>WLWI01000146.1_pt1 | contig 97073 bp, 95 predicted proteins | sample 6701501 | NCBI WGS metagenome assembly WLWI01 (sample SAMN12718690, study PRJNA515312) | sponge metagenome | isolation source: marine sponge | host: Mycale hentscheli | place: New Zealand: South Island, Marlborough, Capsize Point | collected 2014-11-01 | reverse complement strand
TACCGCGCCGACAGGTTCTGCTGCTGCAGGGGCTGAACTGGATTGGGTTGTTCGTCTCATTTCCGAAATTCGAACAGTACGATCTGAAATGAACGTTCCCGCCGGGGCGAAAACCGATTTGCTGGTCCAGGATGGCAACGACATCACCTCTGGTCGGCTGTCGCGGCATAGCGATCTGATAAAACGAATGGCGCGGGTCGAAACCATCGATACAGTTTCCGGCGAAACCCCCAAAGGCGCCGTACAGGCAATCGTGGATGAGGCAACTTACTTCTTGCCGGTTGGCGATGTCATTGATGTCGTACTTGAGACAGAGCGTTTGACAAAAGACATTGAGAAAGCCGAAAAAGAAATCACTCAGGTCACTAAAAAGCTCTCCAATGAAAAATTTACATCAAGGGCGCCGGCAGAAGTCGTCGAGGAAAACCGTGAACGTCTGGCGGAATATGAGCGTACCCGAGATAAACTCACCGAGGCATTGGACCGCCTGAAGGCGCTTTAAAACCCACCAACCATCACCCAAAGGATCAGGATTGGCGCAACGAGGGCGCACATCCAGCGCCAGATAGGTGACCAACGTGGCGGGGGCTCGTCGTTCCCGTTAAGCGATTTGGCGGCATCCGGCCAAAACACCCAGCCGACAAACAATGCCATTCCAATAGCCCCTGTGGGCAGGAGCAGCTTGGTCGCAAAGAAATCCATCAGATCGAATATCGTCATTCCAAAGATGGTCAGATCAGCCCATGGTCCAAAGGATAACGATGCGGGGATACCGACCAGAAAAAGAATCAGACCAGCCCCAATTGTGCCTCTTCGGCGGGCGATATTGTGTTCGTCATTGAGATGCGCCACAGCAACTTCGAGAATAGAAATTGCCGATGTAAGAGCAGCAACCGACAACATCAAAAAGAACAAAAGTCCGAAAATACTACCGCCCGGGATCTGTGAAAAAATTTGCGGTAGCATAACAAAAGTTAATGCTGGGCCGGCCGAAGGATTCTCACCAAATGCGAAAACTGCAGGCAAAACGATTAATCCGGCCATGATTGCAAAGATGCTATCAAGACCCACGACCCAAACGGCATCGCCAGGCAATGACCTGTCGCGGGAAATATATGAGCCGTAGGTGATCATCACACCCATCCCGACACTGATTGAGAAGAACGCTTGTGACAGGGCCGCTTGAATTGTCGCCATTGTCACTTTTGAAAAATCAGGTGATAGAAAGAAGGAGACCCCCTTTTCCGCGCCGGAGAGGCTGATCGACCGAAATATGAGAACGATCATGAGGAGAACCAACCCCGGCAATAAAATCCGAGACCACCGTTCGATTCCATTTCTTACGCCGGCCACAACTACTGCAACAGTCGCGGCCATGAATAGTGCGTGAAACAGGATCGGCAACCAGCCATGGGATATAAAAGCACCGAAGCTGCCTGCATCACTGGCAGACCCCATAGCGGATTTCCAGATAAAGCCTAGAGTCCAACCACCAACTACGCTGTAGAATGGCAGGATCACGACGGCGCAGAGGACACCAACATAGCCCACGATTGGCCAAGCGCCGCCTTTTAAACGTCGAAAGGCTGCGGCAGGACTACGTTGTGCGGCACGGCCTATCGTCTGCTCTGCGAGGAAGATGCTAAACCCAACGGTAAAAACAATTGCGAGATAGAGAACGATAAAGGCGCCGCCACCATTTTCACCCGCGACATAGGGAAATCGCCAAATATTTCCCAGACCAACGGCGGACCCTGCGGCGGCGATAACAAACCCGCTACGTGATCGCCAGCTTTCTCGTGTTTGTGCCATCCGGAGGTCCTATATCATTGCGATGCTTTGCAGCCGCGTAGTGAACCGCTATTTTGCACAACAAACCGCTTCAAAATCAAAGGGAACCAGGCAATGCATATTCGCATCGGCACCAGCGAAATCGATGGAACCTTCCATCGTCAAGGAGAGGCGGTCGCTACCATATTGCGTGCGACCCATACCGTCGAAACCGAACCGATGTCTGGGTCAAGCGTCGGCAGTGCTCTCGGGCTTCATTCCGGCGATCTCCAATTTGGGTTCTCCGCGTCCAACTGGGTCGGTCGGGCGCTACGGGGGGAAGAGCCATTTAAAGAGCCAATTGACATCAGAATGGCGGCTCCGGCAAATGTTGGGCCGATGTTCTTCGTCGTTCGCGCCGATTCTGATCTTCACACAATTGATGACATGAAGGGCCGCAAGGTTTCGGTGAATGTCGCCAATAGCGGCATGTACCAACACACAAGGACGATATTTGGCATTCTAGGTATTTCTTTCGATGAATTCGAACCCGTGCATTTGACCTTTGAAGAAGGCGCCGCAGCGCTCAAAGCCGGTAAGATCGATGCGCAATGGCAATGTCCCATTCCCAACCCGGTGATGACAGAACTGGCCGACAGCACCGATGTTAGAGTGTTGGAGTATGGCCCGGGGCAACTCGAAAAGGTCATCGCAGAGGCAACATTTTATCGCCGTGCGGTCATGCCGGTCGGTGCCTTTCGAGGCATCGAGCAGGAAACTGCACAGGTGGCTGTTTTAAATGTCATCGCAACGCATGAGCGGGTAGACGACGCGATGGTTCATGAGTTTGTATCCACGATGGTCAATAATGCAAAAGCCCTCGGTGAAACACAGGAGCTCTACCGGGGTCTTGCTGATCTGTTTGCTGAGCTTAAAACCAAAGGCCAATCTGTGTTTGAGCCCGGTGGAGTTTCATTACATCCCGGTGCGGTGCAGGCTTATCGCGATGCTGGTCTTTTGAGCTAGCCATTTTAGTGACTAGGCAGAGCATGGCCTGCGGACTATGTTGCGCCTCAATTGATTTCACGTAAGAGAAGAGGACTCTGATGCCTGACGGATCACGCGTAGCCAGCAAACGTAAACCGACCAAAAAACGTGCGGCGAAGAAGAAGTTTAATAAGGCCAAATTGCCAAGCCGCCATGTAACGGAAGGTCCAGAACGCGCGCCACATCGCAGCTTTCTCTATGCCATGGGATTAACGGATGAACAGGTTCATCAGCCGCTCGTAGGCGTGGCAACGTGCTGGAATGAGGCCGCTCCGTGCAATATTTCGTTGTCACGGCAGGCCCAAGCCGCGAAGCGGGGGGTCGCCGAGAATGGCGGAACACCGCGTGAGTTTACAACGATCACGGTTTCCGATGGCATTGCCATGGGGCATGCCGGAATGAAATCTTCTCTCGTTTCACGGGAGATCATTGCCGATTCCGTTGAGCTAACCATGCGCGGCCATTGTTATGACGCTCTGGTTGGACTCGCAGGTTGCGATAAATCACTACCGGGCATGATGATGTCGATGGTCCGTCTCAACGTCCCCAGCGTGTTTATCTATGGCGGCACGATCCTGCCGGGTCGTTTTCAAGGCCGCGACGTCACTGTTGTTGATGTCTTTGAAGGCGTTGGCATGCACGCAGCAGGCAATATGAGTGATGCAGACCTTGAAAAACTTGAGAGCGTCGCTTGCCCGTGTGCTGGATCATGCGGTGGGCAGTTTACGGCGAACACAATGGCCTGCGTTTCTGAAGCCATTGGCTTGGCGCTACCGGGATCAGCAGGGGCTCCGGCATCGTTTAAGTCCCGCGACAAGGTTGTTCGGGAGGCAGGCGCCGGTGTTATGCATTGTCTGGCTAAGAATATACGTCCACGTGATGTAGTTACCCGGGAATCCCTGGATAATGCCGCTAAAATCGTCGCGGCCACGGGGGGCTCGACTAATGCAGCATTGCATCTTCCGGCTATCGCACACGAAGCAGGGATCAAATACACCCTCGATGACGTTGCAAAGATATTCAAGAATACGCCCTACATTGCCGATTTGATGCCAGGTGGGAAATACACCGCGACCGATATGTATCGCGTGGGCGGCGCGCCGGTTGTTATCAAGGAACTGCTGAATGCAGGTCTTTTGAATCCTGACTGCATGACCGTGACGGGCAAGACCCTTGGCCAGAACCATCGGAGCATAAAATTTCCGAAAAATCAGGATGTAATCTATCGGGTTAAGGATGCCATTACCCCGACGGGTGGGGTTGTTGGTCTCAAGGGCAACCTCGCGCCAGATGGTGCCATTGTGAAGGTTGCCGGTATGGAAACCCTAACATTCAAAGGCCCTGCCAGAGTATTCGAATGTGAAGAAGACGCTTTTGAAGCCGTTGTTGGCGGGAAAATCAATGAAGGTGATGTCATCGTTATTCGCTATGAAGGCCCCAAAGGGGGCCCCGGCATGCGTGAGATGCTGTCAACAACTGCTGCTTTGTATGGCCAAGGGATGGGCGAAAAGGTCGCTTTGATCACAGATGGACGTTTCTCCGGGGGGACCCGTGGGTTTTGCATTGGCCATGTTGGTCCTGAAGCCGCTGTTGGGGGACCAATTGGTCTCTTAAAGAATGGTGACATCATCTCAATCGATGCCAATAAGGGCAAAATGAATGTTGCTCTCACCAAAGCCGAATTGGCGAAACGCAAGAAAGCTTGGAAACCGCGGAAACATGACTTCCAATCTGGTGCGCTTTGGCGTTATGCGCAAACGGTTGGGCCAGCATCGGCAGGCGCGGTTGTTCATCCTGGCGGCAAAGCTGAGAGCCATTGTTACGCCGATATTTAGCCTAAAAGGTTTTTAAGTTAACCATTAATGTTAACCAATAAACTATTGATATTAATAAAAAACTTGTTGTTTATTAGACAGTCTCATCGTAACGTATTGTTATAGTTGAAGAGATTTGTTTCGATCTGAGAAAGAGCCACAGTGCCAGGATCGACAAAGTCTTAATAAACAGGCGTTGCTGGAACCATTTATTAAAAATTGGGCCAGCACGAAATAAATGGGATGAGGACAATGACGGATGGTGTTTCGCCTGGATTCTCGCAGTTTATCGACGGTCTTAGTGAGCAAGAACGCGAAGATCTGAAAGTTGTTTTGCGAGATTCCAATACATTTCTCGCAGAGGACATGAATGATGTCATCGCGATTTTAGATCAGATTAAGGGCTGAATTAGGCCCAATTTGTCGTCGATTGCTCATGAAAGACGATCTCAAACATATCCGTGAAACCATTCGCATAGCGAAGGAAAGCCGCGACGGCGGAAACCATCCGTTTGGGGCTATTTTGGTTAGTCCGGAAAACGAAGTACTCTTGCGGAGCGGTAATTCTTTTAAGGATGACCGCGGTGTCGGGCATGCCGAGGCCAATGTCGCGAGAGCAGCCAGCCAACAATATGGGGCCGAATTTCTGGAGCAATGCACGCTTTACACGTCTGTTGAGCCTTGCTGCATGTGTGCCGGTGCTTGTTATTGGGCCGGCATTGGAACAGTGGTCTACGGCATGACCGAAAAGCGACTGGCAGTTCTTACAGGCGAAAACCCGGAAAACCTCACTTTGAATCTATCCTGTGAGGACGTCTTCGCAGCGGGCCAGCGTAAGGTGAGTACGCGTGGGCCTTTTTCAGAGCTTGAAGAGGAAGTTGCTGAAGGCCACAAGGACTTCTGGTAACCAAAGCCGCTCTTAATCGAAAACCGTCTCGATATAGTGCTCAGAGTCGACAACCGCTTCGATTACAATTGGGCCGTCCGCGTTTAAGGCGTTCTCGACTGCGGCTCTTAACTCTTCAGGATTACGAACACCCATAGCGGGAACCCCGAAATAATGCTCCGGCGGATCACGATATTCTTCTGGCTGAAGCTCTGTTCCGTATATGCCGTACTGGCGGCGCATCTGTTTCACCCGGATCAATCCAAGCCAACGATCATCTAGAACGACCACAGGAAGGGTAATTCCTTGCCTCTTCGCGGTCGCTAACTCGCCACAGGTCATTTGAAAACAACCGTCGCCAATGAGGCATACTACCGGCTGATCGGGGCAGGCTAGTTTAGCCGCAATCGCTGAGGGAAGGCCAAATCCCATGGAAGACCAGCCATTCGTGATTAAAAAGCGCTTTGCAGCAGGTGAATTCCATTGGCTGGCGATCTGATGCGTATGGGCGCCGACGTCGAAACTAAGAATTCCATCTGACGGCAGGGCCGCACGTACGGCATCGATCGCTTGATAGGCCGTAAATCCACTGCCTATGGGCCGCAATAGTTCATTGAAGGTCTTGCGGTGACCAATTAGCTCCGAGGCTGCCCAATCATTTGAGATCGAAGCTGTGTCTGCGAGGACCTCCAACGACTGGCTCAGATCACCCGTTACTTCATATCTTAGGGTCACGCTGTCTGCCAGGTCTGCTTTGTCGATATCAATTTGCAGCAGTGGCGTGTCACCAATCCACGCCTCAAACTCGACCTCAATAGTGTCATAACCAACGCCAACTATTAAATCTGCAGAGCGCAGAAACGTTCTCTGATGTTGTCGACAGGCTCGTTCGATACAACCTATGGCCAAGGGATGGTCATCATCAATGAGACCTTTGGCCATTGTGGTGGTCGCGAAAGGTATCTGGTGTTTTTCAATAAAGGCCAGAATTTGCCCATGGTCTTCGATCCGCATCGCCGTTGACCCCAGGATAGCGACGGGCCTTTTGGACTCTGAGAGGGCAGCAACCGCCTCATCAAGATCAGCTTGTGGCGCCGCTTTCGGCGCTTGCGGCAAACTGAACTCCGGGATCTCTTCCTGGGCTGCTGCCAAGGCAACATCTTCAGGGAGATCGAGGTGTACTGGACCATAAGGTTCCGTCGTTGCAATCTTGATTGCTTCTGCCAAGGTCTCTGCGACATTGCCCTCGCGTAGGGGCAGGGTCGCTTTGGTGATTGGCGCAAACAGCGCATGATGATCAATATACATCTGGATACGACGGCCGAGCTGATCTGTATTCAAATTGCAGGTCATAGCGATCATCGGCGAACGATCAAGCCACGCATTGCCAACCCCAGTCGCAAGGTTAGTAGCGCCTGGGCCGAGCGTTGCGATACAAAAACCAGGAATACCCGTGAGCCGCCCCGTAACATCGGCTGCGAATCCAGCTGAACCTTCATGCGCGGTCAGCACAAACTCAATGCCGCCAGTTCGCATGGCTTCCATCACCGGCAAGACATTGCCACTGGGGATTCCAAAGCCGTGATTTACACCCGCTTTCTTGAGCGTTGCGACGATCAGTTCGGCATTATTCATTTTTGATTTTTAAACCACTGAACGACATAGGAGAGCAGGGTACAGATTGTTGTTCCAAGCACGACAAAGACCAGAACACCGGCAATCAATTTAACCGGATCGCTTACACCTTGTTGCGTATAGGCGATAGACGCCCAGATTAAGCCAAACAAGGTCGCCCCTAATAGATAACGTTGCATCAGAAAACAGCCCCTTCATCTCCGATCTCACACCAAACAGGGGTATGATCGGAAGGTTTTTCTTTGCCGCGCGGCGTCTTGTCGATATCGCACTCGATCAAACGATCGGACGCTTGCGGCGACAGCAGAAGGTGATCAATCCGGACACCAAAGTCTTTCTGCCAGGAGCCACCCGTATAGTCCCAATAGCTATAACGACCGGGTTCAGGATGAAGCGAACGGAAAGCTTCGGTAAGTCCGAGGTTCAGCAGAGATCGAAAACGATTACGCGATTCCGGCTGGCACAAAGCGTCACCCACCCAACGCGCAGGGTCATAGCAATCACCGTCAGCCGGAATAACATTGTAATCACCGCCCAAAACGAAGGCTTCTTCGTTGACGAGAAGGCTTTCTGCATGGGTTATCAAGCGGTCCATCCAGGCAATTTTGTAGTCGAATTTCTCGCCGGGGACGGGGTTCCCATTCGGGAGGTAGATTGATGCAACACGAAGACCGCCCGTGAAGGCTTCAATGTAACGGGCCTGTTCGTCCGAGTCGTCGCCCGGCAGGCCACACCGGATATCTTCTATCGGGCTTTTGGACAGGATAGCGACACCATTATAGGTTTTCTGTCCATGGATCGCGAGATTATAGCCGAGCTCTTCGATCTCCAACGCTGGAAAGGCCTCATCGACAACTTTAATTTCCTGTAACAGGGCCACATCAGGAGAAAATTCAGCCAACCATTCCAAGACACGGGGTAGGCGTGCTCGGATCGAGTTGACATTCCAGGTCGCTATTTTAGCCATTCTTCATCCCGGCGGTTTGGCAATGAATAAGAAGTGTTGTTGTCGCGTTGTTGTTCTAACGCAAAAACCGGGATTCAGCCAATCGAGAACGAAACGCCGCAGCCACAGGTCGATGCGGCATTTGGATTCCGCATGGTGAAGAAGGAGCCAACAAGCTCTTCGGCATAATGTAATTCACTGCCAACAACATATTCCCAGGACGTTTCATCGATAAGGACGGCGACGCCATCGCGTTCAATTACACGATCATCGCCGCATTGTTCGTCGTCAAAGGAGAAGGCGTATTGAAACCCTGAACACCCACCACCTGAGACGGCGACACGAAACTGCATATCCTTGAATTCGCCATCTGTCGTGAGATTGCGGATTCGATTTACAGCGCTATCACTGATTTGGACGGTTTGTTCGGGTGAGTCTGTCATTTTAGCGATATTATCCAATTGCCAGCTGACTTTAGCATAGAATCATTATGAAACGGTAATTAAGGACGAGATGGGCAGTGGTCAACAGCTTGTTTCAAAGTTTTAGGGCATATTTGACGCTGAATTGCCGGTTAACGCGAGAGACACCTAGGTTCCAACTATGAATGCGGACGCAAAACCCCAGACGCGAACAGCGCCGGCAGTTTATGCCAGCGACACGAATACCAGTCGGGGCAGGCTGTTTGAGGAAACTGAAAGTCTCACACGATCGGTTTTTCAACGTGATCGTGATCGGATTGTTCATTCAAGTGCTTTTCGCCGTTTGAAATATAAAACCCAAGTCTTTGTCTATCACGAGGGTGATCATTACCGAACGCGCCTAACCCATAGCCTTGAGGTTGCACAGATCGCACGATCCCTGGCCCGGGTCTTGGGAACCAATGAGGATATGGCTGAGGCATTGGCTCTAGCGCACGATCTTGGACATCCCCCCTTTGGCCATGCGGGGGAAGACGCTCTGCAGGCTGTCATGGCGCCCTATGGCGGCTTTGATCATAACGGCCAGGCCATTCGCATCGTCACGCAGCTCGAAGCTCGATATGCAGACTTCGACGGACTTAACCTCACCTGGGAAACACTTGAAGGTCTGGCAAAACATAACGGGCCTTTAATTTCTCAACCGCACGATATCGCCAAATTACCTTGGGCGTTGGCCGAGTATGCCTCCCGTCAGGACCTCGAATGGCATACGCAGCCCGGTATTGAGGCCCAAATCGCAGCCCTCGCGGATGATATTGCTTATAACACGCATGACGTGGATGACGGTCTGCGGGCGGGATTATTCAGTGTTGAGGATTTGCAGGAACAACCCCTTGTCGGACCCGTTATTGAAGAAGTTACAAAAAAGTATCCGAACTTGGAGAAAGGCCGCGTCATTCACGAGTCGACGCGGCGTATGATTGATCGGATGGTTGATGACTTGCTAACCGAAACCCGAAGTCGACTGGATAAGTTTCAGCCAGAATCTGCGGAGGCTGTCAGAGGTCTTGATGAACCAGTGGTTGCTTTATCGCGCGACATGTTGGAAATGAACCGTGGATTAAAGACTTTTCTGTTTGAACGGATGTATCGCCATCCGCGGGTTAACCGGATGACCAACAAAGCTGGTCGGGTTATTCAGGACCTTTTTCAGCTGTTTGTCTCAGAAACCGGGCTAATGCCTGTCGACTGGCAACGTAAACTCGAAAATGTCGACGATACAGGACGGGCGAAAATGGTAGCGGATTACATTGCCGGGATGACAGACAGATTTGCTTTAGAAGAACACCGTCGACAGTTTGATTTGTACGAATAAGATGAATTATTTCAAATATATAAAAGATATACTTCTTGTAGAGGTAGAAGCATTAATCGTTGATGGCAAGTTTCCAGTTGGACTGGATCTTAGTCGAATAGGCGTGGAGCCAACTAAGGACCCGGCGCATGGTGATCTTGCATCCAATGCCGCGATGGTGCTGGCCAAGCCAGCCAAGACAAACCCTAGAGAATTAGGGCAATTGCTGGCTGATCGATTGACGCAATGTGTTGATATCGCTGGTGCCGACGTTGCTGGACCGGGATTTATCAATTTACGGTTAGTACCAGAGTTCTGGACGAACCAAATTCCAGCTGTACTCAAAGCTGGAACGGCATACGGCGATTGTGACCTCGGCAGCAATGAAGCCGTAAATGTCGAGTATGTTTCCGCAAACCCCACAGGGCCTATGCATATTGGGCATGCGCGAGGCGCTGTTATCGGCGATGCGCTGGCATCCTTGCTCAACAAGGCCGGATATAACGTTACCCGGGAATATTACATCAATGATGCCGGTGCGCAGGTCGACGTGCTCGCGAGGTCGACACATCTTCGCTACCGGGAAGCGTTGGGCGAAGATATTGGGGCTATCCCGGACGGCCTATATCCCGGCGATTATCTAAAACAGGCAGGCCAGGAGCTGGCCCAGCGGGACGGCGATAAATGGCGGGATGCGGCCGAAGAGGAATGGCTCGCAGCACTCCGGGTCTTCGCAATAGACGCTATGATGGCACTCATTCGCGATGATCTAGCCGCCCTCGGCGTGAAGCATGATGTGTTTACCTCGGAGCGCACCCTTGTCGGGACCGGTGCCAATGATGAGGTCGTCGAGGAGCTACAATCCCGAGATCTCGTCTATATGGGAGTCCTTGATCCGCCCAAGGGTAAATTGCCTGAAGACTGGGAAGAGCGACCACAATTATTGTTCCGATCCGCGAATTTTGGCGATGATGTCGATCGGCCGCTCAAAAAGGCCGAAGGTGACTGGACCTACTTTGCGTCAGACATTGGCTATCACCGTGACAAGTATAGACGCGGCTTTGCCTCCATGATTGATGTCTGGGGAGCGGATCACAAAGGCTATGTCAAACGTATGCAATCCGCGGTTAACGCCATTACTGAAGATAAAGGCTCTTTGGATGTCAGGCTGTGTAATCTCGTGAATCTGCTGGAAGACGGTAAACCCGCGAAGATGTCCAAACGGGCGGGGTCCTTCGTGACATTGCGGGACGTTGTCGACGAAGTCGGAAAAGCGGCTGTTCGGTTCATGATGTTAACGCGAAGTAGCGACGCCTCGCTGGATTTCGATCTCAAAAAAGTTACAGAGCAGAGCAAAGATAATCCCGTATTCTACGTACAATATGCCCATGCCAGGATATGCTCGGTGATCCGAAATACAGCTGATGCCTTTCCCGACCTCCTGCTTGACGATTCGAGCCTCTCAAGTGCTGATGTCGCGCAACTGCAGGACCCTGGTGAGCTTGCGATGATCAAAGAATTGGCCAGTTGGCCCCAGATTGTTGAAAGCGCGGCACTCGCTCATGAGCCACACCGGGTTGCGTTTTATCTGTCGGATCTTGCGGCATCGTTTCATGCCTTTTGGAACCGGGGTAATGCGGACGAGTCATTGCGGTTCATTGTGCCTGGCGACAGCACAACAACCGTAGCCCGCGTGGCTTTGGCCCGTGCTGTAGCCGTTGTAATAGCCTCCGGTCTCGCCGTTATGGGAGTCGAACCGGTCGAGGAGATGCGCTGATGAATGATTTATTAGGTGAACAAAGAGCACCAACGTCTGAATCGGGCAAAAACCCGCGTTGGGGACGCCGAATTTTAACCGGAATGGTGGCTATGGCCGCTATGGGCGGTTTCGCCATGATCCTTGTTTTTAGTTATGACAAAGGTAAGGAGAAAGGCGCAATCGCCGGGACACCTGTTATCCAAGCTCAGCACGGACCTACTAAGGTAAAGCCCGAGAAACCTGCTGGCATGCCGATCCATGATCAGGAGAAGGATGTCTATAACCGGCTTGATCCAAACGCTAAGAAGGAAAAGGTCGAAAGCCTGCTTCCCGAACCGGAACCAGCGATGCCCAAGCCGGCACCCATGAAAGTGAAAGAAATTACCAAAACAGAAGTTGCCCAGGCGGTAAAAACCGAACCGGCTGCCGGCTCCAGTTTTGTAGCGCCTCCACCGCCGCCGCCGATTATCGCCGCGCCGCGGAGACCTGTAGTTAAATCGTCGATTGTTAAAGCGGCCGCGGTTAAACCAAAAACCGAAAAGAAAATGGCCGCGCTTTCCAAGCCCGTAAAATCTGTAGCCCAACCTGTTAAAAAGGTTGTCGCTCCGGTTAAAAAGAGTACTGCGCTTGGAAATGTCTATCGGATACAGATTGCATCATTGCGTTCTGAAAAGGCCGCAAATGCCATGTGGCGCAAACTCAAAAAAAGTAACCCATCTTTGTTTGGGCAATTAAAACCCAACGTTGTTCGGGCCGTAATTGCCGGAAAAGGGACGTATTACCGCCTGCAAGCAGGTACCTTAAAAGGTCAAACGGCAGCACGAACCCTGTGCTCTCAAGCGAAGAAAAGAAAAATTGGATGCCTCATTGTCAAACCCCGCTAATGGTATTCCATCTGCGGTCATATTTGGCTGTATCGACACTGCGTTAACGACGGCTGAAATTGACCTCTTTGCTGACTGCAATCCGTTTGGGCTTATCCTTTTTGAACATAATTGTGTCGAGCCGGCTCAATTAAAGGACCTTGTCGCCCAGTTCAAAGAAACAGTGGGTCGTCCAGATGCCCCCATCCTGATTGATCAGGAAGGCGGGCGGGTTACCAGAATGAAGCCGCCACATTGGCGTCATCCGCCACCCGCCAGGGTCTTTCCAGAAATTGCCGCAAAAGACCGTACCGCAGGCGTTCGGGCGGCATATCTGAATGCTCGCCTCATAGGCCGGGAACTTGCTGCAATGGGCATCAACGTTGATTGCTTGCCGGTTCTCGACATTCCGGTCGTTGGCGCGCACGAGATTATCGGTGACCGAGCCCTTGGCCGTGATGCTGAGATGATTGCGGAACTAGGGCGGGCCCTGTCTGACGGAATCATGGCGGAAGGTGTTTTACCGATAATCAAACACATTCCGGGCCATGGACGGGCAAAATCAGATAGCCACAAAGAGCTGCCGATTGTTGATACGCCACGTGATGAGCTGGAAGCGACTGACTTTGTGCCCTTTGAACTCATGGCTGGGATGCCGTGGGCGATGACAGCGCATGTTGTCTATACGGCAATTGACGCGGAACACGCCGCGACGATTTCACCGGTTATAATTGAACAGATAATTCGGGATAAAATCGGCTTTGAAGGATTGTTACTGTCTGACGATATCGGAATGGAAGCGCTCGCTGGTACCAAAGGCGAGCGAGCGAAAACAATTTTGGAAGCCGGTTGTGACCTAGCCTTGGAATGTTCAGGCAAAATCGAGGACATGACCGAGGTCGCCTCAATCATTCCCAGAATGTCGCAACACGCCTTAAGTCGGGCGGCCGCCGCTGAAAAGATGCGGCGGCATCAACAAGCCACTGACGGATTAAATACCGAAGACGCTCTAAAAGAGCTTGAGGACATACTCGACGCACACCAAATTGAATGGGCATGAGCCCAGCAATTTATCAGGCTTCGGTCTGGATACTCCCAGTTCTAATCGCCATTACGCTTCACGAAGCTGCGCATGGCTTTGTCGCTTGGCGGTTAGGGGATAATACGGCCAAGGATCTCGGACGGGTAACCTTTTCACCAATTCGTCATATAGACCCGATCGGTACAGTTATTATTCCGGGTATTTTGCTTTTGTCCTCGGCGCAATTTCTGTTTGGATGGGCAAAACCGGTTCCCGTTAATTTTAATAATTTGCGCAATCCACGCCGAGATATGGTCTGGGTTGCCGCTGCAGGACCTGCCATCAATCTCCTCCTGGCCCTGGCTTCAGCAGTACTCCTGCACGTCACCCCAATGTTTTCACCGGACACCGGAAAATGGTTTGCCGATAATTTGGCTAACTCGATCCTGATCAATCTGGTTTTAGCGGTCTTTAACATGTTGCCACTACCGCCATTGGATGGTGGCCGGGTCGCTGTAGGGCTGCTGCCGGCACCATTAGCGATTCAACTAGCGCGACTGGAGCGAGTCGGGCTTTTTAATAGTAATCTTAGCGTTATTCGTCGTTCCGATAGTTGGACGCGAGTTTGGCTACAATTGGAATCCCCTGAGTTGGTTACTCGGAGGTCCGGTTGATGCCTTGTATAGATTTGTAATGACAGCTGCCGGTCATTTTTGAGCTGAGAGTTTATGACAGAAGCGCCTGATGATTTTGAAATGGAAGAACGACCCGTTGGATCGGATGGTGCTCTTGTCGTCGATTTGGAGGGGTATGAAGGACCAATCGACATGTTGCTCGTCCTGGCACGGCAGCAGAAGGTCGATTTACTCAATATCTCTATTCTCCAACTCGCTGAGCAGTATCTAAGATTTATTGAAGAAGCGCGACGGCTACGGCTTGAAATTGCTGCGGATTATCTGGTGATGGCAGCGTGGCTTGCCTATCTCAAATCACGTCTTCTGCTACCAGCTGATGATGAGGATGATGAACCCAGTGGCCCTGAAATGGCTGAGGCCCTTGCGTTCCAGCTACGTCGTCTCGAGGCGATGCAAGAGGCCGGTTCTAAGGTCATGGAATTGCCAAGGCTTGGGCGTGATGTTTTTCCGCGTGGTGCACCGGAAGGCGTCAAGGTTACCCGGACCCCGGTTTATGACCTCTCGCTTTATGAGCTGTTACGGGCTTATGGCGATCAACACAGTATTGGTCCATCGGGACCATTGGAAATTGCCGCAACCGAAATTTATTCGGTCGATGATGCGCTGGAACGATTGGGCAGGGTATTAGGTAAAATCCCCGACTGGACAACGCTGCAAGGATTTTTGCCCGAGTCGATAAAGGACACGGTAGTCTTTAGATCTGCTGTGGCCTCAACTTTTGCAGCGAGCCTGGAATTAGCAAAGTCGGGACAACTTGAGCTTCGTCAAAGTGGGACATTTGCTCCTATTTTTGTTCGTTCCCGCGCAGAAACAGGGTGAATACTATGGATGGTTCTATCCAAACCGAGGATACCGTGGAGCGCCAGGAAGGCAGTATGACCGACAACACGCAGGAACTCAGAATTCTAGAGGCGGTTTTGTTTGCGGTTTCCGAGCCGGTCACGGAAAGTGCCTTGGCACAGCGGTTCCCAGAAGGCGTTGATGTTCCCGCATTACTTGCCGAACTGGCGCAGCAATATGAAGGCCGGGGGGTTGTTTTACAGCCTGTTGCAGGGCGCTGGGCGTTCCGAACAGCCCCTGATCTTGCGGGGTCACTTGAGATTGAGGTTAAGGTTTCACGTAAGCTGTCCCGGGCTGCGGTCGAAACCCTATCTATCATTGGCTACCATCAACCGGTCACCCGTGGAGAAATTGAAGAAATTCGCGGTGTAGCTCTGAGTCGAGGAACCCTTGATTTGTTGCTTGAAATTGGCTGGATTCGACCTGTTGGGAAGCGCAAAACACCCGGACGCCCGGTAACTTGGGGAACCTCTCAAGAGTTCCTTGATCATTTCAATTTAAACAAGCTGAGCGATTTGCCAGGGGTTGGCGAATTGAAAGCCGCTGGGTTGCTTGATCCACGTCCAGCTCGGACTATCTTTGGCGAAGTTGCGGCCAAAATTGACGAGCCAAACGCGTCGAGTGCTGTTGATGAGGAAGAAGGAGCGGTTCCCGAGCCCTTGAATACAGACGACGACGCTGCCCCGGCTGAGCAACAAGACGCTTGATCAACCGATTGAAATAGCTACAAGTAGCGGCAAGGTCTCGGGTAACCGGGGCGTTGCCACTTTTTATGATTGGCTATTTACGCGCTTTCCAAGTGTGATAAACCTTGGATCAACTTAAACATGGCCTCCGGGCTTATTTGGCGAGGATATCGGTATGGGAACGTTCAGCATTTGGCACTGGGTCATTGTTCTGGTTGTCGTGCTCGTATTGTTTGGCGGTGGCGGTAAGCTTTCACGCCTGATGGGTGATGCAGCGCGGGGTATTACGGCCTTCAAGAAGGGGCTGAAAGAAAATAGCCCTGATGGTGACGATGAAAAGAAGACGATTGATGCCGAGGCGGCCGAGCCGTCAGCGAATACCTCAAGTAAAGATGAAACCGCTAAGAGCTAACAACCTGATTTGTTCCAGCATTTGAAGGGTGCGGATGCACCATGTTTGATATCGGTGGCTGGGAATTCCTGATTATAGTTGTTGTGGCGATTGTCATCATCGGGCCCAAAGACTTGCCTGGAATGATACGGTCAGTCACGGGCTGGGTGCGCAAAGCACGAGAACTGGCACGCGAATTTCAAAGTGGCATAGATGACCTCGCGCAGGAGGTTGAGCTTGAAAAGATCGGTGACGAGTTCCGCGATGGCGTTGGCTTAGGCGAGCACGGTGATATTGGTAATACCATTCATCAGGAGGTTACCAACGCAATAGACCCAAGTGGTGAGATGGCCGATGCCCTCGACGGTGCTAAAGATATTCTTGAAGATGATATGGCAAAAATTCAGGAAGATCTCGACGAACAGGATGAGTTAAGCGATAGCGCTAACGACGTCGTCGAATTAGCGCCGACAAAAAATGCCGAAAAGCCTGAGGAAGATGAAGCGTCCGATGATGAAACATTAGACGAAAAAGACCGGGCTAAGTCTTGACGATGGCTGAGGACACTGAAGAAGATTCAAAAATGCCGCTGCTTGACCATTTGGTTGAGCTGCGCAGCCGTTTGATCTGGGCTTTCGCCGGCTTTATCGTCTGCTTCTTCGTCGCCTTCTATTTTGCCGAACACATCTTCGCCTTTTTGGTTCGTCCCTTAGCGGAACAGATGGAGACGCGAGAAGGCGCGCGAATGATCTTCACCGCCCTCCACGAAGCATTTTTTACCTATGTGAAAGTAGCTTTCTTCGCAGCGGCATTTGTGGCCTTCCCATTGATCGCGTCACAGATATGGTTGTTTGTTGCTCCTGGTCTCTATCGGAATGAAAAACACGCGTTTGCACCATTTTTAATTGCCACACCGGTGTTGTTTTTTATGGGTGGGGCATTGGTTTATTATTTCATTTTTCCTCTCGCATGGGAGTTCTTCCTCAATTTCCAAACGCCAGGAGGAGAGGGGCTTCTACCAATTCAAGTCGAACCAAAAGTCGATCAGTATTTGTCATTGGTTATGCAGCTCATCTTTGCCTTTGGTCTTGGCTTCGAGCTTCCCGTATTCCTGATGTTGCTAGCAAAGGCTGGCATCGTTACGGCTGATGGGCTGGCTGAAAAACGACGCTATGCCATTGTTGGTGTATTTGTCTTCGCCGCAGTTCTGACGCCTCCTGATGTGATAAGCCAGATCGGGTTAGCGGTTCCAATCATACTATTGTACGAAGTCTCGATTGTTGGAGCCCGGATGATGGAAAGAAAGCGCGATGAACGGGCGGCAGCGGAAGAAGAACGGGACGCCGCTATAGACGATGACGATGAGTGACAAAGATCGCACGATTCTAGACGTGTTAATCTTCTGCCCCTATAACCGCCAGCGATAGATCGCGTCTGGAGTTTACTATGCATGATATCCGCTGGATTCGGGAAAACCCCGCAGAGTTCGACGCTGCCTTAGCAAAGCGTGGTGATGAGGCGATGTCTGCCGATCTAATTCAACGCGATGCTGATCGGCGCGCCGTCCAGACAGAGTTACAAGAATTGCAGACGCGACGTAACGATGCTTCAAAACAAATAGGCATTGCAAAGAGCAAGGGTGAAGACGCTGATACGTTAATCAAAGAGGTCAGTGATTTAAAAGACCGTATGCAAGCCCTTGAGGAGAACGAGAAGAATCTTTCCTCAAATCTCACCGATCTCTTGTCGGGCATTCCAAACCTACCATCGGAAGATACGCCAGTGGGTGCCGGCGAAGAAGAGAATGTCGAGATCCGCTTGGAAGGTGTGCCGCCTGAGTTTGATTTCGAGGCGAAGGATCATGTTGACCTTGGCGAAAATCTTTCTGGCATTAGTTTCGAACGGGCGGGCAAACTGTCTGGATCACGTTTCGTCGTATTACAGGGGCAAGTGGCAAGGCTGGAACGCGCATTAGCATCCTTCATGCTCGACGTGCAGACCGAAGAATTTGGCTATACGGAGATCGCGCCGCCGGTGCTGGTCAAAGATGAAGCCCTTTATGGCACAGGTCAGTTGCCGAAATTCGCTGACGACCTATTTAAGACCACGGACGATCTCTGGCTAATTCCGACTGCCGAAGTATCACTTACCAATTTAGTCGCCAACGAAATACTGGCTGAAGACGACCTTCCGATCAGAGTAACCGCATTGACGCCCTGCTTTAGGTCAGAAGCCGGTGCCGCGGGCAAGGATACCCGCGGCATGTTGCGCCAACATCAGTTCAACAAGGTCGAACTGGTCAGCATCTGTCATCCGGATAACTCGCTCGAAGAACATGAAAGAATGACGGGTGCCGCGGAGGAAATCCTTAAACGGCTTGATTTGGCTTACCGCGTAATGGTGCTGTGCACGGGCGATATCGGTTTTTCTGCCCGCAAGACTTATGACCTGGAGGTCTGGTTGCCAGGACAGGACACATATCGAGAGATATCCTCCTGTTCCAATTGCGGTGATTTTCAGGCACGTCGGATGAAAGCTCGATTCCGTCCCGAAGCTGGGAAGGGCACAGAGTTTGTTCATACGCTCAACGGTTCCAGTCTTGCGGTGGGACGGTGCCTTATCGCCGTGATGGAAAATTATCAAAACAAAGATGGTTCTATTACGATTCCTGAAGTCCTCCGGCCTTACATGAACGGGCTCGAACTCATTTCCGCTGGATAGCGTCTAAATGCTAGAAGCACGCAAAATCCGGTTGGTGATGGAGCTTCGCCAGCAGGGGATTACCGATCAGGCTGTGCTGTCCGCGATTGAACGAGTTCCTCGCGAGGCCTTTATTCCAGAATCCTTCCATGACCAGGCTTATGAAAATACTGCTTTGCCAATCGGTCATGGCCAAACAATTAGCCAACCCTCCGTTGTTGGGTTTATGACCCAAGCGCTTGAAATAGGCTCTCGTATGAAGATTCTGGAGGTTGGTACGGGCTGTGGCTATCAAGCTGCAGTGCTGGCCGGGCTGTGTCGGCGTGTTTATTCCGTTGAAAGATTTCGCGAGTTGCTACGCTCTTCTGACGCGCGGCTTCGGGACCTTCGGATTAATAATGTTACCACTAAATGGGGAGACGGTGGTGCAGGATGGCCAGAGCAAGCCCCGTTTGATCGTATGATTTTAACGGCTGCGGCGAAGGAAGTGCCGAAGGTTCTCCTCGATCAAATGACTGACGACGGCATCATCATTGCTCCAATAGGTACAACGACCCACGACCAGAGCCTTGTTAAGTTTCGTCATCTTCCGAGCGGAGAATGGGATTCCGAAGAGTTATGGCCGGTTCGATTTGTACCGATGCTCGATGGAACCATAGGCGATACATCGAACCAGTGATGCAGCATTTTATTGACCGCGACTCACCTCGTTCTTAACGTGACGCCATGAATTTGATCTTTGGCCCCACCTTTATCCAAAAATATCTGCCGTTTCTGTTGGCGGTGATGCTCTCGGCATGCGCCCGGAATGACTATAATCCAACGATTCTCGACGATACTAAAAAGACAATCGACCGAAATGATCAATCACAAACTCGCAAAGTGGTGCCAGCCGGTCACATTCTGATTAGGCGCGGCGATACGTTGTACGGCATTGCCCGACGCCATGGGATTCCCATCAGAAAGTTGATCGAGGCAAATGGCTTGCGGCCGCCTTATGTAATTTATCCAGGCAAGACCCTTAAAACGCCGGGTGCGCGTATTCATGTCGCGCGCTCAGGTGAAACCGCTTATGGCGTGGCTCGTCGTTATGGTGTCGATATGGGGTCCCTGGTAAGGATCAATAAAATCCGTCCTCCCTATCGGCTGCGTTCAGGGCAAAGATTGAGACTGCCCGATCCCCAGTCCTCTAATGTTGCCCGAACTACGAGTTCTGACCGGGTAGGAACGAACCGACCTAAATCCACTGTTAGGCCAGTCCGCGGACCGGCCAGATTTCCCCGGCAGTCAACAACATCAAGACAGGCGACACCGAAACCATCCTGGGATAAGTCAGCTCCAAAACCTCTCAAAGCTCCACCGCGTCGTAGCGGTCGTAAATTCCTATGGCCGGTAAAAGGCAGAATTATCGTCGCCTTTGGGCCACGAAAGGGCGGTTTTCATAATGATGGGATCAATATCGCCGCTCGTGCCGGAACACCCATAAAGGCCGCTGAGAACGGCGTGGTCGCTTATGTTGGCAATCAGCTTCAGGGATTTGGTAACCTTGTTCTGATCAAGCATTCTGGGGGCTGGATGTCTGCCTATGCCCATGGATCACGTGTTCATGTGCGGCGAGGCAGTGTGGTAAAACGTGGTGAAACCATCGCTCGCGTGGGCAGAACCGGGAACGTAAACAAACCCCAGCTTCATTTCGAGCTCAGGCGGGGTGATCGGGCTGTTGACCCCAGACGATATCTTGTGCGTTTTGCGTCGCTACGAAATCTTAGGGAATATGCTTTTCAAGACGCCCGGCCAAATCCTGAATGAATTGCCATGCAACACGGCCTGACCGTGCGCCGCGCGTGACCGACCATTCGATGGCTTCTGCGTGGAGCTGCTCTTTGCTGATATCGAGTCCAAATTCGTCGGCATAGCCATCGATGATTTCAAAGAACGTCTTTTGATCACAATTATGAAATCCAAGCCACAATCCAAACCGATCCGATAGGGACACTTTCTCTTCAACGGCTTCCGCCGGATTAATAGCCGTTGAGCGTTCATTCTCAATCATGTCGCGTGGCATGAGGTGACGGCGGTTGGAGGTCGCGTAAAACAGGACATTATTCGGCCGACCCTCAAGGCCGCCTTCAAGCAGAGCCTTCAAAGACTTGTAGGTATCGTCTTCGCCATCAAAAGACAGATCGTCGCAAAACAGAATGAAACGATACTCCGATGAAGCCCGCAAAATCGGCAGCAGCTGCGATAGGGATGAAATATCTTCGCGGTGAATCTCGATCAGAATCAGCTCTTTAATTTCATCATTTACCGCGCAATGAGCTGCCTTGATTAGAGAACTTTTTCCGGTGCCTCGGGCGCCCCAAAGAAGCGCGTTATTTGCTGGAAATCCTTTTGCAAACCGCTTGGTGTTATCGACCAAAGTGTCTCGTGAAAGATCAATTCCTTTCAGAAGTTTGATCGGAACCCTATTTACTCTCTTAACTGGGTTCAGGGTTTGCTGGTCTGCATTCCAGACAAAAGCATCTGACTGGCCGAAATCCGAGGCTTTTGCGGCTGCCGGATGTATTTTTTCCAGAACATCAGCAATGCGGCGGAGAAGGGGTGTTAGCTCTGAATCAGACATGCCGCCAATCTTCTATGGTGTACAAAAACGCGCGGGACCCTATCATAAGCGGGGAACGCGTCAATCCTGTTATATTTCAATTATTTCTGCACTGCATTCAACGCATTTGCAACGTGTAGCGAGGGCTGTATAGTCCGGCAACTTTAGAGCCGAGAAAAAAGGAGACCCGGATGTTTATTTCACCAGCCTATGCGCAGGGAGCAGGGGGCGGTTTAGGTGGTATGGAATCACTATTGCCACTCGTATTGATTTTTGTTGTGTTCTACTTTCTGCTCATTCGCCCGCAGCAGAAGAAGCAAAAGCAGCATCGCGAGATGTTGGAAGCCTTGCGGCGCGGTGATCGGGTAGTCACAGCGGGCGGTATCGTAGGAACGATAACAAAAGCTTCTGAGACCGAACTTACCGTCGAAATATCAGATGACGTCAAAGTCAAGGTTATGCGCGGTATGATAAGTGATGTTTTGGCTAAGACTGAAGCGCGCGATGCCGCCAATGACGACGACGACGATGAAGATGACGACAAAAAAGACGAGAAATAAGTTCTCGTAGTCCCATATAGACACATTATTGCTTCAATAGGTCGGCCTCATGGTCCAAATCGGTAAATGGAAAATCATTCTGGTGCTCGCAATTTGTGCGCTCGGAATTCTTTTGGCGTCACCAAATGTGGTAGCACCAGAAAAGGTAGATTCTATCCCGGCGTGGCTCCCGAAAAAGCAAATGAATTTGGGGCTCGACCTTCGCGGTGGTGCGCATCTTCTAATAGAAGCCAAAGTAGATGAAGCCCTAAAAGAAGGGCTTCAGAGCTTACAGCAAGGTGTACGAAGTGCCCTGCGGCGATCTCCGACCATTGGGTATCGTGGCTTAGGTCTAATTCGGAATGGCGTTACAGTTACGGTGCGTAATGAAAAAGACAGAGATGAAACCCGTCAACGGCTTCGTGAAATCGGCAACGAAATGCTGTTGGAACGTGATGAAAACGTCTTCACGCTGAGATTCACCGAAGAACAATTACGAGATCGACGGGCCAATATCCTCGAACAGGCGATGACAATTTTGGGTCTTCGGATTGACCCAGAGGGTGTCAAAGACCTGAGTCTGCAGCGCCAAGGTGCTGACCGAATACTTTTACAGGTGCCCGGCGCTGATCCGGAAGCCTTAAAACGCCTTATTGGCCAAACTGCGAAGATGAGTTTTCATCTGGTCGATCCGGAAGTTTCTACGCTCGATCCGCGGCGCCGTGTTCGTCCCGGGACGATGGTTCTCAAAAGCCGCGATGAAGCCGATGCGGCCGGACAGCCTGTCTATTACCTCGTCAAAAAACGGGTAGAGGTTAGCGGCGAAAATCTGGTTGATTCCCAAGCCACCGTGGAACAAGGGAGACCGGTTGTCAGTTTCCGGTTTGATCCGGTTGGTGCGCGGCGTTTTGGCAATACGACCAGACGCAATGTCGATAAGCCTTTCGCCATTGTTCTGGATAAAGAGGTGATTAGCGCGCCGGTTATCCGCGAGCCTATTCTTGGAGGCAACGGTATCATCAGCGGTAACTTCACAACGGAATCGGCCGGTGAGTTGGCGTTGTTGTTGCGAAGTGGCGCACTCCCTGTCCCTTTGACAATCATAGAAGAACGCTCGGTCGGTCCAAGCCTTGGTGCAGACTCGATCGCAGCCGGTAAGACAGCGAGTATATTCGGTCTCATTGCCGTGGCGGTATTTATGCTCATGGCTTATGGCCGGTTTGGTGCCATGGCAATCGTCGCCCTCGCGATAAATCTTATCTTGATCGCAGCCGCATTATCTTTATTGCAGGCAACGCTGACATTACCAGGGATCGCGGGGATCGTTTTGACCATTGGTATGGCGGTCGACGCCAACGTTCTTGTGTTTGAACGAATACGAGAAGAACAGCGGGCGGGGCGGACTCCGATATCAGCCGTCGACGCCGGGTATTCGCGTGCACTGACAACAATTATCGACGCGAACCTAACGACCTTTATTGCCGCCTTGCTTCTCTACATGTTTGGTTCTGGTCCGGTGAAGGGGTTTGCGGTGACCTTGGCGATAGGGCTTTGCACATCAATGTTCTCGGCTCTGATGGTCACGCGGTTGATGGTTGTAACCTGGCTTCGACAAAGACGCCCACAAAGACTGCCATTGTGATCGGGGCAAGGAAAAGAACATGAAACTCATCAACCTCATTCCCGTTGGCACAAAAATAAACTTTTTGGCACTCCGTAAAATTGCCATCCTCTTGTCTCTGGCGCTCTGTGTCGGATCATTTGGTTTGTTAATGACCAAAGGTCTGAACTTCGGAATTGATTTCCGTGGCGGCATCCTGCTTGAAATTCGAACGGCTCAAAAAGCCGATCTCGCAGGAATTCGATCTAACCTTGGTTCCTTAGGGCTTGGAGAGGTCGAACTTCAGCGTTTTGGTAACGACACCGATGTCTTAATCCGGATCGAAAGCCAACCTGGCGGTGCCAAGGGACAAAAAATTGCCGTCGATAAGGTCAAAAACTCGTTAGGCGCTGCAGTTGATTATCGGCGGACTGAATTTGTCGGGCCAAAGGTCTCAGGTGAACTGATTGAAGCCGGGGTCACAGCCGTCGTCTTAGCGCTTATCGCGATGCTGATGTATATCTGGTTTCGGTTTGAGTGGCAGTTTGGCGTTGGCGCTGTCGCCGCATTGGGGCATGACGTCGTCCTGACAATAGGGGTCTTCTCTCTCCTCGGACTCGAGTTCAACCTCTCTACGATTGCGGCCATCCTGACAATTGCGGGCTATTCAATCAACGATACCGTTGTGGTCTATGATCGCGTCCGAGAGAATTTACGGAAGTACAAAGTGCGGCCGCTCGAAGAAGTCCTCAATATGAGCCTTAACGATACGTTGTCTCGAACATTGTTGACCAGTATTACGACCTTGATCGCGCTGTTGATCCTGTATTTCTACGGCGGTGAGGTCATTAAAGGCTTTAGCTTTGCGATGATTTGGGGTGTCCTGGTCGGAACCTATTCATCGATCTATGTCGCGACACCACTTCTGGTCCATATGAACCTACGGGCGTCTGCAGTGGCATTGCCCGATGAGGACGATGCAACTGCCCAACCGTAAACTCAAGCATTCCAATGGCTGATATTACGCCACCAGTTTCTGCCGACAGCCAAATCATCCAGGGCTATGGAGATGGTGGTTTTCGTATAGCCGGACAGGATTATGTTGGCTCGGTAATCGTTACAGCGTTGGAAACAAGTAGCTGGGACATAACAACGGTTGATCGCATCGACATCGATAGCCTCCTGACAACATTGAAACGTGTCCCCGATCTAACAGTCCTCCAGCTGGGAACTGGGTCATCAATGACGCCACCTGCTCCAGAACTACGCACAAAGCTCCGCGCGACAGGCATTGGCCTTGAGTTTATGGACACAGGTGCCGCCTGTCGGACATTCAATGTGCTGCTGGCGGAAGAACGGTCAGCAGCGGCAGCTTTAATCGCGACATAAAAAAACGGGGAGCCGAAGCCCCCCGTTTAATTCTCAGACGAATACCTTGTTTAGAAGATATTCTGCGCCGATATCATGCAATAGAGCATGGGGATCGACAGCATTGTGTTGGTTCGTGAGAACAACATGGCTTTGCGTCCAGCTGCGGGTTTCGCAGCATCATCCGCTTCAACCATGCCCAGCGCGATCTGCTGAGCTGGCCAAATGATGAACCACACGTTGAACCACATAATGGCGCCTAGCCACATGCCAATACCGATGGCTGAGGCTTTTGCCGTACCACCAGCCATAAGACCTATGGTAAGCGCATCAACTAGATAACCGTTGAGCCATGCCAGGATAAGACCCGTTACGATGGTCGACATTGCCGCCCAGCGGAACCAGAACAGTGCTTCTGGGGCAATTACCTTCGTGATTGCCGGTTTTTGGTCATCCGGAATATTTGGCATATTCGGAATTTGTACAAAGTTGAAATAGTACAAAATACCAATCCACATCACGCCAGAAAGAACATGCAACCAGCGGAAAAAGAATGCCCACCACCCAGTGTCATTGCTAAATCCACCATCATGCCATTGCATCATGATCAGTACGAAGACAACGGCCAGTACGAAACCAGCGATAATTGTATTATTGAGACTTGAAAGAATTTTTGCCATTTCCTACACCCCCTTTGCGTAGAGAATTCGAATACTACAGCCACAGAACTTTGTGGAACCGCTTGTTTTTATAGCATTTTACAGGAATCGTCGAAACCCTGAGAAACGACTCGCCTCTAAAGGCAGAAAACATAAGGGTCTTTCAGATATACTTAATTATCTTCAGGAACTTTTGTCATTCGTCTGATCGCCAGCCTGGCAGCACGGCGCCCTGACTGAATTGCGCCTTCGATCGTTGCGGGGAGGCCAGTATTGGTCCAATCACCAGCAATGAATAAATTATTGAGAGCGGTCTTTGCGCCAGGACGACTTGCCAAAACCGTTGGTGTTTGAGCAATCGTTGCACGACGTTCTTTGATAACGCGCCATGGTGGAAGGCGTCCCATATTTCGTCCAAGAATTGCGGTAACTTCTGACCATAATTGATTGGCGATTTCCCAATTAGGCATATCGACATGGGCAGAAGCGGCGCTAATCGTGATCGATAGCACGTTATCTCTTGAAAAAATCCACTGTGAATCAGTTCCGATAAGCCCCAGGAACGGGAGTCCACCGGGAAGCTCAACAGGTTCCCGAACGCGAAAATGCACATTGACGATAGGGAGTGTTTCCTGCGGAGGGTTAGTATCGGGCCATAGTTCAGCAGAAATATCAGGTGGTACGGCTAAGACAACTGTATCTTCGTTCTCTACCCGTAAGAGCCCTTCTGGAAAGCGCATCGCGAGAACAACGTCGTTTTCCCAACGAATTCCCCGCAACCTTGCTTGATATCTGATATTGGCTTCGCTGTTTTCCAAAAACGCGAGTGCAGGATTGACGAGAGCCGCCGAAAGACCTTTTTCAAAGATCATCGGTCGGCAAGCGGACTCTCCTTTAAGAAAACTCAGCTTGAGAACTTTCCAGAGCAGTTGGGCAGAAGCGTCATCAGCATCTGTATTTAAAACTGCCCGGCAGATTGGCTGCCAAAGTCTATCGTAAAGTGGATCATCGCCGCCGATAATCTGACGAACCGTGTCCTCTTTTTTTGCCCGCGAGAGTCTGAGCGCTTTCGCATAATCGATCGGATTAGTTCCCGGGACTCGACGCCCAGGTGCTAAGAGCCACATGGGAAAATAGGGTGAACCCGGTTTAATTTGCCATTGCTGACCGGTGTCCGGCTGAAAGAACGGGAATGTTGCCGGCACAATCTCGGAGACCAAATCCCGAGATCCAATATCATCCAAATAGTTTTTGGTGGCTTCATTGGCGCCAATCAGCATATGGCTGCCATTATCTATGAGACAACCTAACCCTTCATCTTGAAATGACCGGCATCTACCGCCTGCTTGTGGCGAGGCTTCATAGATTGCAACAGAATGCCCAGCTTTAGCGCACTGCACAGCGCAGGATAGGCCAGCCATGCCAGCCCCAATGACATGTACTGTTCCCATTACGCTGTCACCATTCCTCGCCAAAGTCCTTTTAAGGCACACGACGCCTTTTGTATTTTCGTCAGTTCGACACGACCAGCGATGGGATCATTCCGTCTTAGTTTCTTTGATAACTTCTCGGCAATTGCGACGATAACCGCTGTCTCCAGTCGTAGCCCACGGTGTGATATCTGCTTTGGTCCGGTGCGGGCGTGTTGCAAAAGTTCATCTGTCCGGTCGAGAACAGCATCTAGCACAGCGCGAAGCTCGGCACTCGCACAATCCGCCTTTAAGGCCGTCACATCAATCTTTTGAGCTCTCAGCATATCCTCCGGGATATAAACACGATCAATTTCTAAATAATCATCCTTACAATCCTGTAAATGATTGAGAATTTGTAAGGCGATACAAAGGGCATCCGTTGCCTTCTTGGGGCGGTCATCACAGCCATGTAGATCAACCAGGTATCGTCCGACAGGGGCTGCAGAATACAGGCAATAATTTACCAGCTCGGACCAGTTGCGATAACGCTTCTTGGTCACATCCATGGTAAAGGCCTGCAGCAAATGACGGGCATGTTGAGTTGTTACGTCGGTTTCAGCCGCGCTAAGTGCGTGATTGGAGGCATTTTGGGTAACCTCGTCGACTGTGCCATTGCCTTGAAGGGCATCATCCATCCGTTTTAGGAGAGCTGATTTCTCTTCTGGCTCTAGATCAGGGGAATCAGCCACATCATCTCCGGCACGAACGCAAAGATAAAAAATATGCACATGCTCCCGCAACTCGGCAGGAATTAGCCAACTAGCAACGGGAAAGTTCTCGTCATTGCTGGTCTTGGTAGGCGTTTCCAATGATGTATTCGCGGTCAAAGAAAAACTTCCGTTCGGGACATTCCGAAATTGGGTTAAAAGAACATGTCTATTATAGCGTCAAAAACGAGACAGTAGCCCCTTGGACGAGTCGTTCGCAGCCCCTCAAGATAGATCCTCCCTAGATGGCACGATGGAGTATTGTGCTTTACAGGTAAGAACCTTCGATCCTGATCGCTACCTTACAGCGATTGCCGCGCCAAAGAAGTTTCGGGCGCCGCTCCTGGTTCTGTATGCCTTTAATCTCGAAATTTCCAAAACACGGGAAACCGTTTCAGAGCCAATGTTGGGCCGTATAAGGCTTCAGTGGTGGCGTGAAGCGCTTGACGGCATTTATCAGGGAACGCCCAGAAATCATGAAGTAGTTTTGGCTCTGTCCTTTATCGTCAAAGAATATTCATTAAGCCGTCCGCATTTCGACGACATGATCAACGGACGGGAATTTGATCTCGAAGACCGCGAACCTAAAGACATCGCTGAATTGTTATCTTATGCCCAATCGACATCGGGAAGCCTGCTTCAGCTTGTGACCGAAATAACAGGATCGGATGAAGAGACTGCGAACAGAATAGGGACGGCATGGGCCCTCATCGGGTTATTGAAGTCAATTGAGTTTTATCGAGCACAACAGCGCTGTTATTTACCGGGTATAGCGGTGACACAAATAGGGACTGACAGGGCTCTTCGGGCATTCGGTGAAGTCCTTAACCTCGCATCAGAGCATTTAGATCCAAACTTGCAGACTTCAAGTAACGATCTAGCACTTTATCAGTGGATCGCCCGGTACGATTTGAAACGTCTCACCAGAATCAAAGCATCGCCATTTACTGGGCACCCGACAAATGCCGCCTGGCGTCGTTGCCGGATCATAATAGCGAGTTTGCTCAAATCCTGATTAGGCTGCAGAATCCAGCCAAGACTGAAAATCATCCAGGGCCCGTTTCGCATAAGCCGCTTTGCGAGCTTTTTTGTGGATACGTTCTTCAAAGGGTGGGAATAGTCCAAAGTTAACATTCATCGGTTGGAATGTTTGTTCATCAGCTCCGTCAGTTATGTGGCTGATGAGGGACCCGATGGCTGTCGTTATGCCTGGGATAGAAGGGATGGCTCCTGCGGTGTCTGCAGCAGCAACCCGACCAGCCATCAATCCGATTGCAGCACTTTCAACATAGCCTTCGCATCCAGTGATCTGACCGGCAAACCGAATATGCGGCGCCGCCTTGAGTCTTAGAAATTGATCCAAAACCCGTGGTGAATTCAAAAATGTATTGCGATGCAGTCCACCAAGCCTAGCAAAGGTAGCGTCCTCCAATCCCGGAATCATCTTAAAGATGCGCGTTTGCTCGCCATGTTTAAGCTTGGTTTGAAACCCAACAATGTTGAACAAGGTTCCCAGTTTGTTGTCCTGCCTGAGCTGCACAACCGCAAACGGCTTTTCAGTCGGGTTATGAGGATTGGTCAACCCAACCGGCTTCATTGGGCCATAACACAGCGTTCGACGACCCCGCGAGGCCATCACTTCAATTGGCAAACATCCCTCGAAGTAGGGCGTGTTTTCTTCCCATTCTTTGAATTCAGTTTTCTCACCTTCAATCAAAGCATCCAGAAACGCATCATATTGCCGACCCGTAAGCGGGCAGTTGATGTAATCCGAGCCATCACCCTTGTCATAGCGTGACTGAAACCACGCCTTGTCCATATCGATGGAATCTTTATTCACAATCGGCGCAATGGCATCAAAAAAAGCGAGCGACTCCTCGCCGGTTACCGTTTGAATGGACTCCGCGAGAGCGGAAGAGGTCAGGGGGCCGGTTGCGATAATGGTTTGGCCCCAGTCTTCCGGTGGTAATCCGGTAACCTCTTCACGACTAATCGTCACCAGGGGGTGCTGTTCGAGCGTGTCCTGGACATGTTGCGAAAAGCCATCACGATCAACAGCCAACGCACCGCCGGCCGGCACCCTGTGCTCATCTGCAGCACTGAGAATAAGAGAACCGGCGCGGCGCATTTCTTCATGGAGCACACCAATCGCACTCCGTTCCGCGTCATCGGATCGAAACGAATTGGAACAAACCAGCTCGGCCAGCTTATCCGTGTGATGCGCGTTGGTTTTCTGAACCGGGCGCATTTCATGTAAAATAACCGGAATGTCGGCGCTAATGAGCTGCCAGGCGGCTTCGGTGCCTGCCAAGCCGCCTCCCACAATATGAACTGGTTTAATGGCTATATCGGTCATCACGAACGCTGAATCTTTCGGGCAATTCAATTTGTCAGTTGATTAGCAGAGTGCGTCCTATGAGGATATGCAAAACGTAATTGAAAGTAGTCATGGCACTGTTCACAACTCTCGATGATCTGGCGCAGCAGGTTGCAGACGAAGCTCTTATCGTTCTGCCTCCGGATTATAGCAATGTCCCGGTCGCCGCCGTCATGGCGCTAATTCGGCGTGGCGTAAAGGACCTCCATCTGTTATTCGCGCCGATTGGTGGAATTGCTGGTGATCTGCTCATCGGAGCGGGATGCGTCAAAACCCTTGAAGCCGCGGCCATCACTATGGGCGAAGCAGGACTTGCGCCGAGATTCTCAGAGGCGGTCCAGACCAACACAATCGCCATGTTGGACTCCACTTGTCCTGCCATCCACACCGCTCTACAGGCCTCGGAAAAGGGTGTCCCTTTTATGCCTCTCCGGGGACTGATTGGCAGCGATGTCCTTAAAAACAGAGCTGACTGGCAGGTTATCGTCGATCCTTTTGATAAAAACGACGGCCCAATCGTTCTCCTGCCAGCCATTCAGCCCGACATTGCATTGATCCACGCGCCTCTCGCGGATCGTGACGGGAATGTCTGGATCGGGAAACGGCGTGAACTGATGACCATGGCGCACGCCGCTAAAACGACATTCGTCACGGTCGAAGAGATTCAGGATGACAATCTGCTTGAAAACGACCTAACAGCGGCGGGAACGCTGCCCGATATGTATGTTGGCGCTATCGCCGAAGCAGAGAAAGGCTGTTGGCCTCTAGGTCTAGCCGGGCGGTACCCAGCCGATACTGCCGCAATCATGGATTATGTCGAGCAAGCTAGCTCTCAGGTTGGCTTTGAGGAATGGCTGAAAATCTACGGAGCGCCGCGATGAACTATAATCAGGACGAGTTTCTGATCTGTACCATCGCGTCTTTGCTCGAAACATCGCGTCACGTAGCGGTTGGTATGGCTTCGCCATTTCCGGGGTCCGCTGCTTTACTCGTGCGGGAGGAGACCAAAAATCAGATTGATGGCCTCCGACTGTCGATGATTGGCGGTGATGCTAATAACCCGTTCACCGATGGTGGACGGGAATTGTTTGATTGTTCAGGGCAGGGACGGATCGATACGTTCTTCCTTGGGGGTGTCCAGATTGACGGACAGGCCAACATAAATCTCGTCGGGACTGGGGACTATCCCAAGACAGACCGTCGGTTTCCAGGGTCTTTTGGCTCAGCCTACATGTATTTCGTCGTACCAAAGGTGATCTTGTTCCGACCAGAACATACCAGGCGGGTATTTGTTCCTGAAGTTGACTTCATCAGCGCACCGGGCACGAGCGAAGACGGCGTCTATCGTCCTGGCGGGCCGCATGCCTTAGTCACAGAGCTATGCCTGATGATGTTTAACCGGGAACGGAAGCGATTTCAGCTAACTTCTGTGCATCCGGGACATACTGTTGAGGAAATTCAGGACAATACGGGATTTGATTTTGATATTCCTGAGACTGTTCCAGAAACTCTAGGCCCAACAGATCAACGGCTTAGACTTCTGCGAACCCAAATAAGCCCCGAGATTGCCAAAACCTATCCAGAGTTCGTCGCTCGGGTCTTTGAAACCACAGTTTAGGCGCTTTTCTTAAGCTTTCGTTTGCCGAGGTAGGGGGCGAGATACTCACCTGTATAGCTACCCTTGGTCTGCGCGACGTCTTCAGGTGTCCCGCTGGCAATGAGACGACCGCCCTTATTACCGCCGTCGGGGCCCAAATCAATGATCCAATCTGCGGTTTTGATAACCTCGAGGTTATGTTCAATGACAACGACGGTGTTTCCCTGTTCGACAAGGGCATGCAGGACTTCCAGAAGCTTACGGACATCCTCGAAATGCAGACCGGTGGTCGGTTCATCCAGAATATAGATGGTTTTGCCGGTCGAGCGTCGCGCCAATTCTTTGGAGAGTTTGACGCGCTGGGCTTCGCCGCCTGAAAGGGTCGTGGCTTGCTGGCCTATATGGATATAACCAAGCCCTACCCGTTGCAACATTTCCAGTTTCTCTCGGATCGACGGAACAGCTTTAAAGAACTCACACCCTTCATCAACTGTCAGGTTAAGAACATCTGCTATGGATTTGTTTCTAAACTCTATTTCAAGTGTTTCTCGGTTGTATCTGCTGCCTTTGCAAACATCACATTCGACATAGACGTCGGGCAGGAAATGCATCTCAATTTTGATGACGCCGTCACCCTGACAGGCTTCGCAACGACCGCCTTTGACGTTAAATGAGAACCGTCCCGGTTTGTAGCCACGCGCTTTGGCTTCGGGTAACCCTGCGAACCATTCACGGATTGGCGTGAAGGTTCCAGTGTAGGTCGCGGGATTAGAGCGCGGCGTTCTACCGATCGGCGATTGATCGATCTCAACAACTTTATCGATAAATTCGAGACCTTTGATATCATCATGAGCACCTGGGACCGCGCGGGCCCCATGCAAACGGCGTGAAATTGCCTTATAGAGCGTGTCGATGATCAACGTCGACTTGCCACTGCCCGAAACACCGGTAATCGCCGTCATTGTCCCGAGCGGTATCGCAGCATTGACGCCTTGTAGATTATTAGCGGCAGCCCCCTCGATAGTCAGAGATTGTCCCTTTTTGCCTGATCGTCGTTCCGCAGGAATTTCAACGCAACGAACACCCGTCAAATATTGTGCCGTGATGCTGTTCTTGGCCTTCATCACCTTGGCTGGAGGGCCATGCGCGACGATTTTACCACCATGAATACCGGCACCGGGACCGAGATCAACGAGATAGTCAGCTGACCGGATAGCATCTTCATCATGTTCAACGACGAGAACGGTGTTTCCGAGGTCCCGCAAACGCCGCAGTGTTTCCAAAAGCCGCGCATTGTCGCGTTGATGCAGGCCAATCGACGGCTCATCCAGGACGTACAGAACACCCGTCAGCCCCGAACCGATCTGAGAAGCGAGGCGAATGCGCTGGCTTTCACCACCCGACAATGTTCCGGAAGACCGTGAAAGGGTGAGATATTCCAGTCCAACATCGACCAGAAAGCTCAGCCGTTCATTAATTTCCTTGAGAATACGGCTGGCGATCTCAGCCTGTTTATCGGTGAGCGATTTCGGTAGGGCCGCAAACCAATCGCGCGCAGCCAAAATTGAAAACTCTGTGATCTCGCTGATATGCAGGCCATCTAGTTTAACCGCGAGCGCCTCTGGCCGTAGTCGCATGCCGCCACAAGTCTCACAGGCAGTATTACTCTGAAAACGCCCGAGATCATCCCGCACCCAAGAGCTATCGGTTTCTCGAAACCGGCGCTGCATATTCGGGATAACACCTTCAAAGGGACGATCAATTGAATATTCCCGACCATCGTCGGCGTAAGTCATCTTTACGGATTTATCGCCAGATCCCCAGAGGATCCCTTCCTGGGCGGCCTTTTTCAACTCCTTGAACGGGGTGTTGACCGAAACCTTGTAGTGCCGGGCGAGAGAATCGAGCGTCTGCGCGTAATAGGGTGACTTAGAATTGGCCCAGGGGGCAATCGCGTCATCTTTCAGGCTCTTACTGGTATCAGGAACGATCAGTTCTGGATCGAAATACAACGATGTGCCCAGACCATCACAGGCTGGGCACGCGCCAGCCGGAGCGTTGAACGAAAACAATCGCGGTTCGATCTCATCAATCGTAAAGCCCGATACCGGACAAGCGAACTTGGCAGAGAAGATTACCCGATCACCGTCCTTCGCATTTTCGGTTATCGCAAGCCCGTCAGCCAGCTCAAGAGCGGTCTCCAGGGAATCCGCTAGACGATTACCCAAGTCAGGTCGGACGACCAGCCGATCAACGACCACATCAATATCGTGCTTGTAGGTCTTTTTTAGCGCCGGCGCTTCCTCGATCTGATAATGCTCGCCATCGATTTTAACGCGTTGGAAGCCTTTCTTTTGAAGTTCTGCCAGCTCCTTCCGGTACTCTCCCTTTCGACCTCGCACAATTGGCGCCAACAAATAGAGCCGGGTGCCTTCTTCCATCTCCAGGACACGATCGACCATCTGGGAAACAGTCTGGCTTTCAATCGGCAAGCCAGTAGCTGGTGAGTAGGGGATACCCGCCCGCGCGAACAACAGTCGGAGATAATCGTAAATCTCAGTTACCGTGCCGACTGTCGAACGGGGATTTCGCGACGTGGTCTTTTGTTCGATGGAAATTGCCGGTGAGAGGCCTTCGATGGAATCGACATCGGGCTTCTGCATCATTTCCAGAAACTGCCGTGCATAGGCTGAGAGGCTTTCGACATACCGACGTTGCCCCTCGGCATAAATTGTATCGAAGGCCAGTGACGACTTGCCGGAACCCGACACACCAGTCATCACGACCAGTGAATCACGCGGCAGCGCAATATCAACATTATTCAGATTATGTTCGCGGGCACCACGAACAACAATTTTGCCAGCCATGCTCAATCGATCTTGCGGAGAGGATATTTCATATCGCTTTAGTTATAGGGTACCGGGTAGGTGTCTTCAAACGAACTAGTAGCAGCAACCGAAATATCCAACCATACGAAAATGTGAACGCTCATCTGAAGCGCAAATCCGTATTAAGAATTGACTTTCGGCTGTAACAACCGCGACTATATCAGCCATTAGATACTGGACTGAGACCACAATGAACCGAACCTTTAAAATTCTGCTGGCGGCCTTGGCTCTGACCTTTTCATTGGGTCAAGTGACACCAAGTTTTGCCGTTGATGAGATTAAGGTCGGTCCTAAAGTCGGGACCGCTTTACCGCATTCCCTCAAAGCACAGGATCAGAACAGTCAGTATCGGGATTTCAAATCACTCGCCAGAAAGCGGGGCTTGATCGTGATGTTTTCACGGTCATTGGATTGGTGACCTCACTGCAAACGCCAGGCGGTCGCCTGGAATGCAAAACATCAGGAATTCACCAAGCTCGGTTATGACATCGTACTTGTTACGAAAGACGGCGTCGACGTCCACAAGCAATTCTCCGCCGATGAAGGTATTTCCTATACGCTGCTGGCGGATCCCAAGGCCGATATCATTGGTGCTTTTGGTTTAATCAAACCGGGCGTGTCTAAATCCAGTGCCTGGTATGGCATCGCCTTACCGGCAATCTTTGTCGTTAATGCTGATGGCAAAATCAGCCATCGTTTTTCGACAGAGAATTACCGGCAACGTCCCGATGTTGAGCGCGTCCTCGCTACCTTAGGCAAGCAATAAACCTAATTCGCAATATCGTTTAGCTTGAACAACCGCGCCGCGTTACGCCACAGAATGTTCTCGCGTTCTTCCTCCGTACACCCTGCATCTTCCAGGACTTTAAGCCGCATGGTGTAGAGCGGGGCGGGTTCGCGAACACAGCTCCAGGTCGCAGACCAATCCGAGCCAAACATAATCCGCTCAGACCCCAATAGATCGAGTGCTTGTCTTAAATGATCAGCATTCGTTCCAACCACATCGAAATAAACATTCTCGTTGCGCATTCCCACGGCCATACAGGGCTCAAAATAAGTAATCAGGCTTCGTCCCATCTTGGTAAGGATGATCGGAACATCCGGATAACGAGCGGCGACCTCATCAGCCCATACCGGATGACCATAAAACAATCCGCCGGGAAACTGTGACCATGCCGTTGGAAACTGCACCGGTACCTTATAGTGATTGACGGCATCCATCATTGGGACGAGGTCTTTGGCGATTTTTTCGGGATCGACCTCCGCCGTCATCGCACGGATAAAAATTTCACCAAGACCGATCATACCCAAATCTTCGATACAATGGGCGACCTCATCCGCCGCGCCGTCACGGACGGGAGCCGGGTCTTCCAAATATTCATACGCGGCTTCCTGATCGTGACCAATTCGCATCAGGCCATAGAGGCGGTCAGGGTGTCGTTCAACAGACAATGCGACCTGATCGTTGGTGACCGATCCGGGGCGTGCCTGTACGAAAGCCCGGTCAATCCCAAACTCATCCATGTCGGCGATCAACTGATCCGAATTATCAATCGGATCTTCCGTTAACGTCCGATCATAAAGGTCCGGGCAGCGGCTACGAAAACTCACCAGATCTTTGGTTGATTTTATATGGTCTCGTGCATCAGCGAGGGCAGGGTAGCTCCAAACGTGAATATGCGTATCGATAATCATGTCTTGCTCCTCTGTTAAATAACAACGCCACCATTCGGGCTAAGAACCTGTCCGGTGACATATTTGCTGCCTTCCGAGGCGAAATAGGCGACGGCGTGTGAAATATTGTCTGGTAAGCCTTCATGTCCCAACGGCACACTGGCAATCCGCGCCTCACGAAGCTCGTCTTTCCCCGGTCGATTGGTCATAGGCGTCGGGATAAAGCCCGGGGCTACGGCATTCACCAGGATGTGCCAGGGGGCAAATTCCTTTGCCCAGGCTTTGGTCAAACCAATAAGAGCCGCTTTGGCACCACAGTAATGCGACCCCTGTGTTGTGCCCGCCATTCCGAAGACTGAAGACGTGTTAATGATCCGACCGGCCTGGCGTTCTTTCATACCTGCTAAAACCGCCCGCGTTGCGACGTAGGCGCCTTTGACGTTGATATCAAACATCTCTGCCATAATCTCATCGTCAATTTCTTCAAACATACGACCGCGGCTACTGATCCCTGCGTTATTGACCAACACATCAACCGGGCCGAGGTCAGATTGTGCTGCTTTTGCGAGATTAGCGAAGCCATCTGAATCTCGAACATCGCCGATCATCACATGAACTCTCGTGCCATTTCCCGAAACCATCTCAGCGGTTTTGGCTGCACCATCTGGATTGATGTCCTGAACGATGATATCGGCCCCATATTCGGAGAGCAGGGCAGCATGACTTTGTCCCAACCCAGAACCAGCACCCGTTATCAAAACAACTTTTCCTACCATTGATGACATTTCGTTCTCCCAATCTGCAAATCAGCATTGTCAGCATGCCCTTTGACAACCATCATGACGCAAATTTCAACAAGAGACGAGTGATGCGCGTAGCGATTTTAGATGATTATCAAAACACTGCCTTGGAGAGTGCTGACTGGTCATCGGTTACCAGCCAAGCTGCGGTCGATGTGTATTCAGATCATATCCATGACGAGGATGCGGTGGCAGCCCGTTTACAAGATTATGAAATCATCTGCGCAATGCGCGAACGGACACCATTCCCACGCTCATTGATCGAGAAACTCCCTAACCTGAAACTCATTATTTCAAGCGGCATGCGTAATCGCGGCATCGACACGGATGCGGCCAAAGATAATGACGTCATCGTCTGTGGTAGCAAGAGCGTCGGCAAACCAACCGCCGAGCTTGCCTGGGGACTTATCCTCGGCCTCGCACGGAAAATTCCAGCTGAGGATAGTAATATTCGAGCAGGGGGCTGGCAGCAAACTGTCGGCGAAGGGCTTATCGGAAAAACACTCGGGATTGCCGGGTTAGGTAATCTTGGCAGCAGGATGGCTGTTATTGCCAAGGCGTTTGACATGAACGTCATCGCCTGGAGTCAAAACCTGACACAGGAACGCTGCGATGAATTCGGCGTGCAGCTGGTCAGCAAAGACGATCTGATGGTCCAGTCTGATTATCTGACTATCCACCTGATCCTGAGTGATCGAACAAGGGGACTCATTGGCGCAGATGATCTCGCCCGCATGAAATCAACCGCCTATATCGTCAACACAGCGCGAGGCCCAATTATTGACGAGGATGCTTTGGTAGACTGTCTAAAACGAAAAGCAATCGGGGGCGCCGGAATTGACGTCTTCAGTGTTGAGCCCCTCCCGGCAGACCATCCGTTCCGCGGTCTCGACAATACCGTGATTACGCCGCATCTCGGCTATGTTGAACAAGACAATTACGGTAGCTACTTCAACGGTTACATTGAGGCCATCGACGCTTTTCTTAAGGGCGAGCCGAAGAATTTTCTGGGTGGTTACTAGGGTTTGAGCAGAACGATTATAGCTAACGAATGTTAACCGTCTTTGGCAACGCTGCCTTAAAACGTTTTTGCCATCATCACCTTGTGGTCGGTGGTGTCTTTAGTTTTTAGGCTGTTCCGCTTCCCCCCCTTGATGGCCAGGTGCCGTCGACCACTCTTACTTCATGATTGGTTATGAACGGCGTTTCATTGTTGCGTCGTCCGCTTTGCGATACCTTGCCTCCACAAAACTCGCAACAGGGGCTCACCATGACAAATAATGAAACGATCGATATCGCGACCAATTTAGAAAATCTCGCGCGCGGCTATCGCATTATCGCTGCCAACGGCCATCTCGATGCGACGCTTGGCCATTTGTCCTGGCGCGACCCCGAAGGGCGCGGCCTCTGGATGAAATGTCAGGAAATCGGCCTCGATGAAATAGAGGCATCTGATCTGCATCTCATTGACTGGGAAGGCAAAGTCCTGGAAGGCAGCGAAGGGCATCGCCACTCCGAATGGCCGATCCACGCAGCCGTCCTCCTGGCACGCCCTGATGTCGATTGCGTGGGTCATACCCATCCAATGAATTGTATTCTGCTTTCCGCGACGAATGAAAAGCTCGTCGGTATTGGCCATAATGGGTCTTACTTTGGTGGTAAGGTTCAGGTCTTTGAGAAAACCCTAGCCTTAGTCCGTAATATGGAGGACGCCAATGGTATGGCAGAAGCGCTTGGCGACGCCTGGGCGGTTCTTTTGCGCAATCATGGCGTGACGTTCTGTGGTACCTCAATCGAGCATTGCGTCATCATGGGCATTGCGATTGAACAGGCCTGTAAAGAGCAGCTTGCGATGATGGCAACCGGGGCCGACTGGCAATGGAAGGTCAACACCGGCATGAAGGATGAAGCTATCCTCTATACGCGTATCGTCACGAACCTGTGGCGCTATCACAACCGTAAGCTCGATAAGGCGGAAGGGCGTAGCTAGCGTTTATTTCTTGGGTGGTGCTGCAGCCTCGAGGATACCCGCGCGCTCCAGAACCCGTCTAAAGCTGTGTGGTACGAACGGGTGCATGCCCATCGCAATCATTTCAGACTGATCCAACGCAACGAGCGCTTTGCGTTCTTCTTCGCTGAGGCCTTCAATTGCTGCTGCGTAGGCTGTTGGGTCGGCCAAGTATCTTTCCCGTTCATTTCGATCTCCGGCAAGATTATGCAGCGTCTCCGACAATACCACTCGCTCCGGATGAATGTGGGGGTAATGCGGCTCGAAAGTTTCTTCTTCAGGCTCGTTTGTCCAGGCCACGGTTCCGTAATTATGATGCCAGGTTGGTTCAAAATTAGTGACGTCAGGCGGGCGTTCTCCAATCATACCCGCCGCAACACCCCAGCAGCGCAGCTCAATATTACCTGTTTCATCGAGTTTCTTTTCATCGAGGGCCAGTAAGTAGCGGAGCTCACCTCGTTCCATCATGCCCATGAAATGACGATCAAATTCTTCGTCAGGGCCCGGGTCCATATAGCGTTCGGTGCCAGGGTAATGTGAAAGACCACCACTACAGACGACGACGGCGCGTAGGCCCAAGGCCTTAATCCCGTCTCCAAGGATACGACCAAAAGCAAAACATCTTTCTATAGAAGGCTGTGGTGGGACGTAGGCATTCACGAAAATTGGTAGGATCGGGATGTTATCTATGCCGGTGAAATCCAGCGGAATGCCAAAGGCATAATCGATCTTGGCGTTACTGGTGAACGCGGGATCAACGTTATTACGTTGGGCATAGCGGAGGAGGTCCAGGGATGCCTGACTGGCGACTGGATATTCATAATCACGGCCGGCAAAACTCCCTTCCGCTACACCGCCAATATGCATCGTGAAGCTGGCTGTGCAGTGCAGTAGAAACTGATGCGCATGATCATTGGCGATGACAATGCAAATATCGGGCTTCATAGCCTTGAGTTTGTCACCAACGCCGGTAAGGAGATCTTTCACCCGGTTGACCACATTGGGGTCTTCCGATTCGGGGAGAGTCCAAAGTTGGGGAGCATGCGTCGTGCAAACACCCCCGATGACACCGACTTTACTCATAACGAACGTCCTTTTTTCATCAGCTTAGGGCACTGTCTCCCAAGTCTTTCTCTCATGCAAGATATCCACCGATTCCTGAACGGGATGGGTGTGTATGCAGAGTGATTCCGCTATGATGATTGCTCATATCTCGGGATGGAAAAGAGGACGTCATGGCTGGAAGTGTCAATAAGGTAATCTTGATCGGCAATCTTGGGCGCGACCCAGAAACCCGGAACATGCAGGATGGAAATCCTGTGGTGAATATGTCAATCGCGACGTCCGAAAGCTGGCGAGACCGCAACTCAGGTGAACGACGCGAACGGACCGAGTGGCACCGCGTTGTCATCTTCAATGAGAAACTCGCTGAAATTGCCCAAAAATATTTACGTAAGGGCTCCACAGTCTATATCGAAGGACAACTCCAAACTCGGAAATGGACCGATCAGTCTGGTCAAGAAAAATACTCCACCGAAGTTGTTCTGCAACGCTTCCGCGGTGAACTGACGATGCTCGGTGGCCGAGGCGACTCTGCCGGTGGCGGCGACTATGGTGGGTCGAGTGAAATGGCGGCGCCGACGGCAGCACCCGATGCAATCAGCGGCGGTGGTGGTGGTGATCTCGACGACGAAATCCCCTTTTAGAGCTTACATTGAACCAAAATCAACTGGGCTTTCCCGCGATTTAGTTCACCTCTAAAAATAACTCATAAGTATTTGTTTTATAAAAGAAATAACTGTCGTCGTTGAGCGGGCGTTTGGTTGTCCGATTCTCTTGTTTCTGGTAATCTCCCTTAGTTAAACAGTCGTCTTTTTTGAGCCGATTGTTTTGTAGAAACAATCGCTCGGCGAATAATAATTTGACCTCCGAAACCCTACCTCCAGAGCCACCTGAATTCGACATTACGCCGATTTCAATCGAAGACGAGATGAAATCCTCGTATCTCGATTATGCGATGAGCGTCATTGTCAGCCGAGCCCTGCCGGATGTTCGCGACGGTTTGAAACCGGTTCATCGTCGTATTCTCTACGCGATGAAGGAGGAAGGGTACGACTGGAACAAGGCCTATCGTAAATCTGCCCGCATCGTCGGTGATGTCATGGGTAAATACCATCCCCATGGCGATACCGCTATTTACGACGCTATGGTACGCATGGCCCAGGATTTCTCGATGCGGCTTATGCTGGTCGATGGTCAGGGTAATTTCGGCTCAATGGACGGCGACCGCGCTGCGGCGATGCGCTACACCGAAGTGCGGCTGGACCGATCAGCAGAAGAGCTACTGCAGGACATCGACCGTGAAACCGTTGATTTTCAGGCAAACTACGACGAGACCATCCACGAACCCAAAGTTCTTCCTGCACGTTTTCCGAACCTGTTGGTCAATGGCGCCGGTGGTATCGCCGTTGGCATGGCGACAAATATCCCACCCCATAATTTGGGCGAGGTAATCGACGGCACATGCGCGCTTTTGGACAATCCAGACCTAACGATCAACGAACTGACTGAAATCATTCCAGGACCGGATTTCCCAACCGGCGGCTTGATCATGGGCCGCAGCGGGATCAATCAGGCCTATCATACCGGGCGTGGCTCCGTGGTTATCCGTGGGCGTACCCACGTTGAAGAAATCCGCAAGGATCGCGAAGCGATTGTCGTCACCGAGATTCCGTACCAAGTAAATAAAGCCCGGATGATTGAGCGTATCGCCGAAATGGTGCGCGACGAGCGGATTGAAGGCATCTCCGATATCCGTGACGAGTCTGATCGCGATGGTGTGCGGGTTGTCGTCGAAATCAAACGAGATTCCATGGCGGAAGTGGTTCTCAACCAACTGTTCCGTTATACACCGCTGCAATCCAGCTTTGGCATTAACATGCTGGCGTTGAATGGCGGACGTCCAGAACAGATGACTGTTCGCGATGTTCTGGCAGCCTTTATTGCGTTCCGCGAAGAAGTCATTACTCGCCGGACGATATTTGAACTGGGTAAGGCGAGGGACCGGGCGCACGTCTTGGTCGGGCTGGTAATTGCCGTCGCCAATATCGATAAGGTGATTGAACTTATCCGGGCTGCGCCGGATCCGGTAACAGCTCGTGAAGGGCTCATGAAAAGCCCTTGGCCGGCTGGTGATGTCGCACCACTAATCGAATTAATCGATGAACCCGGCCGCATGGTCGTTGATGGCAAATATCAGCTGTCCGAGGTTCAAGCGCGCGCCATCCTTGATTTACGCCTACAACGCCTTACAGGTCTTGAACGCGGCAAGATTGCGGAAGAACTTGAAGGTCTCGCTGCCGAGATCACCGAATATCTTGGCATTCTGGCCTCTCGTGAGAAAGTCAGAGCAATCCTCAAAGAAGAAGTTCTAGAGGTTAAAGAGAAATTTGCAGACCCGCGCCGGACGACAATAGATGATTCAGAATTTGAAGCCGATATCGAAGACCTGATTCAACGCGAGGATATGGTCGTCACGGTTACCCATGGCGGCTATATCAAGCGCGTTCCCGTTTCGACCTATCGCGCTCAACGCCGTGGCGGCAAAGGCCGCTCCGGCATGTCCACCCGGGACGAGGACTTCGTCTCAAGCGTTTATGTCGTGAACACCCATACGCCAGTTCTGTTCTTTTCCTCCCGTGGCATGGTTTACAAGCTGAAGGTCTATAAGGTGCCACTTGGAACACCGCAGGCCCGAGGCAAGGCCTTGATCAATCTACTGCCTCTTGATGACGGCGAAACGATCACAACATTGATGCCCTTACCGGAGGATGAGTCCGCCTGTGAAGAGCTCGATGTCATGTTCGCGACAGCGAGCGGCGGTGTAAGACGGAATAAGCTCAGCGACTTCGTTAACGTCATGGCCAATGGCAAGATCGCCATGAAGCTGAACGATGGCGACCGCTTAGTTGGTGTCTCAGTCTGTGAGGCGGTTCAAGATATTCTCCTATCGACCGCAAAAGGAAAGTGCATCCGTTTCCCGTCAACTGATGTACGGCTGTTTGCCGGCCGAGCTTCAAGCGGCGTTCGCGGCATCCGTCTCGCACCGGGCGACAATGTCATGTCGATGTCGACCTTAAACCACGCAGCCTTCTCGATTGAAGAACGTGACGCCTATCTTCGCCGCCGTCGGGCCGAACGCATCGAGAACGACGATGGCGCCGAAACCAATGGCAACGGCGCTGAAAACAACGAAAATAGCGAAGCGATTAGCCTTTCCGATGAGCGCTATGCCGAAATGGTCGAGATGGATCAATTCATTCTGACGCTTGCTGCTAATGGTTACGGCAAACGAACATCTTCTTACGAGTACACGGTCCGCAAACGCGGCGGGCAGGGTATTGCCAATATTAACCTCGAAACGGGTAAAGATAACTCTGTTGTGGCGTCCTTCCCGGTCGTTGATGACGACCAACTCGTTCTGGTGACTGATAACGGACAAATGATCCGCACAGGCATCAACGAGATTCGGATCGCCGGACGCTCGACCCGAGGCGTTATCGTCTTCCGGGTTGCCGACAAGGAACACGTCGTTTCTGTCAGCCGCTTGTCTGATGTCGAAGAAGACGAAGAAAATGGTGATGGTGAAGAGGGCCAAGGCGCCGAAGTCGTTGAGATCGAAGGCGAAGCAGTTTCTGTAAATGAGACAACGGCGGCAGCTGAAGAAGTGACTGAGGAAAACGTTCCAGAGGACTCTCCTCCTGAGGATGGAGAGGATGATGTCTGAGCCTTTGGTTGGCATTTATCCCGGTACGTTCGACCCGATTACCAATGGCCATACCGATGTCATCCAGCGTGCGGCAAGAATGTTGGATAAGCTTGTCGTTGGGGTTGCGATTAATGCCGGCAAGGGTCCGCTTTTTTCTCTCGAAGAACGTCTCGAGATGGTCCGCGTCGAAGCGGCTGCCATGGGTGAGGTTGGCAATCGCATTGAAGTCCAAGGGTTTGACAACCTGTTGGTTGATTTTGCGAAAGACAATGGCGCTACCGTGATCATTCGGGGACTCCGCGCCGTGACAGATTTTGATTATGAATTCCAGATGGCAAGTATGAATGCCAAATTGGCGCCTGATGTTGAAACTGTTTGCCTTATGGCTTCAGATCGTCATCAATTTATCGCCTCACGATTGGTTAAAGAGATTGCAATCCTCAATGGTGACGTCGCGCAGTTTGTATCTCCGCGGGTCCGTGAGTTACTCGAGGAAAAAGTGAAGAACAGATAGGGATTTTCCCAGCTTTCTATTGACCGTAGGCGGTGGCCCACATATTGTGCGCCGCCGTCGATATTTTCGACGGTTAAGCATCGGGCGCCCGTAGCTCAGCCCGGTAGAGCAGTTGACTTTTAATCAATTGGTCGCAGGTTCAAATCCTGCCGGGCGCACCATCTTTTCAAGACAATTCCTATCTAAAAAATCAATCTCCACATGAAATTTGTGCGGGTATCGTTTTTGCCGTTAGAGTGTTGATATTGGGATAGTTCGTAACCCAACGAAATCGCAATCGAAGGCATCCACATGTTCGCTAAGATCAATCATATCGCCATCATGTCGAGCAACTTCTCGCTCCAAGCCCAATTCTACGAAATTCTTTTTGACATGAAGCGCGCCGAAGGTCCTTCACAGGGCGCCATTACAGTAGGTGATGGGTATGTCGGATTGAACATTAACCCACGTAAACCGGGACGTCCCGGCGGACTAGATCATTTCGGTGTTCAGGTTAAAGACGTTGAAAGCGTTTTCGAGCGGATGGAAAAGAACTATCCAAAAATTAAATGGCTCAAGCGACCAAGTAGCCGGCCTTACGCGGGCATCACGACCCATGATCCGGACGGCAATTTGTTCGATCTATCCCAAGCCAAAATGAAAAATCGAAGAGGCATATATACCGCCGGTGAATGGGAGCAGGAACGCGCTATCTCTCATTTTGCACTACGGACATTGAACCCCGAGAAATGCGCCGAGTTCTATTGCGATGTCCTACAGCTTAGTCTCGCAAATCGTGAAGAGGGTGACGAGAATTACTATGTAACCGATGGTCGGATAACGATCGTCCTCGCGCCATGGGATATTACCAACTACGCCAACACCGGTATTTCCCGTGCAGGGCCTGACCATTTTGCCTTTAAGGTCAAAAGCCTTGATGCTTTTAAAGAAAGTTATCAGGCGATGATCGAACGTAATTTAACGCTCATCCCGCCACCTGTTGGTATGGGCCCCGAAGGAAAGGCCCGCCTCAAATTCCTGAGAAGGATTGCGCCCTATACACAGCATCATCTTGCAGATCACGACAGCGTCTTGATCGGGGTCTCGGAGTAACGCTTAGGCGCTATCTATCGTGGATTTCAGAACATCAGAATTGGGTGCTAGACCAAAGCCAGGCTCGTTAGACATTTCCATCATGCCATTCGTCTGGATCGGTTTTTGATCATAAAGTGCGTCACCCGCCGCAACGGTATTGAACTGATATTCAACGGCTGTCCCGACGGTTAACCCTGCCTGCAAATGCGCATTATGAAGTGGAGCACCACCGCCATTTGAAATCGGAACATTAAAGGCAGATGCCAAGCCGGCAATCCGAACACATTGCGTCATGCCGCCGGTAATGATCGCATTTGGTTGAATGACATCGACGGCATCAGCCAGAAGCATGTCCCGAAATCGATAAGCCAATCCTTCATTTTGTCCGGCCGTAATAGGGATTGTGGTTTCGCGACGAAGTTCTGCCATAAGGCGTACATCATTCTGAACAATCGGCTCTTCAAAAAACGCGATATCCAATTCTTCTAGTGCTTGGCAAAGTTTGCGGGCGCTCGGCAGATCAAGCCGACACGCCGCATCGACGGCAATTTCTATTTCGGGACCTACAGCATTGCGAATGTCTCTGACGCGTTTGATGTCGCTTTTAATCAATTCATTCAGGGCAAGAATGTTCTCACCGCCAAGACCAGGACGACCAACCTGTAGTTTGACACCCTTAAACCCTTGGCTGACTACTCGTTTCACAACATCGACAAGTTCTTTATCATCGAGAAACGAAAAGCCACACGTGGCATAGATTGGCAGGCTGGACCGAGCACCGCCAAGTAACTGCCAAACCGGTTGATTACTGGCTTTGCCTTTGATGTCCCACAAAGCGAGGTCTATTGCGCTAATGGCATGCGATGCATAGCCGGTTTGGCCCCATGGCGTGGCCTTCCAGTACATTCGATTCCACACCTCTTCATGGAAGAGGGCATTCAAACCAACAATTTCCGGACCGAGAACAGAATTCACAACCTCTGCAACAGGCCTAGCCTGGGTTATCGATGTCATACCATACCCAATGAGACCAGTGTCGGTTTCAACCTCGACATGGGTAATGCTGTTAAAACCCGGATGATCGACCCCCAGATCCCCACAATTTACAGGAATTTTGAGGGGAACCGCTTCAATCCGGGTTATTTTCATCGATTGAGCTATTCAGCTTTGTCTTCTTTTTCAAAGACAATGACCCCAGGTGCCTCGCCTGGAAGGTCTAGCTCCTTCCAGTTCGCTGTAACCTTGTCATAAACAGATTTTCGCAACACCGTGCGCTTGGGGAATTTGTCGCGATGTTTGTGGTTCTTACAGGCATTGATGAGCGCCTTTGATCCGTATGGCCGTAACGCAGGGTCGCCCTGGCTAGGATCAAGAGGTGTACTCCAGGTATTGCGCAGGATATCGATATCATCGATTGGATTGCTGCGACTGCCCAAAGCCCAGAGGACTTCATCCATATTGGAGGGATCGACGTCTTCGTCCACAGCGACAATCCACTTGGTAAAGAATGCACCGCCGGGAACCTGAGCCGCTAACGAAAGCGCCTGCGCTGCATGACCAGCATATCGTTGCTCAAGACTAACCACGGTCAGCCCATAACCACCGGCAGAGGCGGGATGGGCATAAACTCCCGCAATCCCAGGCACGCCGAGCTTATCCAAGTCATCCCAAATCTTCGCAGACCGAATAATCGCGAAGAACCCACTTTGTTCGCAGGACGGGTAATCTGCCATCAAAGCATTGGTCAAGATCGGGTTATCCCGATAATGAATGGCCGTAACCTTAACCAGCGGCGCTTGTCCGACAGGTGAACCATAATAGCCAGTAAATTCACCGAACGGGCCTTCCGCGCGAACAGCCTGCGGTTCGATTACCCCTTCAATCATCAAATCAGCATTGGCCGGGATCAACAAATCACTGTTCTTGGCCTTCAGCACCGGGACAGCCTGGCCTTTAAGCCCACCGATATACTCATATTCCGAAATATTCTTTGGGAAGCCCTGAGAACCAACCAGCATAAACAAAGGGTCAACACCCCAACAAGCTGCAACCGGAACAGATTCGCCTCGCTCCCACGCGCGTTCGATATGTAGTCGCGCGTCCTTACCGGGAGAAAGATGCAATCCAACTTCGTTCTTACTATGTTGCATCATCCGGTAGGTACCAACATTGAGGTACCCGTTGTCAGGGTCTCGCGTAATGACACAATCGCCGGTACCGCCGTAGCGTCCACCATCTAGCGGCCAATGGGTTGGGATCGGCAACAGATCGAGATCAACATCGTCCCCGGTTAAGGTATTGGTAAAGATCGGCGCCTCATCCGCAGGCACTTCCACCGGCGGAATTTTATTGGCCATTTTGCCTTTGACGCGCGTAATCAATTCAATAGTGGGTGTATCAGCAGGTTCTTCGAGCGTTATCGCAATACGCTTGATGCTCGGGCCAACCAGGTTCCACAGCAGCCGGGCGCCAATCGGGTTATTGTCGTCAAACCCGTTTGGGCTTTCGAACAAAACCGTGGGCGAAGGGTTTTGTTTACCAAGCAGATAAGCAATCGCGCCCATCTCTTCATCGCGATCCACCGGTTTTGTCACTCGTACCAGTTCACCAAGTTCATCAACGTCATCTATCCACTCGCGGAGATCCTGGATCGGTTGGTTCCTGTTAGCCATCTAGCGATATCCTTGTATTTATTGCCCTGAGCTCGAATGGCATCGGGAATGATTTCTGTTGCTGAAAATAGTCCTTCAATACTGGTCAGGTCCAGAGCCCTAATGCATAAAAAAAGCGGCTAACTGCCGCTCATTATTCCGCTTATGGCAGGTTTGAATTAGCTTTGGCGCCTCCGACGAAGTGAACTCATGCCAACGAGACCTATCGCGAACACCAACAGGCTTCCAGGTTCAGGGATTGCAGTATCGACGTCAAATGATGTCGTCACACTAAATGCCCCAAATGGTCCTTGTGAGGACGTTCCTGCAACATCAACCGGATCAAATGACGTCCCGGTCCACACGGTAGGGAAAAAAGAAAGAGAGCCAGGATCCAAAGTTCCATTGAACGTATTGGTAATGTTGCCGGTATTATAATCGATATCAATGTCAAAAGTTGCATTCGACCAACTTGCAACCTGATTGAACACTCCCGGTGCAGTTTCTTCAAAGATCGCAGCGATTCCGTTTCGATAGATACGGTTTTCGATCAATCCGGAGAAGGACAAATCCACGACGGAGCCCACATTAAGGGTAAATCCGCTGACACTAATATGCAGGGGCCCAGAAAGTCCGAGCCCCTCCAACCCATGGGGGCCTGGTAAGGTTGTTGCGGCGAAGGGTGTCCCGGGCGCATTCGTGCCAAGGGGTAGCTCGTTCCCGGTTGTGGTATCAAAAGCGTCGGGGCTAACAACTGCCGTGTAAGGCCCCGCAACACCGACGCCGCTATAGAAAGCAGACATATGAGCAATAGAACCCGCAGAGACAAATGAATGCCCTAACAATCCCTGCCCATCGCCCGTTAGACCCTGGAAATTGACAGTAACTGCGCGCGCATCATGCGTTCCAGCACTCAACAAGACTAGTAAAACGGCTACAATGGGTATAACGCGTAACTTCATTAGATCGTCTTGTTTCCCTGAATTCTGTGATTTTGATGGTTAATGATAGGCAAAATCCATGGCAATGACAAATCCGCAATATATCAATGTTGACGGTATAAAAACTCGTTATTTCGAGGCAGGTCAGGGGCCATCTCTAGTTCTATTCCACGGCGGCAATATGGGGTCAGGTAATCTTTGCGAATGTGCCGAAGACTGGGAGTTAAATTTTATGGAACTCTCCCGTCATTGCCATGTCATTGCGGTCGACAAACTAGGTCAAGGTTACACAGACAACCCATTGAAAAATAATGAATTTACGATGAATGCTACTGTGTCTCACGCTTTTGATTTTCTAACGGCACTTGGTTTGCGATCTATCCATGTAGCTGGACATTCTCGGGGCGGATATTTGGTCTGTCGTTTAGCGCTCGATCATGCCGATCTCATTGCCTCCTGCACAATTGTCGATACCAATACACTCGCTCCCGGCACCCCTCGAAGCGCACAAGTTCTCGCCCATCCTCCAGAGCCGAGATTAAGTCGTGAAAGTCAGCGCTGGATTATTGAGCACTATTCCCACAATCCAACGCATATTACAAAGAGTTGGCTCGATGCGGTTTCTGAAGTCGCTGCGCTTTCCAAAAGTATCGAAGCACATCAAAAAATGACCATTGGAGGGCTTAGCAAGAAGCAATTCATGCCAAGGCTCGCAGAGGACCGCTCACGTATCTTTAGTGACTTGCGAGATAAAGGAATTAAGTGCCCAACGCTTGTAATGTGGGGGAAAGACGACCCAACAGCCGTCTTAGCCCAGGGCGAAATCATTTATGATCTGATCGCCGCACATCAACCAAGGACCGAGATGGCTGTGCTTAATCATGCAGGCCATTTTTGCTTTCGCGAGCAACCGCAAGCATTTAATGCGAGACTAATGGGCTTTATAAATTCTATTGCGGTTTAATTTTGCCAGTTCTTGATACGGCTGGCCTAACCGGATTGATTCAGCCACCGTAACTTTTGTTGGATGAAAAGGTGAGGGGGCCGGCAATGACCAGCCCCACAACAACCAAATTATTTAACGACTAGATTTTCGGCCGAAGATTTTCCGTTTTGGCCAGGGACCAGCTCAAACTCAATATCCTGACCTTCGTTTAAAGTCGACAAACCTGCGCGTTCTACCGCTGAAATGTGCACAAAAGCATCCCGGCTACCATCGCTGGGCTCAATGAAACCGTAACCTTTGGTTGGATTAAACCATTTAACTTTTCCACTCGGCATCTCAATAGTCCTTTCAAACATCTTTCATATGCGGGAGCAATTTGCCACCACATGGTGTCTTGGTTCCACAATTTCTCTGTATAGCTCAACTAGCGGGCCTTCAGGCAATCCAAAGATTACACCAGAATCATGTGTTACCTGCCGCTAGTTTCTCAGCATTCCGATATTGAATGCAATAAAATTCGCGGAAACAGACAACTATTTTTTTGGGGTTATTTCAAAATTTTATCGATAATTTCCGAGACCAGCTTTTCAAACTTATGTTTTTTATAGACAAAGCAATAAGTTACCGTTCAATGGTAGAATTCGTCAGAAATTTCTGAGCTTCAGTTTTGACTCTGTCATATTGACCGTTTCGGGCAAGTTCAGGATCATCATCTGCATAATCTTCCAACCCTTGTTCGCGACGATCTTCGCCCCATTTTCGGATAAAATCACGGATATCCTGTTCGGTCAGGATATAGCGGAGTAAAGCGTTTTGAATTTCCAGTGGTGGGTCACCGTCGTCATCATCTGAAATGTCCTGGCAAACGGCCCGTAAGTACTTCACAGCGTCCAGGATCAGCGCTGCCTCTTCCTTGCTCCAATTCTTATCAGGCGTAAAGCTATTGTCTTGCAGGGCCTTGATCTGATTGAAGGTTAGCGTAGCAGGCTTACCAACACGCGGCATCGCCGCTTGCTCTGCCGCAGGCTTCCGAACTAACGCCGCCCCAGGGTCTGATTTGCTAGAGCGTCGTTGATGAATTCGATAAAGAACCCACGCTCCCCAGGCAAAGCCGAAAGCGATCATTAATGTTTGGGGATCCATACGATTATCCATCACCATCAAAATTCAATGGCGCGCAGAATGCATCGGGCGCACGGCTCGTGCAAGCAGGCTAAGACCAGATTAGGTCCGCGGTTCCCAGCAGTTGTCCGGGGCGATAGCACGTAAAGTGAAGTTCTTGGCACCGCGCATCCCGTTGAAATGCAGAATCGGACCGATATGTTTGACGTAATATTGGGAAGTTCCACCGGTTGGCCAAAAGATCTTTAGATAACGGCTTCCTTTACGCATCTCCCAAGCGCCAAATGTGCGTTTTTGTTTCTCCACTTTATTCTCGTCGTACTGAATCATGGATCCACTTCCGACAAAGTGAACTTTAAGGTCAACACTGTCGCCTTTATCTGCATCTCCCCAGCAACCAAGGACGGTCATGTTCCGTTTTTTCTCTGCTTGAGCCTGTACGGACGAGGAAAGGGAAACGGCCAAACCCAAAACGCACGCAAAAACGCCGGAATAAATTACTTTCGAAAGAAATGTGAGCATTGCGCATAACCATCAAATTTCGTCCGTTTGAGGTTATTAGGTGCTGGTTAACGGAGGGTTTATTTTAAGCCATTTTCAGGGATCAAAAACGATAGCCGTAGCGAATCCCAAAGTTTTCCAGACCTTCATTCGCATCACAAATATTCGCATTTGAAATGTGGTCCAAGAACCCGGTTATGCTGTGCCGTTCCTTGAATATGTATCCTAATTCAAAGGATTCTCTAAAGAGAAGTCGGCAACCAAGTTCTTTGCGGTCTATGCGTGTCGTCGTTTTTTTACCGTCATGAACCGATCCCCCGAGACTAAAGTCTATGAACCAATTTTTCCAAAATCGCCATTCCCAAGTCAAACCCGCATATGCCTGACTGGTGTCGCCCGAAGAGTTTACAGAAAGACCGATATGAGGACGCGGCGACCAAATTTTCTGCAACCAGGACGGTGACCTAAAAAGAATCTCGAAATTTCCATCGAAGCCATCCTCTTCGTTACGAGAAAAGGGACCTTGATCGTGAACGAGGAAACCCACCCTGATTTCAGAAATGAGGCCTTTGTTTTTTTGGGGAAGCGCTGCAATTGCCCTATTGGGTACAGCCGCACCGCGCATTCTGTCAGATGCAGTTTTTTGGACGGCCGACCGAGGTATCGCCCGGGACGGCGTGGTAAAACCGGGGATGCGGGCAGGGGCCCTAATATTTCTTACTGGAACCGCAACGGATGATGTCGACGAAAAATAGGGGTCGCTGGGTTGGCTAGCAAAGGGATGCGGCTGATCAAGCAACATGTTGATGTCATAAGTTCGTGTTCCGGCATGCGCAGAAACTAATCCCGAAAGTGTCAACGCACCTATCAGAGCAACGTATTTGCGTAGAGTTTTGCCGATCACCATGTCATCCGCTTATTACAAGATTTATACAGAAATGTAATGATCTACTTTCCGATACAAGTTGTCTATCATTTAGCTGTGATATCTCTCTTGTCGCAGACGAGAAAGATTGGCGTTTTTCCAGGAAACAGATAAAGTTGGCTATGGTCGAAAAACCAACCGAACCAGATACTGACCTCAGCACGAGTAAGGAACGCAAGACAGAATATATCGTCCTGGCGGTGCTATTTTTTGCGGCATTGATGGCCTTCCCCGCATTTCGGGATGTGCAGTTAATGCAAGACTTCGTTATTTCGATTTGCTCTGGGTTAGGATTGACCTAACCCAGATTAATCCCATTCTCTGATCAGAAATTCACGACACTTCTGATCGACTCCCCTTCATGCATAAGATGGAAAGCATCGTTGATGTCTTCGAGCGGCATGGTATGGGTGATCAAATCGTCAATATTGATCTTGCCATCCATATACCAGTCAACGATTTTCGGCACCTGTGTACGGCTTTTAGCGCCGCCAAATGCAGTTCCTTTCCAAACCCGTCCCGTTACCAATTGAAACGGTCGTGTAGAAATTTCTTGTCCTGCACCGGCAACACCGATGATGACACTGACACCCCAACCCCGATGACAGCATTCTAAGGCCTGGCGCATCGTGTTGACATTACCAATACACTCAAAGCTGTAATCTGCACCGCCATCGGTTAAATCAACCAGATGCGCAATCAGATCATCGCCAGCCTCTTTTGGGTTAACGAAATGCGTCATCCCAAAATTCTCGGCCAGCGGTTTCTTTGTATCATTGAGATCGACGCCAATAATTTTATTTGCGCCAGCCAGCCTTGCGCCCTGGATAACATTGAGACCAATACCGCCGAGACCAAATACGACGACGTTCGCACCGGGTTCGACTTTAGCGGTGTTTATAACTGCGCCAATTCCCGTTGTCACACCGCAGCCGATGTAGCAAACTTTTTCAAACGGGGCATCTTCGCGAATTTTAGCGGCCGCAATTTCTGGCATGACGGTGAAATTCGAGAATGTCGAGGTCCCCATATAGTGGAACAGGGGTTTTCCGTTCAGAGAAAACCGGCTGGAACCATCCGGCATAATTCCCTGGCCTTGTGTGTCACGGATGGCAGTGCAGAGGTTAGTTTTTCCGGATAGGCATGATTTGCATTGACGGCATTCAGGAATATAGAGCGGAATAACATGATCGCCCTTTTTAAGCGATGTGACGTTCTTGCCAACATCGACGACGACTCCGGCGCCTTCGTGGCCTAATATAGCCGGAAATAATCCCTCTGGATCATCGCCTGAAAGCGTAAAGGCGTCAGTATGACAGATACCAGTCGATTTAATCTCGACCAGGATCTCGCCTTCTTTTGGTCCATCAAGTTGAACAGTCTCAATCGTTAGCGGTTTACCCGCTGCGTGCGCAACGGCTGCACGAACATCCATCTGAAATCCCTCCCAAAGCAAAAAATGCGATGGCCCTATGTTTTCAAGCCAATCGACACGACGCAAGAGGAAGATGACATTGTAGAAAAATTTGTTTAGCGGCGAGCAACCGTCTTAATGATATCGCCCGCCAAATCTTTGTTCAGTTCGGTCGGATATAGGGATGCTCTAATCGCCATCCCAAGATGTTTAAGAACTTCAAGATCTTGTTCACTGGGTGTTGCATTACCAATTCGCATTTCGGTGACAACGCCAACACAGGCCCGGCATAATTCTGCAACATGATGTATCCCATTCTCGCCAGCCCGCCGATCCATTTCACCAACAAGGAGGGTTAATCTCTCTACTTGGGGGTGGATACGGGCCAACCCGTCGGGCTCGTTCGCTAATTCAGTAATTGAATCTGCTAGAGCGGCAATGATCTCAGCCTGCCGATCAATCTTTCTGGTATTTATTGAACCAACAGCAGTGGCCAAATTCTGTTCAAAGCGGCGTAAATCCCAAATTCCAAGCGCTTTGTCTTTCAGTGAATTTGGCACATCAACAATCGGATAGTCTTTTCCGGGTCGCGTCAGTTTCCGCCGGTCGGGCCCTACATAATCAGCGGTGACAACAAAGGGCAGCCGATGATTTACCATTGAAGAGACACGACTTAAAATTTGTTGTGGAGACAGCGGGGCAGTCACCAGGTGATCGATACCGCAGTTAATCATGCGAATTACATCCTGCGCCTCGGCTTCCCACGAAATTCCGATAACGCAAAGAAACGGATTTTTTCCACGGTCGTTGTGACGAACGCTTGAAACGACATCGATAATCTCGCCGTCACCGAGCCCCATGTCGCAAATAAGTATATCTGGGCCAATAGAGTGCTCGATAGAGTCAGTTACGCCGTCGAGATTGCCGGTATGTTCAATATTCTCTAAACCGGCGTGGGATAGGGCGACTTTAAGCGTACTGCGGATATGGGTCCGCGGATCCGCGAGCATCACCTGCACATCGTCGTATTTAATATCAGACGCCATAGTCGCGCTTCTGTCGTTATCTCAGTTGATAGAACGACCTAGAATGCGCCGTAAGTCTTTAGAATTTATAAACGATAACAGATTGTTAAAGAGCACTGTAAAGCAGAGAACAGGCAAGGATCGCGCCGATAATACCAGCGAAGTCGGCCGTCAATGCTGCCGCAAGCGCATGTCTGGCTCGCTTGATCTGAACAGCACCAAAATAGACAGCAAGCACATAGAAAGTTGTCTCTGTTGAACCCTGCAAGGTGCTCACCAAATAGCCAATGTAGCTATCAGGGCCAACCGAAGGGTCCTGAATGATCGATGCGAGTATTCCATAAGCCCCTGACCCGGATAGAGGACGCAGCAATGCCATCGGTAGTGCCTCACCGGGAAGACCAAAAGCACTCGTTACCGGGCCGACCCAACTGACAAAAAGATCAAGCGCACCGCTGGCACGTAACATCCCAACAGCAACCAGGATCGCGACGAGATAAGGAATTATCCGAATTGCGACTTGAAACCCGTCACGCGCGCCCTCCACGAAAGACTCATATACCGGTACGCCGCGGACCAGACCAAAGGTCAGCAACCCAATCATCAGGCCGGGAATGATCCATGGCGCAATCGTCTTACCGTAAATAACGGTGATTGGTACAAAGGCTGCGATCGACAGAAGAGCTAAAGCCGAAACCCACCAGGGATAGCCGCTAGCGCTAATATCGTCTTCAAGTCCATCATTTTCTTGATCAGAAACGTCCTCGGTTGCAGGTGGTGGTTCTGAAAATCGGCGATAGAACTTCACGGCTATAAAAGCGACTGTCGTAGACAGTATAGTCGCGAACAATGTCGTCGGAAGGATTCCCGCTGGGTCGGTTGATCCTGTTGCCGCCCGCAAAGCAATTACGCCCGTCGGCAAGAGCGTCACACTCGATGTGTTGATCGCAAGGAATAACACCATGGCGTCTGTTGCGGTTCCTTTATGGGGGTTGAGCTTATCAAGCTCCTGCATCGCCCGGATGCCAAACGGTGTTGCAGCATTTCCCAGCCCCAGGGCATTCGCAGAGATATTCATGATCATGGCACCCATTGCCGGGTGATGAGCTGGGACATCAGGGAAGGCACGTACCATTAATGGGCGCACAAGCTTGGCAATGATGGTCAACAAACCACCAGCTTCCGCGACTTTCATCAAACCCAAGAATAACGCCATCACACCAACAAGCCCTAACGCCAGGGTAACTGAGCTGCCAGCAGAGTCGATCATGCCAACGCCGAGCTGTTGCATCGGTGATACCGCTTTATCGACTGTAGGGAGCCAGAATATTTGCCGCCAGGCGGTCACACTGAAGGCAACTGCGACAAGTCCAAAAAAGACGATGTTCATAGCCTGACCTCGTCTAGCCGCGCGCTCTGACTGCCCGCGCGGTTGTAAAAATTATGAGCGCTGCGATCGACAGCAAAACGCCGGAACTGAAAAACACCCAATCAGGCCTGCCAAGATCAACGAACCAGCCATAGATAGCTGGCGTAATCGCAGCTCCTGCATCCAATCCGCCATAAACAAAACCAAACACCCGACCACTAGCGCCTTTGGGTGTAGATGCCCGAACAACCATGTCGCGATTAGGGAGGGCGAGGCCAAAGAAGATGCCGGCAAGAAAGAACTGGACCGTCAATATTAAACCGGAGAGCTCCAGTACCGGCACGAGAAATATCAAAACACCAGCTATGATGATGCAGAAAAGCGCTACCAGGTCCTGATGACGAATTTTGTCCGCGGCGTAACCGCCAAAAAATATTCCCAACGGCGCGCCAAACAAAAAGCCGGTTAACGCGCCACTCGCACTCACCAAATCAAAGCCACGGCCGGCAACAAGAGCCGTCGGGGTAAAGTTCTGCATGCCGATCAACCCCATGGCGAGGATCGTAAAAAACAGAAAAAAGGCAATAATTGATGGACGGAACAACACCGATATTGAGGTTGCACTCGTCTCGGCCTCAGCGTGATCTTTGGATTCCACGTCGGGCGCTTTAGCGGATTGGCTTCCTTCAAACAGTCTTGCCCCACAGATAATGAGCACAAGTGTAAGGACCACCCCAACCAAACCAACAGCCATTGCGGCATCTCGCCAACCAATAGAGGCTGCCAACAAAGCCATCACAGCCGGTCCTAGCGCGAATCCAAAATGACCTCCATTGGTATGAAAACTAAAGGCTCGACCCATTAAATGCGGGCTTACCAGATTATTCATTAGACTATAATCAGCAGGATGAAAGACGCTGTTTCCGATCCCAGCCAAAAAGGTCAAGACGAGAAACATTTCATAGTTCGGGGCAATAGAATATCCGGTAACCGACAGGGATAGCATACCCAGTCCACCCAGTAATATGGGTCTGGCGCCAAATCGATCGACTAAAAACCCTGCTGGCGTCTGGCATAGGGCCGACGCAATAAAAAACACCGTCACGAGGAACCCCAGCTCGACGTTACTCAATCCCATCTCGAGTTTTATGAGTGGGAAAACAGGCGCGAGCGTGAGTTGGTAGAAATGGCTGAACAGGTGGACGACGCTGATGACACTGATCAGCTTAACATCTTTACGAGTTCCGCTAACAACGCTGGTCATGCGGCAATCTGCTTCCTCTTAGCAGTGACTTTTGCCAATAACACGCTTGCCACACCAATCATCATGAAGACACCGACCAGGATAAAGACAAGTTTCGCTTGACCACCCCCGAGTAAAAACCCAAAGACACCGACAGCAACTGCTGACCCCACATCCATACCAGAATAGGTAAAGCCAAAAACCTTGCCGGCTGCGCCAGACGGAGCCACTGAGCGAACAACCATGTCGCGTGAAGGTTGCGCCATGCCATAAGCAAAGCCATAGACAACAAAGATTGTAATCAAAAGTGCAAGATTATCCGGTTGAAACGCCGGGACAGTCCACAGCAACAGGACACCAATCGTTACGATCGCAGCGGTCGCCATATCGTGACGGACGATCCGATCCGCAACGATACCGCCGATGAGAATTCCGCAGAGAGAACCCGTTAGCTGAAGCGAAATTGTAAAGCTGGCTTTATCACGAGAAAGGTCGAGAAAGGCCGTAAGGGCATCTGGACCAAGGGTCATCAGACCGACAGATCCCATCGCCATAAAACAGAAGAACAGAAAAGAAAAGATCGTCGCAGGCTGGAACAATGTCCCGATACCGTCCCGAACAGACCCTGCACTGACACCCTTATCCAGCCCACTGTCTCGGAGGTCAGATCGTTGCGTCCACATTAACCCCGCAACAACCAAACCGATAACACCGAGGATCAACATGGTCTCCCGCCAGCCAAACGTCGTTCCCATCAAATACATAGAAAAGGGCGCCAGGGCATATCCGATTAGACCGCCAAACCCATGAACACCATAGGCTTTGCCAACATTCTTCTCAGTAATACTACCGTTCAAAATACTGTAATCTGCCGGATGAAAAACGCTGTTCCCCAATCCAGCCAGGAACGACAGCACCATCATCGCAGCGTAAGAATGCACAAAGGCAAAGGCGGCAATCGCTACCGCCATCAGGAAAAAACCCGCAAACAACATCGGGCGGGCGCCATACTTGTCTACCATAAACCCAGCAATCACCTGGCCAACTGCCGACACTGCAAAGAATACCGATGTCAGGATTGCGAGCTCAGCGATGCTAAAACCTTCTTTGACAGTGATCAAAAAGAACAGGTTTGGCAGCGCGAGCTGATAAATATGGCTCAAACAATGGCCAGTCGAAATCAGGCTGATGACCTTTAGATCACTCGCAGGAGCAGTAGTCGCTGTCGCCATTATGAACTCGATATTGAATTGAGGGTGAGGGCGGATTGCAGACAAACTAACATGGCAACAGAGTCGTGATCACCACCTAAACATCGGTAAATTTTCAGTACCCTCGCACCGGATCAACCACATTTAGAAGTGGCCTGCCTTCGCGGCTTCGACGAATAGTTTCGGCGATAACTGTTGCCGCACTATCAAAATCCACCAGGGCCGCAACGTGGGGTGTAACAGTCACTTTCGAATGAGACCAAAGCGGGTTGTTTGCGGGCAAAGGTTCCGTCTCAAAAACATCGAGCGCAGCGCCTGCAATATGTTCGCTCTCCAGCAATGCCAGTAAATCGCCTTCGATAAGATGACCGCCACGCGCAGCATTGATAATAAACGCGCCTGCCGGCAGTTTCTGCATATTGGTTGTATTCAAAATACCGCGTGTTTCATTCGTCAATGGCAGCAAACAAACCACAATTTCAGATCGGGCCAAGAAAAGCCCAAGCCCCTGTTCGCCATAGAAACAACCAACTTTGTTGATTGTCTTTTTACGACGGCTCCAGCCAATCACATCAAAGCCAAGACCAACTAATGTTTTGGCGCAGGCCGACCCGAGAGACCCTAACCCCATAATGCCCACGGTTCGTTTGTAGGGCATCGTTTGGCTTCTCTCGATCCATAGAGACTTCTCTTGTTGTTCTTCGTATTCAGGAAAACGTCGGTGAAATTTTAAAACGTTGTAGAGAACATATTCAACCATGCCAGTGCGCAAAGCTGGATCGCCTAACCGAATGATAGGAATATTTGGCGGACGGTTTTCCAGCGTAAGAATATGATCAACGCCAGCCCCAAGAGACAACAAGGCACTGAGTTCCGGAAACCGGTTTAAGTTGGCGTCCCACTTACCCCATAGCAATGCAAACTCCACCTTTTCAGGGTTATCAACGTCGGGCCAAAGATGAATAGTTAAATCGGGAATTTCTGCCTTGATTGCTTTAACCCATGGCTCGGGTGGAATATCGACGCAGGCGAAGATCAACGACACGGAAGCGCTCTGGTTTGTTAGACAGTTGACTTGTCCAAAAGGGTGCGGCAAGTCTGGCGGGCCGTCAATCAGCAGATTTCGGCAGGGATATTTAGGGGAATGAAGACGTGAAAGTAGGGATCGCCGGATACGGCGCAATTGGCAAAGTCGTCGGCGAGGCGTTGGATAGCGGTATTGAAGGATTGGAACTGGCAGCGATCTGCGTCCGCGATGTTGCGCGCGGCGAAGCTCGGATGGAGGGTTTATCCAATCCGGTACCAGTGATGAGCCCGGAAGAGTTGGCCGAGACTTGCGATATCGTAGTCGAGTGTGTGCCAAAAGAAGCTTTCAATACATTCGCCATTCCAGCTCTTAATGCGGGCCGTTTGTTCGTAACTGTCAGCGCAGCTGGCATACTAGCGAACCCTGACACAGTGGAACTGGCGAATTCTGGACAAGGACGAATTATCCTCGCGACTGGTGCTCTCCTGGGCCTTGATGCCGTTCGCGCTGCCGCAGAAGGCACGATCGAAGAAGTTATCATGATCACCCGCAAGCCACCAAACGCGTTGATCGGGGCGCCGCATCTCGTGGACAACGATATTTCGGTTGAAGGACTTAACGAACCCAAAAAGGTCTTTGATGGGTCCGCGCGCGATGGCGCTGCCGGTTTTCCAGCAAACGTCAATGTCGCAGCGGCACTCGGACTAGCCGGGATTGGCCCTGACAGAACCAAGCTAGAGATATGGGCCGATCCAGAGCTAAGCCGTAATACACATGCAATCCGGGTCGTTTCCGACAGCGCGACCTTCGAGATGAGTATCGAGAATGTCCAATCGGAAGAAAAACCGGGCACCGGGAAAATTACAGCTTTGAGTGTTATCGCCTGTTTGAGGGGATTAGTTTCCCCGTTAAAAGTCGGCACCTGAACCTAGGAGAGACGCAATGAAATACGAAGCCCTCAAATGGGAGGTGCATGAAAACCCTGATCGGCCAGGGGAGAAATGCATCGGTGTCATCACGCTCAACCGTCCTGAAGCTCTCAATGCGGTCGACGTCCGTATGCGTGTCGAGCTCGATATTCTTTGTGATGAAATAGCTGCCAGCAGCCACATCAGAGCGGTCGTTATAACCGGCGAGGGTAGGGGCTTCTCTGCCGGCGGTGACCTCAAAACCGAAGCTGATCCCCTTGGGGCTGGTGAAGAAGATTTCGATTTCGGTAACTTCGGCGCTTACAAGGAGCTCGCTGGCTATTTCTTCAACGATCTCCGACACGAAGTTCTCCAACGGGCTTTTCGGAAATTTGAAGATTTGCCACCAGTCGTGATTGCTGCGATCAACGGCCCAGCCGTTGGGATTGGCCTCGAAATTTGTACATTGTGTGACATTCGCTACGCCTCTGATAAGGCAAAGCTCGGTGAAGTCGCAGTGCCCGCTGGTTTCCTGCCTGAGTCCGGGGGTGCACGAAATCTTCCCAAACTCGTCGGCATTGGTCGAGCAATGGAAATGATCATGACCGGCGACATCATCTTGGCTGACGAGGCCGAACGGATAGGTCTTGTCGATCGTGTGTTTCCGCATGACGAATTAATGGATGGCGCTTTCAAGCTCGCGACAAAGATTGCCAACAATCCGTATCATTCCGTTCGCAAAGCCAAGGATTTGGTCAAACATTACTGGAACCAAAACCGCACTGATGAAGGTTGGCAACGGGAGTTGAACGCGATCAAAGAAATTACCCGCACCAAAGACTGTCACGAAGGCATAAGGGCATTCCTAGAGAAACGCGACCCTGAATTCCGCGGGCCTTACTATGACAACTGGCCTTTCCCGGACGGTTCAAAAAAGGGATGACGACCGACGAGATAGAAACTTGGCCGGGTTACCGCGAAATCCCGGAACGGCTGAATATCACCGCTGAGACTCTCGACAAGCAAATTGCATCAGGCAATGGCGCAAGTATCGCCTTTAAAGACGCTCAGGGCAGTATCTCTTATGCCGAGCTAAATCAACGCGTCTGTAGCCTGGCTACTGGCTTGCGTGATTTAGGCATATCCAAAACAGATCACGTCCTGATCCGTTTGCCGAACTGCATTGAGTTTATCGTTAGCTTTCTTGCGCTGGTAAAACTGGGCGCCGTGCCGGTTCTGCAAAATTCGCTGCTGGGGGCGTCGGAAGTCGCATACGTTCGGGAGCATAGCGACGCTGTCGCAGCAATTACACTCGACGACATAGCGGAACCTGTCCGAACGCTGTCTGCAGAACTCCCACGCGGCATTATCGTCGCGCGTGGATCAGAGGCCGGTGATCAAGTCTTCGAAGAGTTGATCGCAAGTAATGACAAGCTGGATATCCAAACCGCTGATACTGGTGCCAATGATCCTGCCTTCATGGTCTATACGTCAGGGACGACAGGAAATCCTAAAGGTATTGTCCATGCACATCGTTGGATTGTCGCACAGGGCGATACCAACAAGCTTCGTATCCAGCCCAAAGAAAACGACGTCGCCATGGCAACCGGCGAGTGGAGCTTTATCAGTGCCCTCGGCCACAATGTCCTCTATCCGCTGCGGAATGGCGTCACAGGAGCCATCCTGGAAGGGCGCATGCATCCGGAACGCGTTTTGAAAACGGTGGAGACACTTGGCGTCACCGTCATGTATTCCGTGGCCACAGTTTACCGAAGAATTCTCGCCATCGACGGGGTTGAAAACCAATTCGACCTAACGTCATTGCGCGGCTGCAACGCTACCGGCGAAGCACTGGAGGCGGCGACCTATACCGAATGGTTTAACCGTATCGGCTGCCCGATCTGGGAACATTACGGTATTTCAGAAATGCAGCTAGTCTTTGGTCAATGCCCGCATTGGCCGATCAAGCCGGGTTCGGTGGGTAAGCCATTGCCCGGCACCCGTGTTGAGGTCCTCGATGATGATTATCAGCCGGTGCCGATAGGTGAAGTCGGGCATATGTTGATCGACTCAAACAATCCGGGGTTCTTTCTTGGCTACCACAAGGATCAAGCCAAAACCGATGAGGTCACCCATGATGGCTGGTATCACACCGGCGACCTAGCCTATGCCGATGAAGATGGATTTTTGTGGATCGCAGGGCGCAATGACGATTGTTTCAAAAGCCGCGGCATCTTTATCTCACCGATCGAGATTGAAAATGCTCTCAGGCAGATAGAGGGAATCGCGGAAGCATGTGTCGTACCGTCACCCGACAAAGAAATTGGCAACAAAATTCGGGCGGTGGTTGTTTTGAAAGACGGGACGGTAGAACAGCCGGAGCAAATCCGAGCAGCTTTAAAAGAACGAATAGCCCCCTACAAGGTTCCGCAATTGGTTGAGTTTATCGACGAACTACCCAAGAGCCCGGTCGGCAAAGTTCTCCGTCGCGCGCTGATCGACGCGTGATCACACCGTCTGTAAATTCAACACTGCCGGTTGCCCGTCACTAACGGCTTTTGCTCCCCGTTCAAGGGCTTTCGGAAGCTCAGCAGGATCTTCGACACGTTCGCCATAACCACCAGCAATATCCATCGTTTTTTCAAACGCCATGCCGCCTTCGAAAAAGGTCAGGTCTTCGCGATTGCTTTTGACAGCGTAGCCATCAGGATACATCGCGCGGGTGTTGCGTTTCACTGCACCCCACTGCTCGTTATTCATGATGACGGTGAGGGTCGGTAAACCTTCGGCCTGACCAACATAGTGAGCGGGGACCGGATTGCCGTACATGTAGGCGCCATCACCCTGTGTGCAGATCACCATACGATCCTTCGCGGCCAATTTGGCACCAAGGGACATGCCCAATCCATAGCCGATTCCACCACCGGCCCCGCCGGAGATAAAGCTGCCAGGCCTTGTCAGTTCCATCTGAGCCATAGCAAATGCAGATTCCGTAATCAGGATGGTGTCATCATCTTTGACTTCGCTAATGCAATGGCTGATCCAAGCCTGGCTCATCGGCGAAGCGCTTTTTGATTTCTCTAGTCCAGCCGCCCAATTCTCATGCATCATGTCGCGCAAACCAGCGACCCGTTTACGCCGCGTATCAATTGACGGTTTGGCGCTCGTTTCGAGTCCGGCAAGAGCATCATCCAACATTCGGAACGACGGTGCCATGGAGCCCGTAATCGCCATGTCCGCCTCATACCCCCGGATGGGGTAATCGCTATAGATGGGGTCCGGTCCCATATGAACCACGGTACAGCCTGGACCTGGTGATTTCACACTTGGTATCCACGGGACATCACATTGCGCGACAATGATTAAATCTGCGAAGTCGAGATAGGGGTCAGAGTCATATCCAAGATGCATCGGATGATCTGTTGGCAGACAGAGATAGCGTGGCTTTCGTTGGATGACCGGAATGGCAAAACGATCCGACAGAGCCGCAAGCGGCGCCACAGCATTCACATCCGCGCCTGAGTCCTGAGTAATTATCAGAGGATTTTCAGCATTCGCAATACGCGATGCCAACTGGTCAATCGCATTAGGATCAGGCCACGCAACCGTCGGGGTCGCATGACGGGATGGAGACGTGAAATCAAAGCTATCGAACTTCTCAGCCAGAGGTTCACGGGGGAGAGTGAGATAGATTGGGCCTCTGGGTTCCGTCATGGCGACATTGATAGCCCGGTCGACAACGGTCTCTAGAACCGCCTTGTCCTTTAGCTCGTAATCCCATTTGACCATCTCACGAGCCAGTGCACCTTGATCAAACATTTCCTGCGGCCAATGCACTTCACGGGTACGTTTTCCTTCCCGGTCACCGGTTTCTGAATAGGGCGTACGACCGGAACTAAAGAGGACCGGAATATTGCCACGGCTAGCGTTGATAATGCCGTTGAGCGCATTTGCCGTACCGACATTGACATGCACCATAACCACTTGCGGCTTCCCCGTTACCGCGTAATAACCAAGCGCCATATGGATCGCGAGATTTTCGTGCGGCACGAGCATAGCTTTTGGTGCCGGTGTACCCAGTGCCTGCGCCTTGGCAAAGGACTCAATAATCGGAGCGAAATCTGTTCCCGCATTACCAAAAAAATAGTCGATGCCTCTATCCGCCAAGAGCGCCAAATAGGCGTCAGAAACGGTACCGTCTGTAATTGTCTTTTGCGGCATCAGCCAGCTCCATAGTCGATTTTCATAAACCGATTATGCACATGAAACCCGTGTCGCAGAAAGGTAAGGAGAGAAAGAATTAGGTTTGCGGACGAGAGCGAACGAAATGCCGGGTTTCCATCTCCAAAACAGGTTCATCATTCTGATTTGTCGTAACAAACATCAATGAAATTAGATTTCGGCCATTCTCGTCGCGGGCAGGCGAGGCCTCAGTTACCGTTGCAGCAACCTTTAACACATCCCCCGGCTTTACCGGCTTCTTCCAGCGGAGTTTGTTGAACCCCGGAGACCCCATGGCACAATCATCAAAGATGCCGGCGCGAATAAACAGCCCAAAGCTTATCGAACAGGTATGAAAGCCAGCCGCAACAAGCTCGCCAAACATGTAATCTTTCGCTGCTTCAGGATCAGTGTGATAGGGCAGTGGCGCGAAGTCGTTTCCGAAGTCCATGATGTCTTCCGCCGATATTTCACGAGTATCCGTTTCGAACACACGACCCATTTCAAAGTCTTCAAAATAGATATTGCTGTATTTCATTCCTATTCCCGGCTGCCATTTAAATTGGCAAATCTTTAGCGTTCACGATAACTCGGGCAGTGATATCCTCCGAACGGCCGCGAACGTCAAGCTGATGGCTTGGAAAACTCGATAAATCAATTCCTGCATGGTCAGCAACGCCTTGCGACAACATGAGTTGAGCCTTGTATTCCTTAGTCATCGATTCAATACGGCTAGCGGTATTCACCGCATCGCCAACTGCCGTGAGACTCGTGGTCTCGCCATACCCCATTTCGCCAATGATGGCCGGCCCAGCATGGAGTCCAATACCGATCCTCAAGGGTTCAGCGAGTTCACCAGCCAACGTTTGATTAAGCTCTTCCAGACGCTCAGTCATGAGCTTCGCCGCCTTCATTGCTTGCTTGGCACCTTCCGCAATTGGTACATCAACGCCAAACAGAGCCATGACACCATCTCCAATGAATTTATCGAGATGACCACCTGCCTCGCCAACCGCACCGCCCATATTGGCAAAATACCGGTTCAGGACAAAAACCAAGTCATACGGCAGTTTTTGCTCGGAGAATTTCGTGAAATCACGTAAATCAGCGAACAGGATCACGATCTCCTTTTCCTGCCCCATATGATGGGCCGCGCGCTGATGACCGTCCTTTGGTGTCGCTGTGGGCGGCAACAAAGGCATCACGGTTACGTCTTTAATGGGACGTGTTTGACAGGCCAACCGAACATGAGGTGGGGCACTTATCCGGTCCAGAACTTTTTGTTCATCATCCGATATCGCGGGCAACGCTTCTTCACCGTCAACAATGCGTACCCGACAAGTTGAACATCGGCCACGACCACCACAGACCGATGCGTGCGGGATATCATTTGATTTGCTGGCTTCGAGAATTGTTGTCCCTGGTGCAACGCTTACCGCCTTGCCGTCAGGATAGGTAACATGAACGATACCTCGCCGTCGGGCTAGCAACGCACGAACGCCTCGCGCAAGAAGGACCAATATAAAGGACCCAACAACAATCGATCGATCCATTTGCGCAATAAACTCTATTTGTGCGCGGGCCTCGTTCGATGGGAAATTGATTGCCGCCCGTGCCGCATCTCGCCATTCCTTATTCTCAAACAGCGCCAGAACTTCACGACCGCCCTCGATATAACCAAGGATCGACAAAACCGGGATCAACAACGCAAAGCTGAAGAGAACTTGCGACCATTTCGAAAACCAGGGTTTGAGGCGAAGCCAGTAAAAAAGCCCGATACAGCCATGCACCCAGGCGGCGATAACAGCTGCAGTCTGTGTAAAGACAACCTCGGGCGCAAATTTGAAATGAATGAGGAGAACAAATGCGTAATTATCATTCGTCCCGGCGATTTCATGCGCGCCCCGCGTTCCAACGATATGCAACGCGAGAAGCAAAGGTATAGCAATACCAAGACTTAACTGAAGCGCTTCTCCGATAGAGAATTTGAGCCGCCGTCGGTCATAGAGAGCCCAGAGCGCCAGCATGAAATGGATCATCATTGATCCATAGAGCGCTATAGTTCCGACCGGATTGCGCCAAAGGCCCAAAAACCAGAAGCGGCCATCCTCCATCGCGGCGTAAGAGATCAACCCCAGTGCGTGGTTTAACAAATGCGTTGTTACGTAGAAAAACAGGACGAGGCCTGTTGCAAGCCTGACGCGCCGGATCATCCAGTTTCCCCCAAGTTTTTTAGTTCACGCATTCTAGCGGTAATTATAGGCCCGCATATCATAACAACACGCGGCATCGCTGTTTATTCATTTATCGTCCCGGCCATATTATCGAGGGCAACATTCTCAACACGAATTCTATGCCAAAGAACCATGCCATTGAGCACAGAGAATATCACCGCGATTTCCCAGGCGCCGAATGCCAATGGCAGCATGAGGATTTCGCCCGCGACAATCAGATAGTTAGGGTGACGAACCCAGCGATAGAGACCCGTGGCAACAGGCGGTTCTCCGGGAATCTCGATAACACGCGTGGTCCAACGCCGCCCCAACGTCACAAGCACCCAGACCCTAAGTCCTTGTAAAACCGCGAAAACACCGAGTAGGGACCAAACCGCGGGCTGGTCCGCCGGAATAAAATAGGCGAGCGACGCAATCCAGCATAAATGTAACAACACAATGAGAGGGTAATGAGCGGCGCCATGTTCGATGCCACCATCAGCGATCAACGCCGCGGTATTCCGTTTCGCGATAACGAGCTCCACCAGGCGTTGAGCAACAACAAATAGCAAAACGGCATAGAGAATGCTCATGCGGTCATCGTCATGAAGGCTGCCGTGAACCCAGGACCCAGAGACGTTAATAGAAGTCGTCCTTGTTTTCGTTCTTGTAGAACTTTTTCCAAAACAAAAAGAACGGTCACGGCAGACATATTACCGTAGTTTTTCAAAATCTCGCGCGAAGTGTCGAGACCACCTGACGGAAGATTGAAGGCGTCTTCCAATGCGTCCAGCACTTTTGCACCTCCCGGATGGCAAATGAATTCATCAATGTCATCGAGTGACATGTCGTGCTTCTTTAAAAATACCATCATAACATCGCGAAATTCGGTGCGGGTAAGAGTCGGAATATCTCGCGAAAACACAACGCCCAGCCCGTCTTCCTCCACGCGCCAACCCATAACATCAAGAGAATCCGGCCATGAATGCTCACCGCAAGTCTCAAATCGATGACCATCCCCCCGTGACCGAATTACGGCCGCAGCGGCACCATCACCGAACAGAGCGGTCGCCACGACGTTTGCCTTGCTGGCATCCAACCGCCGAAAGGTAAGCCCGCATAGCTCAACGGCGACAAATAGAATTGTCTTATCGGCGTGAGCCTCCGCGAGTTGAAAAGCCCGCCCCAACCCAAGGACACCGCCAGCACATCCAAGCCCAAAAATAGGCAACCGTTCACAATCGGGACGAAAATCCAGTCTTTACAACAAATGGGCATCGAGACTGGGCGTCGCTATCCCAGTTGTCGAAACCGAAACGATCATATCAATATCTTGAATGTCGATGTCGGCTTGATCGATTGCCTTTACCGACGCCTCTTCAATTAAGTTGACGGCATTCTCAAGATAAAGTTGGTTTTTCTCTTCCCAGCCATGCGTTTCACCAAACCAGTCGGCGGGAACACAGGAATAACGGGTTTCAATGCCGGCATTGCCGTAGATCGGCATCAAACGTTCGAGAGCGGCTTCATCAACGTGAGGAAGAAAATTAGCCGCGCGTGCCATTACGTCATGCTGGGTCAATTCATACTTTGGCACTGCGGTCGCAATACTTAAAAGTGCTGGTGCCGTTTCTTTTTGATTGCGCATTTTGTTCCGATCACCCGGATATGCCCGGTCAATCATCTCCCCAAATAAATATATGGATAGCTTGCATGCAAAATTAAAGGTAAACCTTGCCGCCCGTTCTTGCACAGCAGATTTGGGAACGCAATTTCAAGGCGAGAAATCAAAGAGAATCCATGAGCACCCAAGAAAACAAACCTAATGCTGAAGAACCCCTTCAGATCAAACCACCCAAGATTGGATTGCTGCGGCATTTACGGGGCTATTTCTTTGCCGGCGTTCTCATCACAGCGCCCTTAGGTATTACGTTTTATCTCTCCTGGCTGTTTATCAATTGGGTTGACGACACAATCACCCCGCTATTGCCGCCGGCATACAACCCAGAAACATACCTTCCCTTTGGCGTACCGGGGCTGGGGCTCCTTATTGTCTGCGTCGTCATGACTCTGATTGGGGCCTTAACCGCAGGTATGCTGGGACGGTTCTGGGTACGGACGAGTGAGCACATTCTCTCGCGGATGCCCGTCATCCGGAGCGTTTACAGCGCGCTCAAACAGATTTTTGAAACGGTGCTCTCCAGACAGTCGGATGCATTCCGAGAAGTTGTTTTGTTTGAATATCCACGACGGGGCTCCTGGGCCCTTGGCTTTATCACCGGTAAAACAGAAGGCGAAATCCAGAGTTCAACTGAAGACGAGGTCGTCAATGTCTTCCTGCCGACGACGCCTAACCCTACATCTGGCTATCTCTTGTTCTTGCCGCGCCGAGAACTCGTTATCCTGTCGATGTCTGTGGAAGAGGGTATAAAGATGGTCATTTCGGGTGGGATTGTCACGCCACCCGATCGCCGGGCACCAGCAGAGCGAACAGTCAAAGTAGCCGCAGCTGATGGCAACGAAAAAACCATTATCCAGGCAGACGACTGAGTATCAGCCGGATCGCAGAGTCTGAACGACCGAGTCTTTCTCAAACAAATAAAGCAAGACGCGTAAGGCTTTACCACGCTCACTAGATAACCCCGGATCGCGTTCAAGGATCAGGCGAGCATCATCGCGGGCTGCCAACATCAAATCCTGATGTTTCGCGATATCAGCTAATCTAAAGACTGGTAAACCACTCTGCCGGGTGCCGAGCATTTCGCCAGCCCCCCTCAGCCGTAAATCCTCTTCAGCGATTAGAAAACCATCATCGGTTTCTCGCAAAATATTGAGGCGAGCCCGCGCTGTTTCACCCAATGGCGGCGCATAGAGCAGTAAACAAGATGAATTCCGTTCCCCACGGCCAACACGACCTCGGAGCTGATGCAACTGTGAAAGGCCAAATCGTTCAGCATGCTCAATTACCATGATGCTTGCTTCTGGAATATCGACACCAACTTCAATCACGGTCGTCGCGACGAGGATATCAATCTCACCCGCTGCAAAAGCAGCCATAACACGATCTTTTTCGGGTCCTTTCATCTGGCCATGAATGAGGCCTACACGACCTGGAAACCGTCGGTTTAGAAAGGCATGCCTGTCTGTTGCCGCCTCCAAATCAACCAGCTCTGATTCATCGACTAATGGACACACCCAGAAAGCTCTCGCACCGGTGTCGATAGCCGTTGCCAACCGTCCGACAACGTCTTCCAGTCTTTCAACTGGTAACGCACGGGTCTCAATAGGTTTCCGTCCCACCGGTTTGTCTGTAAGCCGCGATGAATCGAGGTCGCTGTATGCACACAACATTAATGTTCGAGGGATAGGCGTCGCCGTCATCACCAGCATGTCTGCTGCAGCTCCTTTGTCGGCAAGCATAAGGCGTTGATGGACACCGAAACGATGTTGTTCATCAATGACCGCTAGAGCCAGATCGTTAAACTGGACATCGGCCTGAAATAGAGCGTGGGTGCCAACAATGATTGATATCTCACCCTCGGCCAGCTGATTTAGGAGCGCTTGTCTCGCTTTGCCCTTATCACGCCCAGTCAAAATCCCGACCGTCACACCAATTTTGTCGGCAAGCTCAGAAATGGTTTTAAAATGTTGTTTGGCAAGAACCTCAGTTGGCGCCATTACAGCCCCTTGGGCTCCAGCCTCAACCGCCCGCAACATCGCAAGAAAAGCCACCACGGTTTTGCCGCTCCCGACATCGCCTTGCAGCAGACGCAGCATCCTGAAGGGCTCGGCCATGTCGGATAGAATTTCATCAAGCGAGACCTTTTGTGAGTTAGTCAGTTCGAAAGGCAAGGAGGCGGTCGCTTTCTGAAGTAGGCCCGTATCCTGGTTGATAACGCGGCCCGACTTTTTTCGCTGTGTTGCGCGAACGATTGAGAGGGCTAGCTGATCAGCCAGCAACTCGTCATAGGCGAGTCTTATCCTTGCCGGTGCCTGTGGAGAAAGATCATCGTCTTCCTCAGGCGCATGAACCACCTGTAATGCCTCCAACCAAGATGGTCCTCTATTCTTTTTCAGCCAGGCAGGGTCCTGCCATTCAGGAAGCGGTGCAGCCAGCCTAAGAGATTCTTTAATTACTTTGTTCAGTGGTTTGGATGTCAGCCCTGCTGTTAAAGGATAAACCGGCTCCACAGTAAGGAGATCCTTTGCCTCTGAGGGCTTCACAATATGGTCCGGATGGGTCATCTGAACATTTCCCTGAAAATGCTCTATTTTGCCACTTATAACCCTGGTTTCTCCTACTGGCAGGACTTTCAGCAGATAATCATTTCGGGCATGAAAGAAAACCAATTCGAGAACACCGCTATCGTCGCTGCAGGTGACCTTGTAGGGGAGACGTCGAATGCGCGGTGGGTGATGTTCCATCACCTGAACCGTAACGGTGGCAATCGTGCTTGGGACTGCGTCATGAACTTTCGGAGAATAACGTCTATCCACAAGCCCGTTCGGTAAATGCCAGCATAGATCCACGATGTTGGGACCCGCGAGTTTTTCGATCACAGTCGAGAGACGTGGACCGACACCGGAAAGGGTCCTAACCGGGGCATAAAGAGGAAACAAAATTTCTGGGCGCATCGTAAAGCCAGCTATTTTCTGAGCGCTACTGACAAGACCGTCTCTAAGTTCTATATCCTATGCGCCCGTGAAGGAGTTGCAATGACCGATCAGTACGAAACCCGACGCCGACGGCTGCTTTATCAAAGTAAACGACGCGGGAGTAAAGAGGCAGATATGGTTATCGGGCAGTTCGCTATTGAATTTCTTGACGATATGACGTCACTGGAGCTTGACCAGTTCGAAGCTTTGCTTCAGGAAAGCGACCCGGACTTGATGACATGGGTATCAGGGCTAGAGGCACCACCCAGCGAACATCAAAATTCTATATTCCAGCGTATCTGTAACTTTAAGAATATCCTTTTAAACCATTGAAATTAGATAAGAACGATTTTACCACCCCGCGCCAAATACATTTTGGTGGCATCCCTGAGGGTGTCGATGCCCTAACCATCAGCGATATCGCATCTGCCATACCGGGACGCGCCGTAATCCATATTGCGCGGGATGACAAAAGACTATCAGCAGTTTCCGAAGCCCTCACGGCATTTTCCCCAACTCTAACGGTGTTGGAATTTCCGGCATGGGACTGTTTGCCCTATAACCGCGTCTCGCCAAACTCTGATGTCACAGGGCGACGGCTTCATACCCTAATCCGACTCACCAACCGGAACAGTAAGGACATTTCTACGCCCCTTATCGTTCTAACGACGGTAAACGCCGTCTTACAACGGGTTCCGGAGCAAAATCTGTTTGAGAACGCAGTGTTTCAAGCCACCACTGGTAGCCGGGTTAATGTCGATGAGCTGTCTAAGTTCCTGACTAATAACGGCTATAATCGGACCGGCACCGTCAGAGAGGCCGGAGAAGTTGCGTTTCGGGGAGGGATCGTCGATATTTTTCCACCCGGCATGCCGATGCCAGTCCGCCTTGATCTGTTTGGCGATGAGGTTGAAGAAATACGCCGTTTTGATCCAGTCGATCAAAGAAGTCTCGATGCCATCGACCAAATCTCATTGGAACCCGTGCGCGAATTCATGCTTGATGAGGCATCAATCTCGCGTTTCCGGGAAGGGTATCGTCAAAGATTTGGCAGTATCGTTGATGATCCACTCTATGACGCCGTTACTGAAGGCCGGATTACCGCCGGTATAGAACATTGGCTTCCGCTGTTAAATGATGGGCTGGAAACCATCTTTGATTATCTTCCAGACTCGGTTCTCACATTTGATTATCAAGCAGTTGAGGCCGTCGCTGCGCGTCATGAATCTATTCAAGATTTTTATGATGCCCGGATGAGTTTTCTGCAAACCACCGCAAAGGCAAAAAAAGCCAACGAAAACGCCCCGATTTATCGACCTTTGCCACCTGATGAGCTTTATCTAACCGAAAAGTCCTGGCGGGCTGTTCTCAAAAGCCATGCAATTTGCTGGTTCTCTCCGTTTTCGTCACCAACCGATACGGTTTCGACCAATTTTGATCAAACTTTGGATGCTGGCGGCAAACGTGGCCCTGAATTCTCCTCGGCGAGAGCGGCTCTGACCGGTAACAAGAATACTGACGAAACGACGCCAAGCCTGTTCACGAGCGTTAACCAGACCATTAAGACCGAACAAGGCAATAGCCGTAGAGTAGCCATTGCTGCCTACAGTCCAGGGTCACGTGACCGACTCGTTGCAATGCTCAAAGAACATGGCGGTCGAGAATTTGCTGAACTGGACAGCTGGACTGCGTTTACCAAGTTACCAATCACTACAGTTGGCCTCTTTGTCCTGGGCGTTGAACATGGCTTTAAATTAGAGAAAACGACGATTATCGGGGAACAGGATATCCTCGGTGAACGGATGGTGAGAACCCAAAGACGTCGTCGCGCAGATACCTTTATTACGGATACCTCTGAACTTACGGCCGGTGATTTTGTCGTTCATATTGAACACGGCGTTGCCTGTTACGAAGGGTTAGAGACGATTACAGCTGGCGGCGCGCCGCATGACTGTCTTCGGTTAAGCTATTCAAGTGACGACCGGTTGTTCGTCCCTGTCGAAAATATCGAAGTCCTCACACGGTATGGATCCGCAGATTCTGGGGCGGTTCTCGACAAACTAGGCGGAGCAGGGTGGCAATCCCGCAAAGCCAAAGTCAAAAACCGACTTGAGAATATGGCCGAAGCTCTGATTAAGGTCGCTGCAGAACGGGCACTCAGGCCGGGCCGAAAATTGCCACCACAGGATGGTATTTATCAAGAGTTTTGTGCCCGTTTTCCTTATTCGGAGACGGATGACCAACTCAACGCTATTGCCGATACAGTTGGCGACCTCACGGGCGTTAAACCAATGGACCGGCTGATTTGTGGTGATGTCGGGTTTGGAAAGACCGAAATTGCCCTAAGGGCCGCCTTTTCGACCGTCATGGCGGGCGGACAGGTTGCCATTGTTGCCCCAACAACTTTGCTTTGCCGACAGCATTACGCGACTTTTAGTGAACGTTTCCAGGGATACCCCGTACGGATTGGCCAGCTGTCGCGTATGGTTTCATCAAATGACGCTGCGGAAACCAAGGCAGGGCTGACCGATGGCACGGTTGATATCGTTATCGGTACGCACGCTCTGCTCAGTAAATCAATAGAATTCAAAGACTTGGCATTATTGATTGTCGATGAAGAACAGCATTTTGGCGTAGCCCATAAAGAACGCCTGAAACAGATCCGTGCCGATGTTCATGTGCTGACGCTAACCGCGACGCCAATACCCCGAACCTTGCAGCTTGCCTTGTCCGGCGTTAAAGAAATGTCGATTATCGCTACCCCACCGGTAGACCGGCTGGCCGTACGAACCTTTATTTTGCCATTTGATCCGCTGATCGTCCGCGAAGCCATTATGCGGGAACGCTTTAGAGGTGGTCAGATATTCTATGTGTGCCCACGCATTGCAGACATAGAAGAGCTTGAAAAAGAACTGAGAGAGCTAGTTCCAGACCTAAAAATAGCAGTTGCACACGGCCAAATGGGCGCCGCCGCACTGGAAGACATTATGACCAGTTTCTACGAAGGTCGCACGGAGCTCCTGCTATCCACTCAAATCGTTGAATCCGGTTTAGATATTCCAACCGCAAATACATTGTTCGTCCATCGTGCGGACCGATTTGGACTGGCGCAACTATACCAACTTCGCGGCCGCATTGGGCGTTCTAAACAACGAGCCTATTGCTATCTAACGGTGCCAGCGGATGGTCGTATGACGGAAGCCGCCTCAAAACGGCTAGAAGTCATGCAATCACTGGATTCTCTCGGCGCTGGCTTTAAACTTGCAAGTCATGATTTGGATATACGAGGCGCTGGAAATCTTCTTGGTGATGAACAATCGGGACACATACGGGAAGTCGGTGTTGAACTGTATCAGCATATGCTGGAAGAGGCTGTTGCCAACGCTAAAGGCGGCATAGACGAAGCTGAAGACACGGGCTGGAGCCCACAGATCAATATCGGTACACCAGTCCTTATCCCTGAGAAATATGTAACCGACCTCGATGCCCGGCTCGGTCTCTACCGTCGATTAGCCGGATTAAATGACCCCAAAGAGATCGAAGGATTTGCTGCTGAACTCATAGACCGGTTTGGACCTCTGCCCGTCGAGGTCGAAAATCTCCTGCAGATCATTTTAATCAAGCAATATTGCCGCAGGGCAGGGATCGTGAAACTTGATGCAGGCCCCAAAGGCCTCGTTATCGGGTTCTATAACGATCATTTTGCTAATCCTGCGGCTCTCATCGGCCTCATTCAAGAAGAACCTGGGCGACTTTCCCTACGGTCTGATCATCGTCTTGTTATGCGCCGTGACTGGGAGAAGGAAGGAACCCGATTGCGGGGAGTTCGACAATTCGTCATGAAACTGGCGAATATGACAATAGAACAAGACGACTAAGCTGGTTTACGCCAAACAGTAGCAAACCAGTGTTGTTGTTCTCGCGGAAGGCCTTTTGGCCGGTAATATTGCTCTATTAGAGTAAAACCGGCGGATTCTACTGCACTATTCCACTCATTTTCGGAATAATAGGCACCATATCGACCATTTGAGAACGATTCTTCGTTATTTCCGCGTGGATTAGACGAAAACAACACGCCATTGCTCAATATCGTGTCAAATATCGCCTTCAAAACATCAATTATGGTGTCTTTTGGTACATGGAATAGAGACACGTTTGCAAATACCCCATCAAAGGCGGCAGGCGGCAAATCCAACTTGGTGAAATCCTGATGTAGAACCTCACACCCTGTATATTCTACCGCCATATTTACGAAATTAAGCGTTCCGTCCAGTCCGACGGGATCATGGCCGCGCGCTTTGAAGGCAGCTATATCGCGGCCGGGGCCACATCCAAAATCCAAAATTCGATGCGGGCCTTCTCCATATAGCGCATCCAGAAAAGCCACATAATTTTGACCAACATCGTGGTCGCGGGTACCCTGCCAGAACCGTTCAGCGTTCCGTTCATAGTATTCGATTGTTGACTTCGTATATTCCATAACCAATTGATAAAAAATGATTAAACAGGGTATTACCAGGTTGGTAATACCGGACATACTAGTTATTTATCCTTAATTAACTATCCGATATTCAATCAAATCATAATCCACGAATAATCTAACGATCTTTATCAGTCATTAACCATAAACCTGCAAACTGAGTAATAGTTTAAAGGGGTTGGTCATATGACGCTACTGTTCGCGCAATGCGCTCGCGGTTTAGCTATTACCGTCGCTGCAATACTTCTTTCTGGCTGCACCTCATTTTCGACGTTTTTTAAAGACGGATACCCCAGCGTTGAGGCTTCAACCCAAAAACAACAACGATTGGGACAAATCCAGCTCCGCGTGGCCGAGACGGCGCTAGCGCATCGGGACTATAAGGCAGCAATCAGCCTTTACGAAGAAGCGGCCAACAATCAAAGAGTGAGACAAACCGCGCTGTTAGGTCTCGGCAAACTACATGGTTTGATGGGCAACCGATACGCCGAGCGCGAAGCCTATCGAGCTATTTTGAAAACAAACCCTGATCATACTGAGGCGGGTAATCTTTTGTCCGCCTTCGACATCAGGAAACGAATAGAAACCAAGGGGTCTAAGTCGTCGAAACCGACCTCAAATGCACCAGCACAGCCTCGGAATATAGTTGATAGGGATCGGTTAAATCGACCGGTTATGAAGAAGGCATATTTGGATTCTGAATTGGAACAAGAAAGCAAAACACAGAAGTCCAGAAAAATGCCACGAAAACAACGTGGTAAAAGAAATTCCTTAGAAAAAAGACTCAAAAACGTACGGGACCGCAATACAATCGGTGAGAACAAAAAAGGCGATCACGCGAACAACCCTATTTCGACTAACAAAGCCGATCAAAAGCTCTATCGGGTCCAGATGGCCGCCTATCGATATAAAACCAATGCGGTTAAGGCATTATCGAGTTTCAATGCGCTCGTGGCGAAGAATCACGTGCAGTTTGAGCTTCTCGTCAGAAACGGACAAATCCCAAATAACACGGGCATCCACTACCGAATACGAACAAAAGCTATGATTACCGTCGAAAAAGCGAAAACCATGTGTAAAGTCGCTAGATCCGCTGGCCAAAAATGCCTAGTCATCAAACATAACCAAAGAATGTGGCGGAGTAGCGCTTAGGAGCTTTATTCAGCAGCTGATTGTGCAGAGGCCGCTAATTCCTCCTGATGTACTAAATCAAATATCTGATGGAAAATCTCTGGTGATTGCGCCCCTGAAACGGCGTATTTTCCTTCTACGATAAAGCAGGGAACACCGGTTATGCCTTGACGCCTAATAGCCTCATCTTGTTCGAGAATATAAGCACGGTCATCGTCAGAACGGATATAACGAGCAAATGCCTCGCCATCAAGACCTGCTTCGATAGAGATGTCCTGTAAGACATTGATATCCCCTATATTTCGGGCCTCAAGGAAGTAGGCCACATATAGCTTTTCAACGATCAACGCGTCGCTGGCATTATATGACTTGGCATATTGAATAAGGCGATGAGTATTGATCGTATTCGGTGTCATATCGATCTCGTCAAATCGAAACTCGATACCAACTTCGGCACCCGCTTCTCGAAGTCGGTCATAACTCCGCTCAGCACGATCTAACCCGCCAAATTTGGCAGAAAGATAGGCTTTTCGATCAATCCCTTCGTTGGGCATCGTCGGATTAAGTTGATAAGGCCGCCAGGTTAAAGAAAGGTCCGTCTGAGGCCTTAACTCCAAAGCGCGCTCAAACCGCCGTTTCCCAACGAAACACCACGGACAAATCGTATCGGAAACTATATCGATTTGCATAAATGATACCTTTGGCCAAGCAGCCGAGTTCGATCATTTTGACCGATTTGTGACGCCATTCAACAAAATACCCATATCAGGGTCATGATGTCTCAAGATAATGGACACTAAACAGCTGATTTGCATCACACCAGACTTTGGACGATGTAAACCCGGCGTCTCGGCATATGCTAGCAAACTGTTCCAATGAATATTTGTAGGAATTCTCGGTATGGATACGCTCTTCCGCCGCAAAATCAATCGACTGCCCTTTGATTGTCACTGATTGCGTCTTTGTACTCACCAGATGCATCTCAACACGGCCGAGTTCAGCGTTATAAAAAGCTTTGTGACGATAAGCCGAGAGGTCAAAGTTTGCCCCAATTTCAGTATTCGCCCTGACCAGCAAGTTTAGGTTAAACGCCGCTGTAACGCCCTTGGCGTCATCATAGGCGGCGTTCAGAGTGGCCTGATCTTTCTTTAAATCGACACCAATCAGCAGACCACCATCAGATTTAGACAAGAACGCAGAAACCCGGGCCAGAAACGCCACTGCGTCATTCTCATCAAAGTTTCCCAGTGAAGAACCGGGAAAAAACGCTACAGGCCGACCCGATGACGCACCCAGCGCTGGAAAATCAAGGGCTTGGGAATAATCAGCGCACACCGCACTAACCGGTAGCCCTGGATATGCATCAGCCAGTATTGCGCATGACGCGATCAGATGATCACGGGAAATATCTATAGCGGTGTAGCCCGCTGATTGCTGCATTGCATCCAGTAAAATACGAACTTTGGTACTTGAGCCACTGCCAAACTCAACCAAGTGGCAGTCAGTACCCAGACATTTAGAAATATCGTCTGTGTTGTCCGTTAAGAGACCGATCTCAGTACGGGTAACGTAATATTCATCGAGTTCGCAAATCTCATCGAACAACCGCGAACCCCTTAAATCATAAAAGAACTTACAGGGCAGAGTTTTGTTTTCAGCTGATAATCCGCGAAGAACCGCATCGCCAAAATCCTCGATTTCAGGTTCGAGGTCGTAAAATGCTTCTAACTTATCAAGGAGTTGAGAATTCATACCTGCGACGGGATCAAAGTTAGTCCACCGGGCAGGCGTCACACAAATTGGTTCAGATGCCCAACGCAGGCACCCTAACGTGCCTCATTGGAGGTCGCAACGGGGATCAAGTTTTTGAGTTAGTGATCGCCATAGCGCAGATAGTTAGACCAAGTGTTTTCAAGATTGCGGAGGACATGGGAAGCGCCGGCAATTTCAGACATATCGCCCGCTTCCGCCGCTAGTGACTTAGCGTGGGCAGATTCTGCTAAAGCAATTTTGTCACAAAGCTCTTCCCCTTGATCGGTGAGTTTCAGGCGCATCGAGCGTCGGTCATGTGGCGACCGTTCCTGAAGGATGAGCCCGCTTTTTACAAGCTGTTTGATGTTGTAGGACGCATTTGAGCCAAGATAATATCCGCGCTCTACAAGATCCCGGACGCTAATTGTTTGGCCTTTTATCTTAGTCATCATCAGAGCTTGAGCCGCGCTGATACCCTCAACACCCAAACGATCCAACTCGTAGCGGAGCATGTCCAGATGCCGTCGATGCAACCGTTCAATCATTCGGGTGATCTGTAAGTAGGTCTCGGTGGCTTCAACGTCCGACTCAATCGGCGGGATTTTTGGTGCCTTTGACATGGCAGTTGCCATGGCAAACCTCTCTTTCTGATGTTGTTGGGTTAAGTTAGGAAAAAGCCCTTAATTTCAAATTAAAACATTGTTCTCGAGATGATTTCGACGCCGTTATTTTGAAATTCTGAGTTCTGACAAATGGTTCGCAACCTCTTGAAATACTTGTTGTAAGGCGGCACCGTCGGGGGCGTAGTGGTAGTACGGCGAGTCCGGTCCTGTGGCGACACTTTTGAGCAGTGTTTGCATGGCGCTTCCGCTATTCGCAAACTGAATGGTATAAATCACCACGCCCGATGCCTTGATGTTGGTCGCAAGTTCCAGCAATCGACTATCCATATCGGATTGCGCCGTACTGCCCGTGCCAAAAACAGCTTTGTAGCCATCCCCGGAACCACCAACATTTTCACCATCTGTCAGCAAAACAATGGCTTGCTGGCGATCACCTGGCGGATTGGGATCAGCCTCGGTAAAGGGGGCTCCGGGGGTTAGAACACGCCATGCCCAACCTAGTCCTTGTGAAATATTTGTGGATCCCGTCGGACTCTGTAGCTCGCTGATGGCATCCAACACTTCCTGTTTGACGTTTCGAATGGGGGTAATGCCTTGCGAAAGGCAGGGGCGACATTCACTACCACCGACAGCACCCGTACAAGTGCCACCAGAAACCGGTTCACCTTCCGGTCCAATAGGCTCCCAGGCGTTCCAGTCGCCATTTATCCATGAGACCGAGCCGAGTTGGGTATCTGCATCATCTAATGGGTCGACATTGTCATGATAGCGAGAGTACACGCAGCCTTTCCAATCAGCCGCAGGAGCACTCAACAACGGAACCAGTGAGTTACCAGCATACCAAATGGTAGTTTGCGGTGCGCCCGTCAGAGGGTTGTTAAACACCGGCACGACCTGAGTTGTGGTGAGAAGGGGGTCAAATGTCGTCCCGTTGAGAGAGGCATTAACCTTACTATTCCAGGGAACGACACCGATTTTGAGGAGGTTCTTTATGGCTTCCTGGCCAAACAGAATATTGACCAGCTCGCTAGCAGCCGTCCGCGCCGCTTGAATTCTGCTTTGTCCACCACCCGCCGACCATGACATCGACCCGGACATATCAACCGCGAGCACGACATCGAGTATTTGAGTTTCGCGGGTAATTTCTGCAACGCTGGAAACCGTGACGTCGTTCATGCCCAAGACCTTCATAAAGGTCGTCGGTACAGTCGCGCTAGCAGACAACGTGATGACTTCGTGGTTAGCATCGACCGCGATATTCGGATCGCCCGTGGTTGCCCCGAGATAATCCGTCGGGAAATTAGTATGAAAATACATTTTGATTTCATCATCACGCGTTGGCGAAAAGATTACTCGACCGCCCGCTAAACCCGCCGCATCCAACGCTTGAGATAAACGCGCCTTTACGAGATAGGCCCGTGCGGTATCGGTCGCAATTCCAACAGTCCCGACCATAGAGATAAGACCAGCCGCCAGGAAAGAAGCCGTGGCCCCTTTAGTATCGGATGAAAACAATCGTAGGCGACACCAAAATTTTGAGTCCCATATGCTTCCAGTTTTCATGTTCAATCCCTGTCTAATATGATTATAAAACAACTAGTTAATGGCGCTCAACGTGCCCAGCCGAGGACGAAAAAAGGCTGTGTGATAAAGTTGGGTATTGCCAATTAGCGCTTCGAACAGCCACGGCTGATAATCAAACAACACCTCCGCGGTAATCACGGTTTCTCCATCGGAGACCGTAAAACCGACAGGCATCGTTGCGCTGGCCCCAGGCGTTGTTGCGATCTGGCTCGGAGCCGGTAAAACGCCACCGCCTAACCGTTGCCAATTCATGGTTGGCCCACCGCCGGCCGTCGCCCCGATCGATGAAATGATAACAACGCCGCTGGTGCTTAAATCAAACGGTCGGGCAATTTCCGAAATAGCAGCGAAGACGTTGGTAACGTCGGTTTCGCTCAAGGTCTGTGCCTGCGCGATTAAATCGCCGATGGAACCAGCAATGCGCTCCATCTTTTGGTGAAGAAGCGTGTAACGGGCAAGCTCTGCACCCCCCAACGATAGCACTGCGAGAATCGACATCGTGAAAGCAGTCTCAACTAAGAGGCTACCCCGACGGTTAAGTAACAAACTTTTGAACATTTGCACCATTTTAGGGCCCCGCAGGCGGAGGTGGGTTGGTAAAGGGCTCATTTCGGACCGCGACGCTAGCCCGCATCCGGATCGTCCCGTTGGTGCCCATGATGGGGGTGACGAGCGGCGTAAGTGCTTTCCAGTCGACTTCCGCGGTGTATAAAACGACGTCACCGGGTCCGCCGACACCTGCGGCGCCCATATCCGGGTCCCATTGGCCATTACCATTGATGTCCTGATAAGGCTCGCCGCCGTCGTAGGAGCCATTAAAGGGCGCTTCGTCCTGAAATGGTTCAGGGTCACCGACTTGTCCAAAACTTGGATACACTTGCTGGGTGACCTGCGCGGTTGTCATATCAATCAGACCAATCGTGTTTTCTTCGATGATCTGTCTAATTCGGTCTTCTCGGCTTATTCCCGCGGGCGTAAAACCGGTAATGCCAAAGCGTGCCGCTTCCCGCAAACCACCTTCGACCAATGTCGAGACAAACATCATCGATGACACCTCGACGAGTGCTGCAGCGCCAAGAAAAACCACGGGCGCCGCAAAGGCGAATTCAAGCGCTGTTGTTGCCTTTGCACAGTCGAGAAATCGCTCTCCTAGGTGCAGAAATCTATCTTTGATCGACTTGACCATTTAATATTCATCCCAAAATTTTCTTACTTATTATTCTCTATTGATTTATGGGAATGATATTATTGAAACGTAAAACAGTAATTAACTATACATTTCAAATATTCATTTATTACTTTATTTATTTATTATTATTTTCATAAAATTCTATCAGTATTGTTCTATTTACTTTGTGTATTTTTACCTATTGATAAGAGTAAAAATTCTATATTTGCAGTTCATTTTAATTATTGATGGCTGCAAAATGCATAGACATCTCAGAACGGCGGCGACAACGCTCATCTTGCTTGGAGGATTAACGGGTTGCGCAAACGACCTTTTGACCGACTCCATTCAGACGAGCCGCGACGCCAAACCAAACGAAAATATCCACGCCCCCAAGGCCGAAGCGGTCGTCAGAGTCGCTAAAGCAACGGCCAATAGCGGAAACTGGCCAATGGCTGCGACGCTGTATCGGAGGGCCCACATCCTCCATCCAGCCAGCCTTGATGCTGCGATAGGGTTGGGAACGATGCTAAACAAACTTGGCGCCCACCCCGAAGCGCTATCGGTTTTCCTGAAGGCACTCAAGATTTCTCCTAAAAACGTTACTGCCCTCAGGGGAACCGGAAACACGCTTATCCTATCGGGGCAACCAGCTAACGCGCTCGAATATTTCAACAAAGCCTTGGCTCTCAAAGAAGAACCGCGCTTATTCAACGCGGTTGGCGTTACCTATGACATGCTCGATAAATACGGCATGGCACAGGCCTATTACAGAACAGGACTCAAGGCAGCGCCGGGGGATCTATCACTGAGAAACAATCTTGGTCTGTCTCTTATGCTAAGTGACCGTACTGATGAAGCCGTTGTGGAGCTTCGGAAGGTGGCTCGTGATCGTCGCGCTAACAAACGTCACCAATTGAATCTCGTCCTCGCCCTAGTCATGGCTAATGAGCTAAGTCCGGCACTTTCCATCGCGAAAATGGTGCTTCCCACCGGCGAAGCCCAAGATCAGGTCACCATTTTTGAAACAATTAAAGGACTTGGAGACCCTGCAGCTATCCGTAATGCCATTCGCGCCCACATAACTGGTGCAACAACCTCTAACCAGGTTTCCTCCGTCAGATAGGCTCACATTTTTATAAGGAGATCGATGATGTTGAGGATCGCCGGTCCTAGCAAAACAATGAATAACGGCGGCAATATAAAGATGATCATTGGTACCGTCATAATCGCCGGTAGTCGCGCTGCTTTTTCTTCCGCCTTCATAAACCGTTCCTGACGATACTCGGCCGACAAAACTCTTAAAGAATGGGCGAGGGGTGTTCCGTATTTTTCGGTTTGCGCCAGAGCATTCACCACGTTCTTGAGCTCCGGGATATTTGCCCGCGCGACAAGATTGTCCAAAGCTCTTTTTCGATCAGGGAGCAATCCAAGTTCAACAGAGGTAAGGGCCAATTCTTCTGCTATCTCGGGCGTGAAGCTACCGATCTCTTTCGCAACCCGTTTAAGGGCAGCATCGAGACTTTGGCCCGCCTCAGCACAAATAACCAACAAATCGAGCGCGTCAGGTGTCCCTTTCCGGATCGCTTTCTGGCGTTTGGTGGTCGCATTTTTGACCAGCACATTAGGCAGAAAAGCCCCGAGAACAACGGCGCTCATCGCCACGAGGGCTTTCGACCCAGATGCCATCGGCATAACAGGAACGATATATAAAAACAAAACTGCCAGTCCCCCAAAGACAAAAGGCAAGGCAAGTTTCAGAAAGAAATAGATAATCAAAGCATCTTTACCGCGATATCCAGCTTGGGAAAGTTGTAATGCAGCCTTCTTTGCTTCCGTCGTTTTGAGAAGCTTGAGCTTCTGTACGAGGCCCCGCATGAGGCCAATTGCTTCAAGCTTTCCACGGCGAGACCGTGGCGCAACGAGATCGGCTTTGAGAGAACGCTGCCGAACGGCTATTCCCGCCAGACGATCCGCCAAGGGGTCGCGATATAGCAATGTACGATATACGAAGAATGCACAGGTCAGAACACTTACAGCGCTCGATACCATTATAAGAGTTTCGTTAGCTTGCAGAAGTTCGAAGATCATGTCAGCTGTCATATTTCAAACCTCACCATCTTCGCCATTACCAAAACACCAACGCCGAGACTGCCAAAACCTGCTCCAATCATCAAAAGACCCCGTGCATCAGAAAATAACTGCATCACATATTCAGGGTTCAGGACAAACATGATCGCGAACATCAGAAAGGGCAGGGAGCCAAGAATTAGGGCGCTGGCCTTTGCCTCTGAGGACATCGCTTTAACCTTCATTTTCATCTGTCGGCGCTTGCGCAAAACGTCGGAAAGATTTTCCAGCGTTTCTGCAAGATTGCCGCCCGTTTCGCGTTGAACAGCGAGGCTGGTAACAAAAAAACGAAACTCTGCTGTCGGCACGCGTGCTGCGACAAGGTGGAGCGCTTCTTCGAGTGACTGGCCAATACCCAAGCGATCTGAAACAGAGGCAAATTCGCACCCGACCGGGTCCCTGATCTCCTGCGAAACCGAGAGAATAGATGCTGGAACCGGCAAGCCGGACTTCAACCCACGCACGATCAGATCAATGGCTTCGGGAAACTCAGCCGTAAAAGCCTTGAGCCGCCGCGCGATTAGAAAATTCACCATGCCATGTGGCAGGGCAAGCGCCGCGCTTAGACCAGAGAGTACGGCAATGATTAGCGACCGGCCAAAAAACAAATGTGCCAAAAATCCAAAACAGGTGCCGATTACCAAAGCAAAGAGCAAATATTCTCCAAGCGACACTTTAAAGCCGGTGCATTCGAGACGCTGACGAAGCACAACAGCACGTGGCAAATATCGCTTGATCAGACGGTCCAAAAAACGAAACCCACTATCTTTCCCCTGTAATCTAATATCGCCGAGCGTTGCATCACTACCGGCAACAACTTTTTGCATGGAATAGCCCTGGACGCGGGCCAGTCGCGCAGTAAATTGTTTATGCCGCTTCCCCCCAGAAAGTCCTGCTAAAGTCAAAAATAGCAGGACGATAGCAAGCCCAGCACCAAAGCTGACAATGATGATTGGATCAAAATTCATGTTTGGCTAAACCGCGGCCAACAAGGTTTTATCGAGACCGAAATATTCGGCCTTTTCGGCAAAGGCCGGACGCAGGCCAGATGACTTAAACTGACCGACAAGTTTTCCATTATTATCTTCGCCTTCGAACTCATATTTGTAGAGTTCTTGGGTGATCAGAACATCACCCTCCATACCAGTTACTTCCGTAATGCTGGTCACTCGCCGCATGCCATCTCGCATCCGACTAACCTGGACAATTATATCAATTGCTGCAGCGATCTGGGTACGAACTGCTTTGCTAGGCAGATTGATCCCTGCCATCCCCACCATGTTTTCTAACCGCGTTAAAGCTTCGCGCGGTTTGTTGGCATGGACGGTACACATTGAACCATCATGTCCAGTATTCATGGCCTGCAACATGTCGACGGCTTCATGACCGCGCACTTCACCAAGAATGATCCGGTCAGGTCGCATCCGCAGCGCATTCTTCACAAGATCGCGCATGGTTATCTCACCATCGCCTTCGAGATTAGAGGGGCGCGTTTCAAGCCTGACAATATGTGGCTGTTGCAGCTGTAGTTCTGCGGCATCCTCGATCGTGACAATACGCTCACCATGATCGATTAGCTGCGACATCGCATTGAGTAGGGTGGTTTTACCCGACCCTGTACCGCCAGAAATCAAGATATTAAGCCGCGACCGCGAGGCGACTTTCAGGACAGTTGCCATACCGACGGAGATATTCGCCTGCGAAGACATAACATCGAGGGTGATGCCTTTTTTCGAAAACTTTCGAATGGAAATCGACGCTCCGTCAATTGCCAATGGAGGAATGATGATGTTCACGCGGCTGCCATCCTCAAGCCGGGCGTCTACGAGAGGAGAGTTTTGTCAACCCGGCGACCAATCTTGCTAACAATGCGCGTCGCTATGTTCATGACATGTTGATTGTCTCGGAACTTCACCTCGGTCAAAACAAGCTTGCCCTTGCGCTCGATGTAAACCTGATCGGGGCCATTCACCATGATGTCGGTGATGCTTTCATCTTCAAGAAGAGGTTCAAGCGGACCAAGGCCCAACATGTCGTTGATGAGTTTGGTAACCAGGTCACGTTGCTCAGCAAGATTTAGGCGTAGGCGCTCTTCGAACAATATCTCACCGACAACTTCTGTTACCTGGCGAGCAAGATCGGCACGTGGCATTTGAGTTGCTGTCGCCACATCAATTCGTTCCAACAAAACTGGCTGAACTCGGAGCTTCGCCGCTTCGATTGGCGACGCGCTCTGACCGTTTGCCAAAGACGACGACTCTGAAAAATTACTTATGACAAGAGGGTCGAGTTCGGGCGGAAGATGACTATCCGGAATCTCCTCAATACTGATATCCTCCGGCAGAATATCAGGCGGCAAATCATAAGTTAGATCGTCCAAATCATCCGGCGGCATCGGCAATCCATCCGCAACCTCATAGGGTTCGGTTCTCCCTTGAGTGTCCACCTCGGTTTCGTCCGAGGCTTCACCGACAGTCTCCGCATTGGCTAAAAGACCATTCACGAGTTTCGTGACAAGTGTCCTTTGTTCTAATCGATTAAGAACGACTCCGTCACGCACCAGAAATTCCACCGACATATCACGTACTTTTGTCGCAAGATCGCCGCGCGGCAATTGTCGGAGATTATCGACGTCAAAAGACGCAGCGATCTCCTCACCCAGCCTATCAAAGACTTCCGCATCACACTCCTGCTCGCGATGCAAATCATCAAGCACGCTGCCGTCTCCTTAGCATCAAACGTTTCCAAATTGACGAGCCCGAACTACCTAAATCAGGGCGACCAGAAAGATCGACTGCGATATCCGCAATAGACTTTGAAAGTTCACTATTCGGAACAGCATCCGTTACCGCCTGGCCCGTTTTCGCGGCCTCAACAAGAGATTTAGGATCTCGCGGTAGACAATGGATGACCGGGGTTTGTAATCCCTTTGCAAATTCTTTTTGTGTTAATTCTGTGACGTCCCGGCGACCCGGCAGGTTAGCGATAACCGACAATGGACGTTCGCCACCAATGGCCTCGTTTAGCGTTCTGAGGCGGAGAACATCACGTATAGCCGCGAGGTTCATGCTAGAAACAACAGCGAGATGATTTGCTGGCGCTAACAACTCGGGATTAGACGACAGGACTGAACTTGGAAGGTCGACGACGATACAATCAAAGGTTTTTGAAAGATCGTCGATCAACATATTGAGGGCCCGCGGTTGGATTGTCGGTGGATTCTCCAGGTCCTCTTCAGCCGCTAGTATCGAGAGACTCTCCGTTAGCTTCGCCGTTGCACTGGCTATAAATAAACTATCGACGCGATCGGGATTCTCAAGAATTTCTCGAAGTCCGTGGCTCGGTTCAAGGTCGAACGACAAGGCGATTGTTCCGAAACTCAAATCGAGATCGATCAACGCAACCTTGAGATTGCACTTTTCTGATAGATGCCAGGCAGCGCCAGCAACGAAGCTACTGACGCCTGATCCCCCACCAGATCCGGTAATATAGATCGTCTTGCAGTTAGAGCTTTCCGATTCAATAAAATTTGATGTGCTCACATACGTTATCGCCTCGGATAGAACTTCCGTCGTCGCAGGTTTGACCAAATAATCTCTGGCCCCGGCCCGAATAGCTCTCCGATAAAAAGCCACATCATTAATTTCGCCGACCACGGCAAGATTTTGAACTAAAGCGCACAAAGAACGAATGTTCTGGAGCGATTGTGCCGGGTCCCGGTCTGTTATATCGACGAGGAAACAACCCTCGCTGACATTTTGCGTGGCATGTTCGATTGCACTTCCGATTCCGCCCCCTTCACATATCGCGTGAGGACAAATCGAAGCAATCTGACTGATCAACTCTTGATCATCGGAGAAAACACAAACGTTTTCTGGAAGTTCAGCTTGTATATCTGTGGGGGTAGGGAGCTTAACAACCGTGTTCATTGACCACTCCCACCACCGCTTTGAATAGACAGCGTTGTCACGGCAGGTGCTTTTTCTTCTTCCCAAGCGCGATAGTTTTGCGGTCCTTTGGACAAAGCCTCGCCATCTCCCGGCGTCATACGCCCTGGACGAACGAGGTCGCCAGGATTAGCCAACATCAAACCGTGATTGCTCGCTGTCGCGCAGCCAAAGTTGCCGCTGACGCGATTGGCGGGATCGCCCGTTGCTGCCTTGCTCCAGTCAGGGCACCGGGGCGATGTCAAAACGTATCGGCCAACAGCGACTTGCACGCCATGCGGCGGCATTTTCTGGGTGGTGTCGTTCTTCGCTAGAGAAAGTCTGACGTCCACCCGTTGCAAAACATCCGCAACTGCTGCCGCCCGGCGCAACGCCAGCCGAACTTCATCCTTATTAGAAGATGAAATTTCCACACGAACACCTTCACCCCGCGCAACACGACGAACAAATCGTTCGAGATCACGTTCCTGACCTTCGCTCAGGATTGAAGAGCCGGGTGAAAACTGCGCCAGGTGAAAGAATTTTGCCCATTCGACCTTGTTTCGTTTCGGGGATTCTTCCGGTGTCCAATGATTGCTTCGTGGCGCACAGGAAGACATTGCCAAGAGGCCGATAAGAACCAGGAGGAACATCGGGAGTCGCCGACGACGTTGATTGAATATTTTTCGTTTTTTTAAATTCATCACATCAGATTCCTATTCGAGCACAAAGCCAATGGGTGCACTGGAGCGGCGTCGATTGATCGCCGCGGGCCCTTTGGCGACGCTCCGTTTTGTTGGGTGATACAGCTTGCCCTCTAGAACACGTTCCTTGTCTGTTGGCGGAATAAGACCATCTGTCGGGGCTGCAATTAACGGAGCTGCGACCGGACGGACGACATAAGGGGTTACGATAATGACGAGTTCAGTTTCATTGCGTTGAAATCGATCTGACCGGAAAAGGGATCCCAGCATTGGCACATCGCCCAGTCCCGGGAACTTGTCGATATCGTGTCGAATATTATTCTGAAGCAAACCTGCTATGGCAAAGCTCTGACCCGTGCCGAGTTCCACAGTGGTCTCCGCACGACGTGTCGTCAGGGCAGGGATGGTGAAACCCTGAAGTTGAACAGCGCCAGTATTTGAAAGCTGACTGACTTCTGGATTCACATGCAGGCTGATGCGATTGCTGCCGATTATCGTTGGGGTGAAACCCAATGAAACACCGAACTGTTTAAATTCAACAGTGATACGCCCGTCATCTGGAACAATGATCGGAAATTCACCGCCCGCTAAGAATGTCGCTGGCTTGCCGGACAAAGCTGTCAAGTTCGGTTCAGCAAGAACCGTAATCAATCCTTCATCATCGAGGGCATCGATCAAGGTATTAAGATCAAGCGAGTTGCTCGAGAAGCCCCCAAACAGGCTGTTGGTCGTATTGTTGCGGGTTAAAAACGCACCACCCACAGCAACCGGATTTCCAGTCGCCAACCCAAACATAAATTTGCCTGTCGAGATCAGGCCATCCCAATTAATGCCGAATTGTTTTAAGACATCACGCGACACCTCTGCGACACGGACCCGGAGTTGAACCTGTGTCGGCGCGGTAACGGCAACTTTCATCACAATTTTGTCTGGTTTATCGACAAACCGTTCGGCAACGCGGCGTACCTCTGCAGCTTCAATGATTGTTCGCACCCTGCCATCAATGACGATGCTAGAATCGACCGACCGCACTGAAATCTTCGCCAGAGGCAACATCGATTTGAGCGATGCCCTTAAACGGGAAAGATTATGGGTCACCAGAATACGGCGGTTCGCGAGAACTTGCTCTTTTGCATCCACTGCAAAAAAAGTGGTTTCCCCAGGCTCTTTACCAAGAACATAGACCAGACGTGGTGACTTCATCTGGATGTTAGCGACTTTGGGATTGGCAACAAATACAGTACTCGCCGGGCGGGCCAATCGGATTAAAACACCCCGGCTTGCCGATATCTCGATGACATCTGAAGTTTCAACGATGACTTCTGACGTTTTCGGAACCGCGCTGGTTGCTGGATACCCCGACAACAGAGCGGCAACGAGAAAGATTGAAAACAATCGCATATCGTTAAATTCCATTTGATTATTTTCCCTGTATTTCGCGGGCTTCGGTTTTATCGCCGCGGAGAACATTCACGACATGCGCCCGACCCACGCCGGCGCTTATGATTCGGCTAACCTCACTGCCGGTCGTGAGTGTTCGACCGCGCACTGCGTCCTCGGTTTCCGATGAGAAGAGAGCAGTCGGGTCAGCGTTTTCTCCGTGATCATTGGCCAGACTGCGCAGACTGAGAGAAAGACTCCCGAGATTGAGCGCAACAGCGACCATCTCCGCCTGCTTTGGCGAGACTTCCAGCGTCGCTGTTTTGGGAACACCCTTCTTCGCCGCCTTCTGATCATCCGTAGATTGATCAATCGCCAGCACTCGAACATTTGTTAAAACGGTTTCGCTGACATGGCGGAGTTTACGGTCGCTTTTCTTCGCGGCTTCGCTTTCAAATCGGTGCGACAGGATTAGATCAACGCGATCGCCTGGAAAAACCAGCCCAGCTATGGATGACGTAGCATTGAGTGGTACAGCTACGGCTCGCAATCCCGGACGCACCACAGCTGCTAAAAACCCACGATCTCCGGGCTTAACAATCCGCGAACTCGTAACCGGTTCTCCAGCAGCGATACCACGCCGAACCACAGCTCCGACATAACTTTGGCGTTTGTACTTAGGCTGTGTGAGGTAAGACGGCGCCAGGCCATCTTTTGGCCAAGCCTGCCACCTAAGATGATCCGCTTTGATAAAACTGCCTGCGCCGAGATCACGCGCCGACACTATTACCCGAATATGGTTTTCTCTGATAACCGGAGCATTTGGTCGTGCGGCGAGATTTGCACGCTGACGTTCAAGCCAGCCCTGAACAAGCATCGCAGTCAATCCTGCCGTCAGAAGAGCCGCAATGCCCAGAAGAATGGTTCTTGGGTTCATATTGTTTGTCCTTGAATAAGAAGAGCAGCGAGGCCAAGACCGCCAAAGGCAATTGCTACACCGTATGGCACGACATTTTCGAAAGGCTGGTTATCCCAACCGCCAGCAAACCCGTATTTTTTCTTGAGAAGTGCGAAGCCTGATAACAAACCGCCGGCAAAAGCGGTCACCAAAATAAAATCGAGAGCATACGCTGGCCCTGCCCAGAGCGAGACCACAGCCATCAATTTTACGTCGCCACCACCCATTAAGTTCATGGAGAAAAAGCCTACCCCCGTGACTAGAACAGCGGCTCCAATCGCTATACTGGATAACCATGGGAATGCATTCGGAGAGGTCATTCCAAAGGGAATGGCCAACAACAGAAGGGCAAAGGGAATGTGGTTGGGAATGGTAAAGGTCTTAAGATCGGTCCAGCCTGCCAGTAAAAGTAGGAAGACAAACAATCCGAGACAGGTTTGATGCAGAAGAGGGCTGATAAATTCCATGGGATCGTTTCCAAGTTGATTTCGATCCATGGTGTAGAAATCCGGGGATCGATCTAAGGGATGGGTCTGGGGACGACGAATGACCATCGCCCCCATGCCCACAGGCCTGCCGCTCCCCCGAACGATGACAGGCCTTACTACGTCGCCTTACGGTGCAGGCGGTGCGACGGCGCCATTGAGCGTAGTCGACACAGCCGTAAACATGTTCTGCAGCGATGTGCCCATATTGGTGAGTGCAACCACCCCGGCCACAGATACCAAGGCAGCGATGAGGCCATACTCTATGGCAGTGGCCCCTGATTCATCTTTGATAACGTCTTTAATGATGGTGAACATTTTTAGTCCCCGTAGTTAATCCAACTGACAATGGGGAACTTAAGTCTAATTTACTAAAGAGAGGTTAATATAGAAATAAATAAACAGTACTAATTTATCTGAATAAACAAAATAAGATGAATATATGTTATATATTTATTTTCATTACTTTGTTTTATTATTACATCTATTTTGTAGACAATATTGGATAAAATTTTATACATTTCTCAGTAAACGCAGCTCTTTATCAAGTAAGAACAAGGCGCTAGTCCGGCTTGCTTTACAGGGTAGGGGACGCCGACTAGGGTGCCGGGATATTCTGCGAACTTAAAATAAGGTCATAGAAATGGCGGAAGTAACAAGTGCGGTGGAAGAATCCCCAGGTCCAGGACACAATAAAAAGGAAGTCGTTTGGGACCGTTGGACCAAGAAACGTACTTTCGTTCGCGCTCTCGAAGGCACGTACGGCGAAATGCAGCAGGGCCTATACGAGAAAGAACGCGTCATCAGCACCGCCGACATGAAATGGAAAGGCGGCCCGCAAGCCTTTGGCAAACACGTCATTAATCCTCAAAACACCGAGATCGCTCAATCGATAGAGACACATCTCCATGTTTATGCACCGGGCAGCTATGCTCAGAACCATGGCCATATGAATAGCGCCGCCTTCTATGTTTTACGCGGCGAGGGGCATGACATTCATGACGGTGAACGCATCGAATATGAGGCCGGAGACATTCTCATGGTCGAAAATGGTTGCGTCCATCAGCATTTCAACCATTCCAAAGACGAAGACCTTGTCGTCGTCGTGATGAAGGCAAAACCATTGTTTTTATTTATGCACATGGTTTTCCAGAAAACCGTTAAGTTGCCCCCTAGCGAGGCACTACCAGGATTGGAAGATTACGCACCTCCTTCAGATTACTAGGACGGATTACTAAGTAAGCGTCATCCAGCCGTTGCGTACCTTGCCCATTGTCGTAAAATGATTTGGCGATATTCGAGCTAGATCAAGGAATTGCGGAATGGCTGAAGGTGGATCTGAGACTTCAACACAGGACCCAAAGGCAGGAGAAGCTGGCCCCGGCCATAATCGGCCTGCAGCAGACTGGGCCCGCTGGACCAAGAAACGTACTTTCGTTCGCGCTCTCGAAGGCACGTACGGCGAACTTTTGCAAAAATCTCATGACTTGCCACGGGTATACTCCACCCTTGAAACCAAATGGCATGGTGGTCCCCAGAGTTACGGCAAAGAAGTCATCAACCCCGCAGATGTTGAGGTCTGTCAATCAATTGAAACACACCTCAAGGCCTTTGCCCCGATGGGAACCAACGTCAATCATGGCCATATGAATAGCGCTGCCTTTTACGTGTTAAAGGGCAAGGGGTACGACCATCACGACGGCGTCAAATATGATTATGAAGCTGGTGATATGTTGATGGTACCGAATGGTGTCGTGCATCAGCATTTTAATTCAGATGAAGACGAAGAGATGATCGTCCTGATCATGAAAGCGAAACCGTTGTTTCTCTTCATGCATATGCTGTTTCAGAAGACCGTTAAAATGCCGCCGAATGAGGCAACCAAGAAGCAGCTCGACTACGTGCCACCAACAGATATCTAAAACTATTCCGCCACTGCGGCTTGTTTGTTGCTGGTTCTCGCTGACGAGAAGCAGAATAACGCTCCGGCAACAAATATAGCGCTCAGCCAGAACACCCAACGCGGCTCATTAATATCCATCAGCCAACCAAAGATCGGTTGCACAACCGCTGCGGCCATCATCATGCCCATGGTCAGAAATCCAACCACTTTGCCCATCGACCCCGCCGGTGTAACCGCCCGAATAAGCAGATCTCGGCTCGGTAATAATATACCCTGCAAAATTCCGGACAGGGTTATAGCGGTCAGAATGACGATGACGGGGAGATCATAAGATCCAACAAAGACCAGTAAGACAGCTGCGCCAACCAGCGTTCCCACAGCGGTCGCCACACGTGGGCCGTACTTATCAGCGACAAAGCCGCCGATAAGTACACCGACAAAACTACCCGCCATAAAGCCGGTTAGGACGGTATTGCCGATAATATCCGATAGGCCATAGAGCTGGTTTAACGCGACAACCATAAAGGACCGAATGCCGGTAAACCCTATCGTCAACATGATAAAGAAGGCAAAACACATCATGATCGGAAAGGAAAACAACAATGCCATGCCGTCTTTCAGCCCGTTGGTCTCAGCGGCTTTCTTATTCTCTCCGCTCGTATCCTTGGTTACTTCCTCGTTCATCGTTGCCGAACAGGCCCAAACTATAAGGCCGAACAAAAAACCAACCATTCCAACAATGATAAAGGCCGTCCGCCAATCCCAGAGCTCCGTAAGGCCAATCATGACACCCGGCACAAAAACCCAGCCCAGATTACCGCTCGCCAGGTGCAGGCTAAAGGCGCGGCCCAGTCGTTCCTTGGCAATTGATCCCGAAAGGATCGCGTAATCAGCGGGATGGAAGACCGTATTGGCGATACCGGTAATCGTGTAAAGCGCCATCAATTGCCAAAATGTCGTCGTCAGTCCAATGGCCGCAATTGACAGCCCCTGAAGGATAAGACCAGCGATCAACAGTTTTCGGGCGCCAACCCGATCAACCCAAAACCCAACCGGTGTCTGCGTTACGCCTGCTGCAATGGTATAAATTGCCATCGGTAGGGCCAAAACTGTATAGCTGACCTGAAATTCACCCTTTAGAACCAAATAAAGCGGGGGTAAGACAAAAAAGAAAAAATGACTCAGCATATGACCGAAGCTGATGAGCCCGATCACCTTTAATTCCTGCGCGGGGAAGGCAGGGAGCCGAAACATGTCAATTCTCCAGAAACCACGAAACTTGCCGGACAATAGTGTGCAAGAGCCTAGAATCAAAGGGCCGTTCAAGTCTCTGCCTTGACCCCAATATGTGTCTGGAGGACAATTCGGGCCAATTCCCGACTACTGAATGGAAATGCGATGTTCGACGGCACCCCTGATGAAATCTCCAAACTGGTCGAGCCCGGCCGCGTCCACAGACGGGTTTACACCGACAATGATATTTTTGAATTGGAAATGGAACGCATCTTCGGACGCGCCTGGATGTTTGCAGGCCATACCAGCCAGATCCCCAATCCCGGTGACTATGTAACGGCGGATATTGGCCGACAGCCGATAATGTTCATTCGTCACAAGGACGGAACACCTCAAGTGTTGCTGAACCGATGCGCCCATCGTGGCCCTAAGGTCTGTAATGAGCCCTGCGGCAACGCCAAGGCCCTGACATGCATTTATCATGGCTGGACCTACGATACCGATGGCACTTTGCTCGATGTCTCGATGCCAGAAGGCGCTGCGCCGCACTTTGACAAGAAGGACTTCGGCCTGGCGAAAGCACCGCGCAGGGGTGAATATCGTGGTTTTGTCTTTGTCAGCCTCGCGGAAAAGGGGGAAAGCTTCGACGAATTCCTCGGCCCGATGAAGGCCAATATCGATGACCTCGTTGATCGCGCTCCAGACGGCGAAATCATGCTCGATGCTGGCATGCACCGCTACTATTTCCGAGGAAATTGGAAGCTCCAGGTCGAAAACGTGCTCGATTCCTATCACGTGCCTTATTCACATGCCTCGACCGTAAACAAAAAAGGCGAACAATTCTCTCGACGGGAGGGCGACAAAGAAGGCGCCCAGGTTGTTGAAGGAAAAAGTGCAAAGACCGCTGATGCCTGGAAAGGTCGTCGATCCTACGTTGTCGATTTTGGCCATGGCTGGACCAGCAACACAGAATTGAAAGAGGGAGAACGATCAAGCCCCGCCTATGACGCCTATAAAGACTCCTTAGCCGCTAAAGTTGGCCAAGATCGTATGGAAGAAATTCTAGAACCGGAGTTTCATAATTCGCTGCTTTATCCTAACTGCTCGATCATGGGACTGAATATCCACGTGCGGATTATTAGACCGGTCTCCGCGGACCTCACTGAGGTCACGGTCTATCCCATACGTCTAAAAGGTGCCCCAGACGAGATGAATTCAGCCAATATCCGGCTTTTGAATGTAACGCATTCCGCAACATCCTTTGTCCAAACTGATGATCTTGAATCCTTTCGTCGGACACAGGTTGGTCTGCAAAGCCTGCAATCAGACTGGATTGATCTCTCACGAGGTATGGGGGAAGAAGAGGCCGATCCGCATTACAACGCTACCCGGGAATCTGCCATGCATGAGATGGCGATCCGCGCGCAATACCAAGCCTGGCTCTATTATATGTGTGAGGCCGCCTGATGGATGCTTTAGGCCTACCCACGACGCCCGCTGCTGGTGGAATCTCCGGCATAGATCGCGAACAATTCGAGGTGTTTCTCATTCACGAAGGTCGTCTCCTGGACGACCGTGAGTTTGAAGCCTGGATGGAGCTATTTACCGAAGACGGACTTTACTGGGTTCCCTCAACGCAGGGGCAGCCTGATCCCTACAATCAAGCCTCGCTGTTTTTCGACGACCGAACTCTTATGAAAACCCGAATCGAACGGTTACGGCATCCCCGTATTCACATTCAAACACCGCCGTCTCGAACCAACCATA
>WLWI01000142.1_pt1 | contig 99152 bp, 86 predicted proteins | sample 6701501 | NCBI WGS metagenome assembly WLWI01 (sample SAMN12718690, study PRJNA515312) | sponge metagenome | isolation source: marine sponge | host: Mycale hentscheli | place: New Zealand: South Island, Marlborough, Capsize Point | collected 2014-11-01 | reverse complement strand
TACAAAACATCGCTAAAAAATGGACCAAACCCATCCGAGAGTGGCGAAAAGCCCTCAATCAATTTGCTATCTATTTTGAAGGACGAGTACCTACCCGATAAAACCAGATACACAAAAGAATTGACAGGCTCACCAAATCTCCCCCTCCGACCGACCGTCTCTAGGCCAACTGCTCCCGCACCACATGCGCCCCCTCATTGATCGCATCAAAGAAATTCCGCACCTCGACGCAATCCCCCACCTGCAATACCTGGCAGTCCAATCCGGCCTCTGCAATCGCCTGCGCCAACCCCTGCCGCGGCGTATACCCCCGACTGACAATGATATTATCCACAGCGCGAAATTCCTCCCGCCCCTCACTATCGGCCAGCACTACGCCGCCGCCCTCGACGCGCTTCAGCTCGCGATCCCCTACCACTTCCACCCCGGCATCGCGCACCCCTTTGATCAACAGCGCCAGATTGGTGCCGTGCTCGTCCAGCTTGAATACATCCTCACCCTTGCGCCTGGACACCATGGCCACCGACGCCCCCTGCTGGGCCGCGTACCAGGCCACTTCGTAGCCCACCAAACCGGCGCCCACCACCAGCACCCGATCGCCCATATCCAGCTCATCCCAGCGCTCCAACGCCGCAATGGCCGTAGTCACATGGTCGCCGTCGATACCCGGCACATCGGGCAGGACAGCCTCGCCCCCCACCGCCAGCACCACCGCATCAGGCTTTTCCTCTTGTAGCAGATCCAGGGTCATCTCAGTACCCAGCCGCACATCCAATCCCGTGCGCTCGACCTCTTTACTGTAGTACTCCAGCAGGCGCTTGATATCCCACTTGAAGTCGGGCATAGATGCCGAGACCATTTCCCCGCCCAGCACCGGCCGGCGCTCGTATACCACCACCTGGTGCCCCATCTCCTGGGCCCGCAGTCCCGCCTCCAGTCCGCCCGGTCCGGCACCCACTACCACCACCTTGCGCGGTTTTTCGCTTTTGGGAAAGGATACCAACTGCTCGCGCCCTACAATTGGATTGGTCGTACACTGCACTCCGCCTCTATCCATCACCACAAACGTATGGCAGAAATTGCAGCGAATGCAGGGCTGGATATTTTCCCCGGCCCGCGCCTTTCGCGCCCAGTGGCCGTCGGCGATAAGCGGGCGCCCCAGGGCAACCATATCGGCGCGCCCCTCGGCAATAATCTCTTCGGCGTCGTTGGGGTCGGTGATACCGCCGGTGGCGATCACCGGTACCTGGGCGCCGTTGTGCTTGACCTCTTCGGCCAGGTCGACCAGGGTATTGGGCTTGATATACATGGGCGGCACCGAAGGATGGGTGCATTCGACAAACCCCTTTACCCGCATCAAGGTGGCCGAAGTCGTGGCCACGTGCAGATAGGCCACTCCGACTTCTTCCATATGGCGGGCGATCCGCAGGTGGAGGTGGTCGTTGTCGCCCTCGTCGTAATGGTCGTTGAGACCGCCTTCGAGATGCTCGTGGGCGCTAAATTTCATCCCCACAGGAAAATCGGCGCCGCACACCTGCTTGATACCCTGGACCACTTCAGTGCCAAAGCGCATTCGGCGATCGAAATCGCCGCCGTATTCGTCGTCGCGCCGATTGGTGTGGGGCGAGAAGAACTGGCCCCCTAGATACGAATGAGCGCAATGGTATTCGACCCCATCAAAGCCGGCCTTTTGGGCCCGCTCGGCGCCCTTGATAAACGCCTCGATCACCCGCTTGATATCGTCGAGGGTCATCTCCCGGGGCACCTCGGCGTAGAGCGGGCTATCCACCGGCGAGGGCGCGAAGGGCTCGACATAGGACTTGCCGCCCAGGACGGCTATCTGCATGAAAATGGGCGAACCAGCCTGGTGTACCGCCTCGGCCATGCGCGCCAGTCCCGGCACAAATTTATCGTCCCAAACTGACGTGGTAATAACCCGCTGCTCGGGCCAGACGGAGGTGAATTCGGTGATTATCAAACCGGTCTCCCCCCGCGCCCGATCAACGAGAAAATCGATATAACGGTCGGTGACCTCGCCTTGGGGACCGTGGAGCCCGACATCTACCGGGGCCAGCACGATGCGATTCTTCAATGCTACTGAACCGATTGAAATGGGCGAAAAAAGATGGGACAGGGACATGCAGATTCTCCTTCTTGATCTATTCGACCAATTCGACTTCGGCTTCAGTAGCCGGAACGATATTCTCGGTGGGATTGTCGCGTTCGGCGCGCCAGATAAGACGCACCACGCCGATGCCCAGCAGCACTTCTACGACCAGAAACAACCAGATTGTCGTATCCATGGGATTCTCCCTTGCTATAAAATAAGCTAAGCGGCGGGCTCGGTATCGCGCCCCAAAGACAGCCTCATCCAGACGAAATACACCAGCCCAGCGGCCCCAAAAGCGCTCAGCAGGCCGCTGAATAATTCATTGCCGCCGACATAAAAACCGGCCAGGAAACCGACGCCCCAAGCGACAAAAGCCGCTGGGTTAATTTCCTGCTCAGCACCCTGGCCCTGTTCGTAGCGCCGCCTTTTTTGCGGCAAGGCCCAATAGTCGATAATAACCGTGGCGGCGATAGGTGCCACCACCCAGGAGAGAAATTGGACCCACCACATGGCGAACTGGTCCAGGCCGAGAAAACTGCCAGCAAACCCCACTACCCCCACTCCTATAGTGGCCAGCCGACGGGTGAACTCCTGTCCCCGGACCATGGGAATGGGCGGCGCCGCAAAAGCCAGCCCCGCCGCATAGGTGCCGCCCTGGACGGTCGACTGGGCTCCAATCCACAAGGCTAGCCAGGCCAATAGCCCCAATCCCAGGGAACTGGCAATGATAAACAGATTCCACTCGCCCGTATGCGCTGCACCAATGGCCCCCCCCCAATACTGGATGGTCACCAGGCCGACATAAGCGCTCATAATACCCACCACAGCCTGCCGGGCATTTTTCCAAAATCGCGCCAAATCAGCGATAATCACCACTCCGGCCAACCAGCCACCGGCGGCAATATCAAAGCCAATGAATACCGGCGCCTTGGGGTCGTACCATTTATTCCACAGCGCCGCGAAGCCGCCAGCCCCCTCCAACGTGTGGGTCAGCACCAAAAGGAAAATGGCGAGAAAGCCCGGCACCGCGAACCAATCGATATAGGCGATCCAGCGGATGCGGACTGCCGCCGGGATAATAAACAGGGAGCCGATTACCAGCGTAGAAACCAGCCATACGGTACCTCCGGTGGCCACACCCAACTGCGCCACCAAGCCGTCGCGGGTAATATTGAGGATAAGAGCGAACCAGCCCATATTGGTCAGCCCCATCAGCACATTGGGCAAAATGACCCCTTTGCGCCCGTACGCATAGCGGTACAGCAAGGCGCTTGAATAGCCCGTCCGTGCCGCCGCGCCGCCGATAAGCCCGCCGATAAGAGCGTTGGCCAAGGTGCCCAGCAAAATGATCGGCATCGATATTTTAAGGGGAAAGACCTGCCCCACCATACCGCCGACGAGAAAGCTGGACAGCACCAATACCCAACCCCACAGGATAAAACAGTTATTCCAGAAACTGAGCCGTTGGGAAAGCGGAACTTTGGAACGGGCCGCATCGCCCACCAGCTGTTCTTGTGCGCCGTCTTTATCTGTCTGGCTCAAAACGGGTCCTCCTGTCAGATTATCCCGATGCGATCGCTGACCCCATCGGCCAGTTTATCCGGGGCCACCACGGGATTGAGTTGCCCCACTTCTGTGGGCGTAAGCTCGACCAGGCGCTCGACCAGCCCGACAAAGCGCTCGATTTCCGCCGCGGCCAATATCCCCTCGGTCAACGTACCGAGCTTGGCCGTATAGTCGGCCCGTTGGAAAGGACGCTGGCCCAGATAGTGGGCATGCGGATTATCCAGACTTTCGACAATTTCCCTACCGTCTTGCAAACGCACCACCACCTGGGCGCCGAATTTCTTGCGCGCCGGATCGGGGTCGTGGTAATCCCGCGTCCAATCCGGGCTCTCTCGGGTGCGGATCTTATGCCATAGGGCCACGGTGGTAGGGCGGTGGGCTCGCTCGGACGTATAGCTATCTACGTGGTGCCAGCCGCCATCTTCCCAGGCCACCGCGAGGATATACATAGCGCTGTGGTCGAGGGTTTCACGCGAGGCGTCCGGATCCATTTTCTGCGGATCGTTGGCCCCGGTGCCAATGACGTTGTGGGTGTGGTGGCTGGTGTGGATGACCACTTCCTCTACCTGATCGAGATCGAGATTCTGGCGGTGCAATTCAGCGCCGATATCAATCAACGCCTGAGCCTGGTATTCGGCCGAATGCTCCTTGGTATAGGAGCGCATGATCAACCGCAACGGCTCACCCGGTTCGGGCAGCGGCACCCGGTACTCGGCCTGAGGCCCGCCCAGCATCCAGGCAATAACCGCATCCCGTCCCTCGTAAATGGGCGAAGGCGCCCTTTCCCCCAACCGCACCCGGCCAACCGCCTCCACCGCCGTCTTGCCGGCCTGAGCCGGGGCGTAGGCCTTCCAGCTGGTAATATCGCCTTTGCGTGACTGGCGCGTGGCACAACACAGATGCAGGCTTTGATTGACGGCCTGGTAAATCTCCTCGGCCGGCAGCCGCAGCAACGTGCCTATCCCCGCCGCTACAGCCGGGCCCAGATGGGCCACATGGTCAATTTTGTGCTCGTGCAGGCAAATGCCGCTGACCAGGGCCATCTGGGTCTCGTAGGCGGTTAAAATCCCCAGAGCCAACGCCCGCCCGTCACAGCCGGTCTGTTGCGCCACGGCCAACAAACCGGGTATTGTATCACCCGGATGGGAATAGTCGGCGGCCAGATAACAATCGTGCATATCGAGTTCGCGCACCGCCACGCCATTGGCCAGAGCGGCCCATTCGCAGTGGAAGGTGCGGTCGTTGGGCACCCCAAAGAGACGAGCCCCTTGTCCCCGAGGGTGCGGGTAGCCCAGGGCCAACAAGCGGGCGTGCCGCACCGGATCGCGGTTGATGGCGGCCAAGGCCACGGCGGCGTTGTCGATGAGCCGGTTACCCACCATTTCCAGGGCATCGGCATCGGCGTATTGATGGGCCGCGGCAATGGCGGCGATTTTCCAGGCCAATTGATCTTCCCGGGGTAGTACGGCCCCGTCGGAATGCGTTTTGACTATATATTCAGACATGCGCAAGGCTATCCCCCATATACAACAGCTTGGTTGTAGGGAATGATCAGGGCTTCAGGGCCGCCGAGGTGATCGGCCCAGTCCCGGGGATCGTAATTGCGACTGACAAAACAGGCGTAATGGGTGGGCACCGCCGTTTTAAGCCCCAGGGCGCTGGCAATTTTGGCCGAACCGGCGAAAAAGGGAAATTCCCCTTCGTCGGGATGGTTGGTTAGAAAACCAATATCCGGCTGCAGGGCGCGAATGGGCGCCAGCAAGGCCTCGTGGTCGCCGAAGGTATTGACCGGATCCCCGGAGATGTACAAACGCAACCCGCCGACCTCGAGCACGTAGCCCAAATGGGTCACATCGGGCGGATCGATCCCGTCTTCGGGCAAGCCCTCGGGCGGCTTGGCCCATACCACGTGCACCCCAATATCGCCCAGGGCGGCCTGGTCCCCGGCCGTGACCACCTGGATATCGGCGGCGGCAACCCCGCCGTTGGCCTGCAAATTCTGAGCACTCTCCTGCGGCCCGACAAAACGCACTTGCGGGTAGGCCTGACGAATGCGCTCGATCGACTCGATACAGGTATGGTCGCCGTGGTCGTGGGTCAGCAAGACAAAATCGGTCCGCAAGGCGGCTTCGTGCAACGGCGACCGGGCGTGGATAAAGCGGTCGGCCGGACGCTCCCGAGGGAAATAGGGATCTACCTGGACAATGGTGCCGGCCGCGTCCTTAAAGGCCAAACTGCTCTGGCCGAACCAGTGGATACCGACAGTGCCTTGCGGCACGACGAGATCTTCAAAAGGATGCATGGACTGCCTTTCTATGAATAATACCAGATTGACTTCAAATTGTGCGGGCGTTTTAGCTGTTTCCCGGGGGAAATGCCACTAATATCCTACCTGCTGTACTGCAAATTGGCAAAATTGAAATACGCGATCAAATTGGCGCCCTAAAGATATAGAGAGATAGGCCGTGGGCCAATCTCTCTATCGGCGCCACCCCGGTGAAAAGCGCCCTGGGGCGGTCGTTGCTGCCGTCGCCTTTGCCGCCGTCCACGCACAAACGGCAACAGGGGACCCCGCCGATAGCGGAATCCCCTGTTTGCTTATTCAGTCCCTGCAGGTATCTAGCTTAGAAACCCACCTGTAAGGTAAACGTGTTGAGCGCGTCAAAACGATCGACGCTGCTGTAGGCGTAATCCAGCCGTGCCCGGCTCGAGCCCTTGGAACCGAGATTCAGTCCCAGCCCAAAGCTCTGGCCGAACAAATAGGAGTCGTCTACGGCGTCGGCGGCGTAATCGAAACCGCCGCGCAGCGCCAGGAAGTCATTGTACATATACTCGACGCCCATTTTGTACTGGTCGTAGCTATAATTCTGGTGCTCGAATACGGAGCTGAAATTGAGCTCGCCCATATCCTGCACCGGGTAATTATATGACAGGCCCAGTTCGAAGGTCGAAGGTAGATCGGCCGAACTCGACTGGACGCCGTAGAAAGAAGGACCGCGCCGCAGCGAGTTGACCTGGCCCCTGTTCAACAGGGCCGAGCCCTCGTAGCGGAGACGCTGACCGATATGCTTGACCACCACGCCCAGATCCAACCCGTCGATGCCGCCCAGGTCGAAATACTGCAACCCGGCGCTGAAGGACATGGCCGTACCCTCGGCCCGATCAATCCGGTTGACGATATAATTCAAGGTCGTCCCCAGACCAATGCGGTCGGTCAAATTGCGGCCGAAGTGGACCCCTAAAGTCAGGAAGGTGGGTTGGAAATTACCTCCCGTACCGTCGGGTTGGGTCTCGGTGGTAACGGGTATTTCACCGATATCGAGCGATTTGATACTCAGGGCCAAATTTCCGAGAGCCGGAAACGTACCACCCAGGGCAGCGTAATTGACCTGAATACCGGCGATATAGTCCATGGTGGAAACCATCAAATCGACATTATTTTCCGACCGCGACAGCCCGGCCGGATTCCAGTGCAGCGATTCAATGCCCGAAGTGGTGGCGATAGAAGCACCGCCAAGGGCCATATCCCGAGCCCCTACCGGAATGAGCAGTTCGGGCGCCGCCGCCGTACCAACGCGGTTACGACCTTCTGCATGCACCTGCGCATCGCCCCAGACGAGACACGCCGCCGCCAAGACGAGCAATGCGCGCTTGTTGATCCGAATCATGTGTAGATCTCCTGTTTAATGTCTGGTTGAGCGCAGTTTAGTAGTTTTCCAGGAATTGCTGTTCCTGCAAGACTACCACCTTCAGGACCCGGTTTTTGCCGACATCGGGCAATTCGATATGGGCCAGATAAATACCGCTGGCCACCGGGAGTTGGTTGTGGTTGCTCAAATCCCAACGAACAAACTGGTCGCCGTCGTCTTTTTCCAGCGTCTGTACCAGATTGCCGGCCAAATCGTACAACCGGATCGTCGCCTTCTGCGGCAAATGACTGAAGGTCACGAAATGGTTGAAAGACGACGTCTCGGCTTCGTTGACCCCGTAGTAAGGATTGGGGAAAACGTTGATAAGCTTGGCGTCCTCCTTTTCCAGATCCTTGCTAAACGACGAACCAGGCACTGTAAAATCGAAGGCGTCGGCGGGCGTATTGACGTGGTTGGCCAATAGCAGAAAGGAATCGCCGTCATTAGGGACAGCGTCTCCACGCTGGGCCGCGAAAAGGATCCACATGAAGGGCAGATCCTCCTCGCCGCTAGTCGTATCCGGTATCAGGCCGTTGCGCAGCAAAATTTCGCTGTTCTGGCCCTGGTTCGGGTCGGTGTACTCCAGATCGAAGATAAACAACCATTCGCGCGGGCCACTACCGGCGATATTGCTCGCCACCGTGTGGGAAGGCGGGCCGTACGTGCCGTTGAGCAAGCCACCGGGCTGGTTGTTTTCCAAAAAGGCTACTTCCAACCGTCGCGGCGGATCGCTTTCCATATCCCAGGCCGACAAGGCAATAGGCACCCGGTCCTGGTAGACGTAGGTCCCGGGTCCTTCGGTATTGACGATATACTTGCTGAAGTCCCAGGGATTTTCCGTCGAAGTCATATCTTCTAGAGCGGGCGGATCCGCGCCGGCGCCGCGAATATAGCGGTAGGCGTAGGAGGTGTTTTCGTTGCTGTTGTCCAACGGCTTGAAGCGGTTTTCACCGTCCTCCTCGTTGACATCGGTGAAGCGCAGCTCTACTGTGCGCAATTTATCCGGCGTCAGCGTCGTAGGGGCGAACCACTGGTGGTTGGGGTCGCCGGTCATGGCGCCCTGGAAACCCTCAGCACCCCAATCGCTGGCCCCGCCGGCCCAGGTAAACCAGCGCTCGCCCGAGGGAATATCCCAATCCTTCATGCCCGGCGGCGGACCCGAGACCTGGATCTCAAAACCCTCACTGGGAACGTAGAGCCCGGTGCCCGACTGATCGGTCTGGGCCCCGATCACTACTTCGTTGCGGGTGGTATTGCGCAGCTGCCAAGCGGTGGCGCCATCCTGATCAATAAATTCGACCTTGTAGCTGTCGCCCGAAGTACGAGTCGGGTCGACCACCGTGATGCCGACGGAGCCGTCACTGACGCCGGCGTCGTGGTTGCTGGTTATCGCTTCGCCGGCTTCGCTTTCGTAGCGGGTCCCCAACGGCGCCGTCTGCGGTACGCAAATAAGCGTTCTTGGCGTGCTCTCAAGCGTCGTTACGGCCGCCCCTTCGGCGGTATTGCGATTGTATGCTGTTACGGCAAAATAGTACTCCTGGCCGTTTACCAGCGGACCGCTGCGAATGGCGTCCTGTGTCAAACGCACGGTGCGCTTGACGCCAAAATCGGAACCGACCTGCAAGGGTACGTTGAGGATAACGCCCGATTTATCGTCCAGGTCGATGCCTAAAATAGTGGTGACGCCGTTCTCTATATCGAAAGTACCCAAGCGCACCCCCTGGTCCAGAGTGGACTCGGCCGAGGGCAACTGGTAGAGATTGTAGCCCTCAAAGACAAAGCCCGAACCATCGTCGTCTTCGGTCTGGTCGATAATGGCGCTGTTCCAGCCCCAATCGAGCAATACCGTCTGGTCCAGATCCGAAGCCCGCACATCCGGACCAACCGGCGGCGAGGGCACCTCGAAAAAGCTATTGTACGCATCCTGCACGAACTGATCGCTAAATTTGAGCTTGGAGACGCTGCGCAGACGGTCGGTGGAAATACCCCCCAGAAGGGCGACCACCACTTCCTGGGTATCGCCCAGAGCCATCTCAAAAGGACCGGTATTGAGCACTATGCGACGGTCGCCCGGCGGCAGCGGCACACCATCGTTCCAACCCTGGGCCGTGGTCGGGTCGCCGTCGAGCGTGAAGAACGTATCGTTGCCGGTCAGCGGATTTGCATAGGGCACCGGATTCTCGATATCGGGCTGCGGCTGGAACCCCCGCAGCAGATTGTACCATTCCTGGGTGCCGATATACTCGCCCAATTCCGGATCGTCAATAGCCGATCCGGCGGCAAAATACACGAAAGACGTCATGGGCAAATTGCGGTACCCCGGTCGCAGGCCAAAATCGAAAATGGCCTCCGTGCTGGTATCTAGGACCGGACTGCCGTTGTCATCCAACAGGGTGTTGCCGTCCCCGTCCTTTTGAAACACCGGGACGATGGGGCCCTGGAGGAAATCGTATCCGGCCGCCGGCGGGGCCAACCCGAAGGGGACGTAGTGAGAATCCTCGTCGATCGAATTATATACGTAACCCAGGCTCAAATTGATATCGGCCCCGGCATAATCGTCGCCGAAGTCGCCCAGATCGGGATCGGACCACTGAGCGAAATACATATTTTCGATGCGGGCCGTATCGGGGGTAGCGCTGGTGCCCTTGTAGATGGCGGTGTATTTCTTGAATATCACGTCACCCAGGGCATCGGTACGGGCATATCCCCAAAACAACATCTGTACTTCCAGACCGATGGGCTTAGACCCGTACAACGACTGGGTGGCACCCAGATCAAGGTCGTTGACCACGAACCAGACCACCTGGTCGGCCCCGGCCACGCCCGGTTCATCGACGTCCGGGTCGTACTGGCCGTCGCCGTTGTTGTCGTAGTAGGGAGCGCCTTTTCCCACGGGCCATTCGCGCCAATCGCGCGCGTACTGGTTGCGCAGCAATTCGATATCGGCGTCGGTGACCTCGCTCAGCCCCAGCCCCAGCATCTCCGAGGCGTCCAAGCGCAAATCCGCGGTCTGATAATCGCGACGGACGCGGTAGATCCGCACGCTTTCATCGCCGGCATCCTCGGCCACGCCCTTGCTGACGATACGTCCAGGCACCGTGCCGATCTCGTACGTCTGGCCGCCGACACGCAATTCCTGCGGATCGCCGTCCTTTACGATTCCACCCCAAATCAAACCATCCTGAAAGATAATCTGGTCAGTGGAGCGCGGATACGTCACCCCCGAATTATCGTTGAGCGGGTTGCGTCCGGAAAAACCGTCGCGTTTGAACCACATGGCAATATTGTTAATGTTGACCAAAGCCCGCTCACCCAGATTGGATTGAGCGGTCTTGGCGGCGCTATAGACGCTGGGGCCGCGGCTTTCAGCCGGACCGGACGCGCCCAGCAGGAGCCCTGCAGCCGCCAGACAAGTGATGAGTTTCTTCATAGCGTCTCTTCCCTTATTTGATGTGGCCATAACTCAATCCTAGAGGCCCAGTTTGACGCCAAAGCGGAGCTGCCGGGGCTCGCCCAGAATATCGCCGCCTTCGGTGAACCAATAGTGCTGCCGATTGGCCAGATTGACGGCCTCGTACAGCTGCCGGTAAGTCAACCCCCCGCTCGCCTCGACGATCTGACTGCTCAGATCTGAGTCGGTGAGGAAACCGTCGTCGGCGGCGTTACCTGTGCGTCCGTAAACGTTGATCACGTTTTCGCGGTCGAACAGATTCTGGACGTAGAGGTATACCTGGGCGCTGGTGCCGAATAGATCGAAACCTTTGTCCATTTTCAGGTCGACCTCAAAGGTCCAGGGCGTCGAGGATATATTGATGCTTTCCGAAGGCTTGCGGGAACGCGGGTCATCGCTGGCCAGGATACCGCCTTCTTCGGGGCCGCGCTGGCCGATGGAGCCGTTGACCAGGGTGAAATTGTGGCCGCTGCTGAATTTCATCAACAGATTGGCGCCCAAATTGCGCAAAATGGCGTTGCTCTCATTCTGGGCAAAGCGGTAGTCGAGGAAGAGATTACCCCGATGCGTCTCGTTGAAGTCCAGCGGCGAGATGATCGTCGGCAAGTTGGAGTCGTTCTCCACCCCGGAAACGCCCGAATTGAGTGTCGAGCCGGTACCGCGGGCATCCGATAGCGTATAGTTGAACTCGGTGCGCAAGCGATTTATGCGGCGCAGCTTGAAGACGAATTCCAACCCCTTGGTGGTGGCGAAATCGCCGTTCTGGAGAAAATTGTAGGCATTGGCGTTCTGCGCACCGAGGCCCACTTCCTGCCGCTGCAGCTGCAATTGCCCTTTGACGTCGCGGTAGAATCCGGTGACGTCAAAAGAAGCCACTTCGGTGAACTGACGCTCGAAACCAATCTCGTACTGAGTGGTCCGGATCGGCTCGATATCAAAGGCGGTGGGGAAACGGATATAGTTCTGACCGCCCAATTCCAAGGCCAGACGCGCTCCGCCGGTGAACATGGAGCGCATCGCCGGCATCTGCGAAAAACGACCGTACTGGACGTGAAAAACCGTCAGATCCGAAACCGGAAAGGAGAAACCGAGACGCGGGCTAATTTCGTTGAACGTGCGTGTCTTCACCATCGAAGCCAGATCGATGGTAAAGTCGGTATCGTTGCGCTGCGGGGCCTCCGGATCCTTAAAGCGGAAACTGTCGACGTCGAAATAATCCCAGCGCAGTCCGGCGTTCACGATAAGATCCTTGTACTCGATTTTATCCTGGATAAAGGCCGCACCCAGCACCGGATTGCGCGGCGCTTCCAGCCCGCTGCCCTCGTCCTGGCGCCCGAAAGCGTCAAAGCCGTAGTGATCGGCGCGGCTGGTATTGCGGATAAGGGCGGCAAAATCGTCGAGGCTGCCTTGCCCCTCGGGCAGGGTCTCGGCCTTGGCGATCAGCGCGTCCATGACGCCGTCGGCGGAAATCGCCCCGGAATAGTACTGATCGTAGACCGCGTCGAGTTGAGGATAGGTATTCTCAATGGCGTTGCGGACGGAATTCAAGGTGATGCCGTAGCGCCGAGAAGTCCAACGCTGGAAGTCAAAACCTATCTTGTACTCATGGACTTCGGTCTGGCGCGTCAAGCTGCCGCCGACCCCGTAATAGCTATCCTCTTCCTTGCCGTAGAAACTCGACCGGGAAGTACCGTCTACCGGCCATACCGGCGTCCCTGGACGGGCGAAGGGGAAACCGTTCAAATCGTAATTGCGTGGGGCGATGCCATTGGCCGAATAGGACGTGAAATCGGCGCTGGCCTGGGCCACGGCGGTGCTGTCGTTATAGAGCATGAAGTTGTCTTTAAAAACTGGATCGAATAATTCCCGGTCCTGATTGTAAAGACTGACGTTCAGCTCGTAGAACATATTGGGACTGAGAAAGTGCGTGCCCTTGACATTGAGCAACCCGGACACCCGCTCGGATTCGGGCAGGCGCGCCGTATTGAGCATATTGCGGATGGGCGTGGGGTTGATCTCGTCGTCGTCTTTGGAGTAGAGCCCTGTAATACGCAGCTGGAAGGGCTGGAGGTCAAAGAGCAAGGTGCCGTTGACATCGAGCCGCTCTTCTCCAGTATGTTCGATATTGCCCGGCCTCAGATTGAGATTGACCGAATCAGGAATGGCGTGGCCTTCCTGGTCTTCGGCCCAGTGGATGCGGCCGCCGCGGTCGCCCGAATCGACCAGATCGTCTATTTGAAACCCATCCCAATAGGAAGCCTGAAAATCCTGCACCCGGCGCTGCCCGGCTATAAAAGCACGTACTTTTTTATTGCCGGCCACCGGGCCGCTCAGGGTGATAACCTGATTGGAATAGCCGTAGGAATAAGTATCGAAGCGTTTTTCGTACTCGGAGGTGAAATTGTCCGTCTCGCTCATCAGGCCGATCTTCCAGTCGGACGAGCCAGTACGCAATTCCTGCAGGATAATACCGGCGTTGGCGCCGCCGTATTCGGCGTTGAAACCGCCGGCCTGCAGCTGAATCTCTTCCAACGCCTCGTCGATCAGGTTGACGGCGACATTGCCCGTAACCGGATTGCGCACGCTGGCACCGTCGACATAATAGCCGATCTCGTCGGAACGGGAACCGCGCACGTGCAAGGCCCCCTCGTCCAAGACCACGCCGGGTTGCAGGTTAAAAACTTCCTGCACTCCTCTGAAAGGCAGGATGGCCAGATCTTCGGCCCCGACAATACGCACCGCATTGGTGGCGTTCTTGTCGATAATGGGACGCTCGGCTTTAATGACCATTTCCTCGACTTCGATCGTCTCGCTGCTGAGATTTAGTTCGAGGTTCGTGGTCAGGTCAGCCGAAACGCGCACTTCCTCCACGGTGAGGATCTGGTAGCCTATGTAGGTAATTTTCAGCGTATAGATGCCGGGGGCGACGTTGAGGAGAAAGAAACGCCCCTTTTTGTCCGTGGAGGTACCGCTTTCGGTTTCGACCACGAAGATATTGGCATTGGGCAGTATATCACCGGTGACGACGTCTTTCACTGTACCGGTAATTTTGCCCGAGGCAGCCCAGGTAGCGCTGGCCCCCATGAGGGCCAGGCAGCCCACTGCTACCAACAAACGAAGCAGACGACAGTTCAGCATAAATCCCTCCCTTTAAAATTTATGTCCGAAATTCAACGAGCAACCCGCTCTAATCATGCGGGGCTGGCCTCGTGCGGTCTGGAGAACCACAGGAGACATGCTGTCGTATATTCAATTGTGAGCCGGCTTAAAGCCGGATTTTTACCACTCCTTTCGCGCTATAACCCAAGTAGCGCTCGAAAATGCGGACAATGGCATACAGCAGATATGTTACAAAACTTATATCGGTTAAGTCAAGAACAGCTTTGCAGCTAACAAATCCAAGCCTGTTCTGGTTCTAAGCCTCAACTGGGAATATCTAGCGAATTACCCGCACAATAGCGAACAGGCAATATCATTGCGGTTTCAAGGTATCGGCCCGCTCATAGGCCTGTTCGCTGGCCTTGATATGCCCTTTTATCGCGTAGATACGACCTAATTCGCGCCACACCGTGGCATTATCGGGGCTGCTCTTGGAAAGGGTCTGCAGCAAAGGCAGGGCCCGGTCGAGATCTTCCAGACTTATATAGGTCACGGCCAAGTTGAAGAGAGCGTCGATATCCTCCGGATCAATGGCCACGGCCCGCTCGTAGGCCCGGGCAGCCTCGTCGTACTGTTCCTGGCTCCAGTAGAAATTGCCCAGATTATAATGTCCGGAAAAAACCGTTGAATCGACCCCGACAGCGGCGATATAGGCATCCTTGGCCTGGGTGGGCTGCTGCAGTCGCTCGTAGGCGATTCCCAGGTTTATAAATGTATTGGCCCCTACTGGTTTGACCTCGCCGCGCCGTTTCAAGGCTTCCACCGCTTGCCCGTAGCGCTCTTGGCTCAAATAAAGGGTGCCCAAGGCGGAAAGGGTCGCGGTATCACCCGGCGCAGAGACAAGGATATGCTCATAAGTAGTAGTAGCTGCCGGCAAATCCTCGAGGCGGTAGTTCACATAAGCCAAATTGCGCCAGGCCTCCAGACGTTGGGGTTCGATCACGGTGGCATTGGTAAAAATGCTGTGGGCATTTTCCAAATCGGGCGTCCCACCGGTGACCTGGGCGACACCCCGATTGTATTCGAGCGCCCAGTAGTGGTCCTGCACTTGCTTTATTTTTAAGCGGAAAGCATCGCCCGACTGCAGCGATTTACCAAAAGCTTCGGCCATATCGGCATAACGACCCTCCTGGGCGGCGATCTCCCCTATCATATAGTGTATTTCGGGATTGGTCGGGTCCTCGGCTAAAGCGGCCTGCAGTTGTTCAAGGGCCCGTTGGGACTCGCCTTCCTGGACATATAGCTTGGCCGCCGTCAGCGAAGCGCTCTGGCAGCCAACCAGCCCCAATAACAAAAGAAACAATGCAGCACAGGAAAAATAGCGCACGAATAAGCACTCCTTATTTTTCGCCTTCTCTATAACGATAGCGGCCCCATAATGCCGACAAATTTTAGCCTGCGGATAGAGCACGAAAGCTCGTAAACAAGCCCAAAAATAGGCCCATCGGGGCTGATGGGCAATGCAAAGTACCCCTCCACCTTGAAGAGGGCAGCTATTTTGTTAAGTTACTACAACGCTCCGCTGCCAATAAAATTGCCTGCCGACCATTGGTGAGCGATTTTACCGACAGCAGCCAAGCCAGTCGCCAGCTACTGGCTTTCCTCTACATCTTTAAGTATCCCATGAATCAGGCAGCTCTTTTCGACTCTTCATACACCCAGCGCAAACGGCACTATCTAGAAGCCGTCCTGCAGCGCCTACACCCGGTATATTCGGCCGATGACTTAGCCGCATTGCGCATTGATCCGGTCAATCCAGCCATCCTCGCCCAGCGTTCAGGGTACGGTTTCGTCAATCGGGATATGCTCGAAACAGTCCTGGGCAATCTACTCGAATGCATCGCCCCAGGTTCCCACAACGTCCTCGAGCCGCTGCCCAATTACAGCCCCCTCGAAACGGCTGTGGACCAGATCACCGACCAGTTGTACACCATGGTCGCCCAATCGCTGCTGGCAGCCGGCGACGAGAAACAGGTAAAAGAGAAAGCCCTGGTGGCCGCCTGCGCCCTCCTGTGGGAACTCCCCGTCCTCAAAGAGAGGGCACAGTGGAACCGCTTCGCCTCTTTGAAAGACCCCGCCGTCTGGGACGCCTATTTGCTGAAGAATTGTGGCCTGACAACCGAGAAACTGGCCCTCATCGATTTTGGCGCCCACCTCGACGAGGCCATCCGTCGGCGCGACCTGGACTACTATCGAGAATTTCTCTTGTCCCTGGGGTGCGATTTCATCTTTTCCTACCAGATGCAGCTAGTCATGAGTACCTACCCAGGCTGGCGGGTCCTTTTTTACCACGACGTCGCCCACGCCCTGACCCGGTCGGGTCCGGTCGAGGGCCAATCCGAGTGGACGCGCTCGCCGATCCCGCTGCTGCCGCGGGCCATCTCCGAATTGGGCGGCCGCTATTACCAGGCCGATCTGCACCCCGAAAGCCAGATAGCCGACGCCAATTTCCTCGAACACCCCCATCGCGGCATCACCACCGGACAGACCGGAATAATCGGCTCCGGTTGCCATATCTACCCGTGTACTTTGGGCGGTTTGAGCAGCAAAATCCAACAACGCCACCCCCGCATTGGCAACCACGTTTCCATCGGCACCGACGCCGGTATTTTCGGTTCGGTACAGGTCGATGACTATTCGGTTATTGGTCCCAATACCGAGATCTACGGCCTGGTAGAAATCGGCAAGCATTGCCGCATTGGCTCTGCCTCGGTAATTGGAACCATCAAAAGCGGGGCCGAGGCGCCCGGCAAAGTCCATCTGGGCGATCAGGTACAGGTGGGAGCCGGAACAATTATTGAAAACGGTTCGGAATTAAATTTGGTTATTCCGGACAAAGCCGATATTCCCGCCCGTAGTCACGTGGTAAACGACGGCTGCGGCAAACCCCGATTCGTACAATTCTAGTATTGGCTGCAATCAATCACTTTGCCGTCCAGGTGTCCAACCCGGCAGGGGCCTAGCAAAAGTACATTGCCGCCGGCCGACAAAGGCCCTACTCCTTGCGGTACATTTCCTCGAACGTATCCAATGCTTCCCAACCCAGCAGCGACTTGGCCTTGTCGGCGAGGAATTTGCGGTCGGGGGTGGCACTGCAAATGAAGAAGACTTCGTAGGGCCTGGACATCGGCGAGGCTTGCAAGCCGTGCAGAAAAGCCCGCCCGGTATCCTCCCAGGAAACCGTAAAAGACGCCACGCCGCGGCCCCGTTCTTGGGGCAGTACCTGCCCTGGACGAAAACCGCAATAAAGGAAAGATAATACCTCCAGATCGCGGCAGCGGGCGAAAACGCGGGTTATTTCCCCCCCTACGTATTTGCTCAAAGCGTAGAGGTCGTCGCCTGGATGCAGCGGCACGTCGTCGCCGACTTCAAAATCGTTCCAATAATCAGCATTGTGCCCCAGAGAGGAGTGGAACGGTCCGGTGTGGATGAGCCTTTTAACCCCGCAAGCCGACGCCGCCTTAGCGATATTGTAGGCCCCGACCGCGTTGACAGTAAAAGCCAGGACGGGATGGGGGCGTACCACTGTAAGATTGATGATCGCGTCCATGCCTGTGCAGGCGTCCAGGACCTGGTCGTACTGAGTGACATCGACAACCCGATTCTCGTGCGGGGCTCCGAGCAATTCGGGCACAGGGGCACGGGGGCCTTGGGGTGAAGGCTCGCGGCTGACTTCTGCCATTGGACGGACATCGGTCAGGCGCAGAGTATAGGCGTCTTTGAGGGCTTCGATAGCGGCGGCCCCCACGGGCCCGCCCGCACCGAAAATGACAACCTTGCCCGCAGCTACGGTGGCCATAGATCAATTACCTTGGTAACGCGAAGCGCCAGATATAGAAACCGACGATTCGAAAATGGGAGCAGCTCTACTTGCTAACGGGCAAAACGGCCAGCAGAGGCGACATGGCTCAATTGCCAACGATGCCCACTCTGGCGCGGCGGGTGTTCGAGGGCTTCCACCACCGCCTCAACGGCATCCTGGATCGACGTCCCCGCCGCATCGCCAATCGCCCCCAGGCGCAGACAGACAACTTCAATAGGCTCGGTCCGCGCCAATTCACGGCCTACCAATTCCGCTGTATAGGGGGCTAATTCAGCGACTTCGGGCCGGGGCTGAGGCATCCAGTTCTCGCGCACCACAAAATCTTCCGGGTAGGCCTCCATCAGACTCAATCGGCTGATAATCACAACCCGTTTTATCCCCGCGTTGATCGCCTCCATCACCAGCCCGTAGGTACCCCTGGCGGCCCAATCCAACAATTCGGCCTCGTCCTGATCGCCACCGGGTTGGGGGCAATCGAAAAGGGCGGCGTGGACGATGGCCTGGATACCGCCCAAAGCTTCGGCGATACGCTCACGCTGGCACAAATCGACGCGCTGATACACTCCTTCGGGGCTTAAATTGGGGGCGTCTGCGCGTTGTCCCCAACCAAGGACATCGTATCGCTTCCCCAGTTGTCGGCAAAACGCCCTACCCAAATTCTGGTCGGCGCCTGTTACGGCAATTTTCATACTACTTTCCGCTGCCCCTCGCCTTCACCAGGAAAGCTTGGACGTGAGATTGTGGAAGAAAAAGTGGGGGTCAAAATAAATGAGCTTGGCCGTGTGCGAGGCCTGGCTGATATGCACCTGCTGGCCCGGTTGCAGAGTGCCCAATTGGCGTCCGTCAACGTATAGGTAGATATCCGGATCGCGGGTTTTGGGCCCAATATGCAACCGCACCTCGGATTCGGGCGCCAGAATCAGGCTGCGCGAACTAAAATTGTATTCGTTGATCCCGTCCAGCACCATACAGCGCACATCCGGCATGACGATGGGCGCCCCGGTCGCCAGCAAAAAGGCGGTACTGCCCGTCGGCGTACCGACCACAACCCCATCTCCCTGGATAGTGCGTATCTTGGTATCATTTACAAATACGTCGGTAAAAATCAGGTGGTAACGAGTGCGCACGATTACATCGTTGACAGCACTGACCTGGCCCCCCGGATAGCGACACTGGAGGATCAACCGTTCACTCACCAGATAATCCCCCTGGGCCAGCAGACCGATTATCCGTTCCAGGTCCTTGCGGTCGCCGGCAGTGAGAAACCCCACGGTGCCGAAATTAATCGCCAGCACCGGACACTCGGGAAAACGGTCGAGAGCACGCAGGACCGTGCCGTCACCGCCCATGGCAACGACCAGGTCGACGACCTGCGGCTCGCGAATAACTGCGGTATTCTCCAACAGGACCACTTCGATCCCCTGTCGGCCGAACAACCGCTCCACTTCCTCCAGAGGGTAATCCTGTTCGGTATCGCGCAGTAGAATGCCGACTCTATTTAGCTCGAGCATAATTCATCTTGCACAAAGGCCGCACAGCATTTTCGGTGCTGTGCGGCCTTGATAAGCCCTGGAAAAAAACCTGCCGTTAAGACCGCGCTTCCCGGCCGGCCTGCCTTTCGTACGCCTTGATCAGGGCCTGTGTGCCCTCGTCGGCACAACCGGCCCGCTCGACAATATTGAAATACTGGTGCGCCAGGCCGACTCCGGGCAGAGCTAGCTTTATATCGTTGGCCGCCTGCAGGACCAATTTCAAATCCTTTTGCTGCAGATTGACCATAAAGCCAGGTTCGAAATCGCCCTTGAGGATACGCGGCCCCAGATTGCTTAACTGCCACGAACCGGCGGCACCGCCGCTAATGGCGTCGAGGACTTTCTCCACCTCCAGATCGGACGCCGCCGCTAGCATCAGGGCTTCGGCCATGGCCAGGTTATTCACCGAAACCGCGATCTGGTTGCACAACTTGGTCGTCTGGCCAGCACCGTTGCCGCCGATCAGGTTGATATTGGCCCCCATCGCCTCAAAAACGGGCAGACAATCGTCGAAGACCCCCTGTTCCCCGCCTACCATAATGGAAAGCGTACCGTTGATAGCCCCGACATCGCCACCGCTGACCGGCGCGTCGAGCATGCGCACGTCCCGCTCGGCCAGGACAGCGGCAATATCCCGTGTCACCCGTGGCGAGACCGTGCTCATATCGATGACGGTCGATCCGGCCACGACGCCGTGTATGGCCCCATCGTCGCCCAGGATCACCGCCTCGACATCGGGGGTATCGGTGACCATGGTAATAATGATTTCGCTATCGCGGGCGGCCTCGCGCGGACTGCCCACTCGCTCGCCACCGGCATCCACCACCTCCTGGACCCTTGAACGATCGCTGCGGTTATACACTTTGAGCGAGAAACCCGCCTTCAGCAGATTGAGGGCCATGGGCGCCCCCATAATGCCCAAGCCGATAAAACCAATTTTGGTCGTCCCAGGTTGCGCTGCCATTTATCTGTCTCCTAGTTAGCGGCAGAGTTGTTAGAACAGCCTCTTAGAATGTGTAGAAACGATGCCGATTGTCCTGGATATCGGCGGCCTCGTATACTTGCGCAAACCACAACTGCACGGCTTCGCCCTGCTGCCGTTGCCGCAATTCCTGCTCAAAAGCAACTCGACTGGCCTGGAAACCCTCTTCATCGACCGGCGCCCTCTCAACCAGGCGAATGAGATAAGCTCCTTGGGGCGCCATCGAAATTACGTCACTGAGCTGCCCGCTTTCAAGACGGAAGGCGGCATTGGTGAAAGCGTTTTTACGGCCGACCCCAGGAACAAAATCGCCGCGACCAAACGCATCGGCCGTGCGCACTTCCAATCCTAGTTTAGCAGCTACTTCCTCCAGCCCGCCCCCCGAGGTCTGACTCTTGGCTTCCGCCAATTTGCGCACCGCCACCCCGGCTTTCTTATGACCCGGCACGGCCGGTTCGATGCGCTCGCGCACATCCTCCAGGGAACTGACGCCTTCGGGCTCAAACTGTGCCAGCTCGGCAACCCAGAAAGCCCGGCCGCTCTCTCCTACCCGGCTGACGGCGCCCACTTCTTTTTCAAAGAACTCGTTGACCAGCCAAGTAGTGCCTTGTCCCAGTCCCGGCACGGGCGAACCCAGGCGTACAAAACCGCTATCCCGGACTTCCAGACCGCGGGCCTGCACCGTAGCCGCCAAGCCTTGCTGGACGGCCTCTAACTGGATGGTTTCGGCCTCGTTGAATAACGCCTCTTCGGTGCTTCGCGAGGGATTGAACTTGAGCAGGATATGACGCGCCTTGATACGCTCGTCGGCCTCGAAGCGCTCCTCGACCTGGATGATATGCCAGCCAAAGGGCGTCAATACCGGATCGGAAATAGCGCCCGCCTCCAGAGCGAAAGCCGCCTCTTCAAAAGCCGGCACCATCGCGCCGCGGCCAAACGTGCCCAGATCGCCGCCGTTGGCCGCCGTGCTCTCGTCTTCGGAGACGGCGCGTGCCAAATCGGCAAAATCGCTGCCATTGGCCAGATCCTGGCGCAAGCGCGCGATTTCTTCCAGCACCGCGGCCGAATCGGCCGCAGTCGCCGCTTTGGCCAATACAACGTAGGAGATACGCACCTGGTCGGGGTGGTGGAATTCGCTCAGATGTTCCTGGTAATAGGCCTCGAGATCGGCCTCGCCGACATCGACCTCTTCATCGCCGATTGAACTGGCCGGCAGGAAGAGGTATTCGACCGAGACTTTCTCATTCTGGTCGGCGTAATATTGCCGCACTTGCTGTGGACTAACCTGCACCGTCTCCATAAGCAGGCGCTGCAATTTACGCGTCAACAATTCCTGCTTTTTGATTTGTTCGAGCTGCAGGATGAACCCCTGGAAATTGGGGTTGGCGTGGGTCGCAGGATCCTCGAGGAAGCGGATATACTCGGCGTAGTCGAATTTCCCCTCTTTCTGAAACAGGGGAATATCGGTCTGCACAAAGGCGGGGGGCCGCATGCGGGTGTCGCGGGCCAATTCGAGATCGGAAACCTGGATGCCCAGGCGCTCGATCTCCTGTTGCATTAGAACCTGCCCCACTATAACGTCCCAGACCTGGCGCACCAGGCCTGCCTCGTCGCTTTGTGCGCCGTTGCCTCGTGTTTGCTGGGCAGCGTTGCTAAGGGCCTGCCGGAACTGGCGCAAGCCGATCTTCTCGCCGTTGACCACGCCGACGGCGTCGCCATCGACACCAGTGCCACCGCCCGAATAATCGGCGCCCCATTCGACGACGATCAAAGCGATGAAAGCGACAATGACAATCCACAAGACGAGGCCCATACTCTGGCGCATTTTCGTCATCATGAGCTTTTATTCTCCTACTTGCTTGGTGCGGCCACTTCGTTGGATATCCCGTAGAGCAGGCAGGCGACCTGATGACCTTCGCCCTTGTCCTCCAAGGCAGGGACTACCTGGGTACATTCGGCCCGCCGCTCCGGACACCGGGGATGGAAAGGGCAACCACTGGGCAGGTCGGCTGGATTGGGAACATCTCCTGCCAACGCGCTGGGCCGCGCCCGTTTTTCCGGGTCCGGGACTGGCACGGAAGCCAATAATGCCCGGGTATATGGATGGGCCGGTGTTGCGTAAATTTGTTCAGGACGCCCGATTTCGACCAAACGCCCCAGATACATCACCGCTACTCGATCGGCGATATGACGAACCACCCCTAGATCGTGGGTGATAAAAAAAAACGACAAAGCCAAATCACGCTGCAAATCCTGCAGCAAATTGATAATTTGCGCCTGAATCGACACATCCAGGGCCGAGACAGGCTCATCGGCGACGATAAAACGGGGCTCCACAGCCAGCGCCCGGGCAATACCGATGCGCTGGCGCTGACCACCGCTAAATTCGTGCGGATATCGCCGGGCGGCGCTGGCCGGCAAGCCGACCAAATCGAGCAAGCCAGCGACGCGGCCCTCCATTTCGCCCCTGGAAGCAAGGCCATGGATCCGCAGCGCCTCGCCAATAATACGCCCTACGCGCAGACGCGGATTGAGGGCGCTGTAGGGATCCTGAAAGACCATCTGCATGCGTCGCCGCCGGGCCCGCAGCGAGCGCCGATCCAACTGCGCCAGATCGATTCCCTCCAGCCGCACACTCCCCGCCGTGGGTTCGATCAGACGCAGTAATAACCGCCCCAGCGTACTCTTGCCGCAACCACTCTCGCCCACTACGCCGAGCATCTCACCCGGCCAAAGGTCAAAAGATACGCCATCTACCGCTTTGACGTAAGCCTCGACCCGCCCCCACAACCCTTGACGCACAGGAAAATACTTCTTTAGGCCCCTAACTTCCAACAGCGGCCTCGCTTCAGTATCCATAACTCCAGCCCGTTGGCCCCAGGATTTTCTCGGCGATTTTTCAACGGCCTGTATCCTGCACCGGGGCCTGGGCATCCCCCTTTAAGATCCAGGATTGATTGCCGTATCTGGCGACCTGCAAAGCCTCGGTCTGACGCCGCTGGTCGGGGTTGAGCTCAAGCGGCTCTAAGTCCACCTGCAGACAACTACCGAAACCCGCCGCCAGACAATCGGCCAACTGATCCATATCCACCGAACGACTTAGGCCTTCGGCCAGGCTAATGCTGCCCAATTCGAGTTGACGCAACAGCCCCGCCCGCCGCTCCTGCACCGCAGCCGGCAGCAAGTCGAGAAGGCACTTGTGCCTTTCCCCCGTCAGCAGGGAGCCGTGTTGCAGGACGGCCCCGTGCAAACGCCGTTGGGCGCTGCCAACCAGTTTCCGTCCACGCCATTTGATCTCCCAACGGGCCATGCTGGAAAAACAGGGCGCCATAACCTCCCTGGAACGGGCGCCGGGGCGACGGGGCCGGGCCGCCGCCCGTTCCAGGGAGGCTTCAATTCCGTATCGGCGCAACCCCTCGACCAGACACTGACCGATAATCTTGTAACTATCGCCAATGGCACCCCCGAGCCGGGTTTCGTCCCCGCTGCATACGACGCTGTAGGTCAATTCGTCCCAGTGCAAAACGGCGCGGCCACCGGTCGGACGGCGGACAATATCGATACCCGCCTCGCGGCAGCGCTGTAAATCGATCTCCCGGGCCGGCCGCTGGGCGTAGCCAAAGGAAACGGCAGGAGGATCCCAGCCAAATAAACGCACCGCCGGGGCGGCCTTGCCCAGTCCCACTTCGCGCAGCAGGACTTCATCCAGAGCCATATTGAAAGAGCCGCTGTGGCTACCGGTACAAAATAGACGCCATGGCCCGATCATGATCGCTACAGGGCTCCCAGCCGCTGCAAAGCATCTTTGGCGGCCATTTGCTGCGCCTCTTTTTTGCTGCGGCCCCGGCCGTCGCCGACCTTTTCGCCAATAACGCTAACTTCAACGCTGAAAACCTTGCAGTGGTCGGGCCCTTCCTCGGCGTGGACCATATACTTTGGATGGCCGCTGCCCTGGCTCTGCGTATGCTCCAGTAATTTGCTCTTAAAATTGATCGAATCTTCACGGCGAATCAGATCTTCAAAATCGTGCAGCACGACCTGCTCTATCAACCTCCGACTGGGCTCGAGCCCCCCGTCCAGGTACAAAGCGCCGATAAGCGCCTCAAAACCGTCGCTGAGTATGGAACGCTGCTCAAACCCCCGGGCGTTGTGCTCTTCTTGGCTCAGGAGGATATAGCGCCCCAGATCTATCTGGCGGGCTTTGCGCGACAGTACCGTACGGTTGACGATTAGGGATTTCATCTGCGTCAGATCCCCCTCGCGCCGATCGGGGAAGCGACGAAATAAAAAATCGGCAACCACCAGGTCCAGGACCGCGTCGCCGAGAAATTCGAGGCGCTCATTGGATTCGATACCGTCGCGATTGCCGGCGTAGACATAGGAGCGATGCTTAAGGGCCGTCGCCAACAGATCCGTGTCGCGAAAAAAGTAGCCTATCCGCTTTTGCAGGTTGCCCACATCGGCCGGTATGGCGCCGTCCAGCGGCGACGAATTCGACCATTTGCGTATGAGAGTCTGTAACCAACTCATAGGCACAACCTCAAATCGGCTTTCACTAAACGCCGGCCAGCAACGACTTGCACGGCCAGAGGCAGGCGGCTAGTCGCCTAGTCGCTGAAACGCCCGAAGACAAGCGCCACGTTGTGCCCTCCGAAACCGAAGGAATTATTCAGGGCATAATGGATATCTACCTGGCGCGCCTGGTTGGGCACGCAGTCGAGATCGCACTCCGGATCGGGATTCTCGTAATTGATGGTCGGGGGCAAAACCCCTTCCTTCAGGGCCCGTATACAGGCCACGCTCTCGATGGCCCCGGCCGCGCCCAGCAGATGCCCGGTCATGGATTTGGTCGAGCTCACCGCTAAGGTACCGGCATGTTGGCCAAATACATTCTTAATAGCCGCCGTCTCCTGACTGTCGCCCAAATGCGTCGAGGTCCCGTGGGCGTTTACGTAGCCTATATCACTGGGGTCGACTTCCCCGTCCGCCAAGGCGATCCGCATGGCCCGCGCCCCCCCTTCTCCCTGAGGGGCCATATCAGTCTGATGATAGGCATCGCCGGTAAAGCCCAATCCTTTGAACTCCCCCCAGATCTCGGCGCCGCGCCGCCGGGCATGATCCAATTCTTCCAGGACGACAGCCCCAGCGCCTTCGCCCATGACAAAGCCATCGCGCTCGGCATCAAAGGGGCGACTCGCCCGGGTGGGTTCGTCGTTGCGCAACGACAAGGCCCGCGCCGAGGCGAACCCGGCCATGGCAATAGGAGTGACGGCCGCTTCAGACCCTCCGGTGATCATGACCTCGGCCTCGCCATACTGTATCTTGCGGGCGGCCTCGCCAATGGCGTGCGCCGCCGAAGAGCAGGCAGATACAGTAGTATAATTGGGCCCTTTAGCCCCCAATTTCATGGAAATCATACCCGCCGACATATCACTGATCATCATCGGCACAAAGAAGGGGCTGACCCGGGAAGGACCTTTTTCCACCAGCACCGAATGCTGGGTCTCGAGGGTGAGAATACCCCCAATACCCGATCCCCAGATGACACCTACCCGTTCGGGATTGAGATCGGCCTGGTTGCAACCGGCCCGTTCGTAGGCCTGACTGGCTGAATAGACGGCGTAATGGACAAAAGGATCGTTGCGCCGCGCTTCTTTGCGATCCATGGCCTGAGTCGCGTCAAACCCCTTTATCTGGCCGGCGATCTTGGCCTTGTGATCGGTCGCGTCGAACGCGGTAATCGGACCGATACCTGAACGCCCTTCTAGCAAGGCATCCCAAAATGCATCGACATCATTGCCGTTGGGGGCCAGAGCCCCCAAGCCTGTCACTACCACTCTTCGTCTGGACAACTGCCATTCTCCCGCTTATGGGTCGCCCTGCCAACGACTCGACAGCAGCGCCCGCCAAGAGTTCTAAGGACCGGCGTCCGGGCTGGCGGCACCGCCGCAAACTAATTCGGGCCCGCCAACATCCCTTTTACCCCTCGCTATTCTTCTCCAGGTACTTTACCGCATCTCCCACAGTCATGATTTTCTCGGCGTCCTCATCGGGGATTTCAATCTCGAACTCCTCTTCAAAAGCCATGACCAGTTCGACGGTATCGAGGGAGTCGGCCCCCAGATCATCGATAAAATGGGACTCGTCGTTGACATCGCGCTCTTCCACGCCCAACTGCTCGACAATTATGCTTTTTACTCGTTCAAGTGCCGACATTTCTCACCTCCAATTATTGGGATTAACTAACTATTCCACACGGACCAGACATACAGCCCCTACATGGCCATGCCGCCATCTACGTGGAGCACCTGGCCAGTGATATAAGCCGCTTTCTCAGAAGCCAAAAAAAGAACCGCTTCGGCCACTTCCTCGCAGGTACCCGGGCGCCTCAGGGGAACCTGGGCGACCATCTGCTCCTGGATCTCCTCGGGCAGCACAGCGGTCATCCCGGTTTCAGGTACCAGCCCGGGTGCCACGGCATTTACGGTAATATTTCGCGATCCCAATTCCCGGGCCAGGGATTTGGTGAGTCCAATCAGCCCCGCTTTAGAAGCCGCATAATTGGCCTGTCCCGCATTGCCCTGGACGCCCACCACCGAACTAATATTGATTATGCACCCCGACCGCGTCTTGACCATGGGCCGCACCGCCGCCTTGCTGCAATTAAAGGCCCCTTTGAGATTGATCGCCATCACCTGGTCCCAATCGTCCTCGCCCATCCGCATCAACAGACCGTCGCGGGTGATACCGGCGTTATTGACCAAGATATCGAGCCCACCCAACGTCTTTTGGGTGGCGCTTATGAGTTCCTGTACCTGGTCGGCCTGGGCGACATCCGTTTGCTGCACCAAGGCCTGCACACCCAGGGCCTCCACTTCCGCACCGACACGCTGCACGGCCTCCAAATTGCGGGCGCATACGGCCACGTGGGCTCCTTCGGCGGCCAGGCGCAACGCAATGGCCCGCCCAATGCCGCGCGATCCACCGGTCACCAGGGCGACCTTGCCTTGGCACAATCCCATTCTAGACGTCTCCTTTTAAGGCCTGTACAGCCAAGGGTATATCGGCCGCAGTACCGGCGGGTATCACGTCCCAATCGCGCTCGATACGCCGTACCAACCCTTTCAAAACGCTCCCTGGACCTACTTCTAAAGCCCGGACGGCCCCGACTTGTCGGGCCGAACGCACCGATTCGGTCCAGCGCACTGGACTGGTTATTTGCTCGACCAGTTGGCGACGCAATTCCTCGGGGTCGACCACCGGCGCGGCAGAGACATTGGTTATTATAGGTATTCGCGGCCGACGCAGCTTGGCGCCTGCCAATTCGGCGCCCATGGCCTGGGCCGCTTCCTGCATCAACGGCGAATGGAAAGCGCCGCTTACTTCCAGTTTTATAACCCGTTTGGCCCCGGCCTGGCGAGCCTCCTCAGCCAGGGCCTCCAGGGCCGCCGACTGGCCCGAAACCACGACCTGTCCGGGGGCGTTGTAATTGGCTGGCACGACAATTCCGGCCCCATTGGCGGCACAGATTGCCTCAATAGCCTCATCTGTAAGGCCCAACACGGCCATCATCGAACCGGGTTGCCGCTCACCGGCCCGTTGCATGAGCAGACTGCGCTGTTTGACCAGAGCCAGTCCTTCTTCCCAATCCAGCGCCCCCGCCGCCACCAGGGCCGAATACTCGCCCAGGCTGTGGCCAGCCGCGCATTGGGCCTCGACGCCAGCCTCGACCAGCAAGCGCCAAGCAGCGACACTGTGGACGAATACCGCCGGCTGCGTCACCGCCGTCTGACGCAACTCTTCTTCAGGACCAGAAAAACAGATCTGACTTAGGGAAAAACCCAATACTTGGTCGGCCTGGGCAAAAATATCCCGCACCAGGGAATGGGCCTCGTAGAGATCCCGGGCCATACCCACGTATTGGGAAGCCTGGCCTGGAAACAGAAAAGCCCCTACCCCAATCATCCTTTGCCCCAACGCCACAATACGCTACCCCAGGTCAGACCGCCGCCGACACCGGCAAATAACACGTTATCGCCCGCTTCGAGCAGACCTTTATCATTGGCCTCGGAGAGGGCTATCGGAATGGTCGCGGCGGTGGTGTTGGCATAGCGGTCAATATTGATCATAACCTGTTCGGGCCGCAGACCGAGTCGCTCGGCGGCGGCATCGATAATGCGCAAATTGGCCTGATGGGGCACAAAGAGCTTCAACTGGTCGCCGCTAAGACCGTTCTTCTGCATCAGACTATCGCAGACTTCGGCCATTTTGACGACGGCGAACCGGAACACAGTCCGCCCTTCCTGGTAAACGTAGTGCAGCCGTTGATCGATCGATTCGTGGGTGGTCGGATGCAGACTACCGCCGCCTCTCAAATTGAGGCAATCGCCACCCGAGCCATCGACGTGCAATTCAAAATCGACCATGCCCTGGTCGGTATCGTCGGCCCGTTCCAACAGCACGCCCCCGGCGCCATCGCCAAAAAGGACGCAGGTAGAGCGGTCGGTGAAATCGATGATAGAACTCATCTTATCGGCGCCGATCACCATGACCTTTCTGTGGGCCCCGTTCTCAATGAATTGGGCAGCAGCGACCAGGGCAAAAGCAAACCCAGAACAGGCCGCCGACAAATCATACCCCCAGGCCCGTTCGGCACCGATCTGATGTTGGACCAGACAGGCGGTGGAAGGGAACATCATGTCCGGGGTGATCGTGGCAACGATGATAAGATCTATTTCCCGGGGATCGAGCTGGCGCCGCTCGAGGAGTTGACGGGCCACATCTACGGCCATGAAGGAAGTGGGTTCGCCGTCGAGGAAGAAACGCTGGCCAATACCCGTCCGGGAACGGATCCACTCATCCGTAGTATCGACCATTTTCTCCAGATCGGCGTTGGTCACTACCCGATCGGGCACAAAATGCGCCGTAGTCGTCAGTACGGCGCTGTGCTTTTTTTCTCCCACTCCGGCCTCGCGTCCACTGAGAGTTGCAGTGCGGCAAATGCCCCGAAAAGAAGGGCTGCCCTATACTTCCGGCTCGGCGTATTCGCGGCCCCGGTAAAATCCGCAGCTGCGGCATACCCGGTGGGGCATGGCAGGCTGCCCACAATGGGCGCAAGTGGTCTTGGAAGGCATTTTCATTTTCCAATGCGTGCGCCGCTTGTCGCGGCGGGAACGGGATATTTTTCTCTTGGGTAGAGCTGCCATCGGTGAATACTCCTTTAGGACTCTAAGAATAGCACGAAAAGACAATGAAAACCGGTTAGTTATGAAAATTTGATATCTTTCAAAGCCGCCCAGCGCGGATCGCTTTCCTGTTGGCCGCAGCTGCAGACATCGCTATTTAAGTCGGCCCCACACTGGGCACACAAACCCTTACAATCAGGCTGACAATACAGCCGTAAAGGCAATTCGAGAATGAGCTCTTCGCGCAGATATTCCTTCAAATCGACCCCGGAAGCACCCGGATCGAAAATCTCGATATCTTCATCCTCGACGGCATCCAATTCCTCTTGACTGGCCTGCCGCCGTTGGAACAGGAAACGCAAAGGGACTTCGACCGCCTCGGTAGCAGCCGTCAGACAGCGGGCGCAGGTGCCCTCGACACAGTAATGGACCCGACCGCTCACGGTATACATTTCCAGGCAACGATCAATCCGCAAACCGACTTTGAGCGGCTGGGAAAAGACCAGTTGGTCGTCTTCCAATTCCAGCTCGGCCGCAGCCACTTCCAGGGCCAAGTCGGTGGTACCCTCTTCGATCTCGTCGAATTCCAGGAAGACAGGACTGGCCTGGCGGCCTGGTGTCGAGGCGGCGACCATGGGCTTAACCAAAGAAAAAGTCTATTTCGATGGCGGCATTCTCGGGCGAATCGGAAGCGTGGACGGCATTGCACTGCACATCCGTCCCCAAATCGCCGCGAATAGTGCCGGGCGCCGCCTTGGTGCTATCGGTTTCACCTATAAACTGACGCAGATGAGCAACGGCGTTGTCGCGTTCGAGAATCATCGGCACCACCGGTCCCGACGTCATGAATTCGACCAGTTCGCCGTAGAAGGGACGCTCGCGATGCACGGCATAGAACGCGCCGGCCCGCTCGTCGTCCAATTGCTGCATCTGCAGGGCGCCAATGACGAACCCCTCGGATTCGACTCGGCGAAGAATTTCACCGATGGCATTTTTGGCCACGGCATCCGGCTTGACAATCATTAAAGTACGTTGCATAGCCTACCTATTTTAACATCGGTCCAATGGACCGAAAATCCGGTGAGTACAGAAAGCTACTTAAGATAGGGCCTGGCTCTTTCGCTGTCAACTGATTCAGCTGGCCTAACTAGTTCCCCCGGATAGAGTTCTACAGCCTCCCCAAGCTCTTTTCCCCGCGCCCGATTCTCTTGACAGGGTGTTGCCGCCAGGCTAAATTGCCCCCCTATGAGCCACCCCCTGTTAGCCGAAGAGGAAGGCAAGGCCCTGCGGGATCCAGTATGGGGCTATATCCACATTCCCGATCCCCTGCTCGCCCTTGTAGACACCGAGGACTTCCAACGACTTCGCAATATCACCCAATTGGGCTATGTGCATCTGGTCTACCCAGGGGCCCGCCACTCTCGTTTCGAGCACTCCCTAGGCGTCTTCCATCTGGCCAAGCAATTTCTCGCCCGCCTGCTGAGCTCCGACCCTCCTCTCGAATTGGAAGACGAGGATATCCGGGTTTTCCTGGCGGCCACACTCCTCCACGATATCGGCCACTACCCCTTTTCCCACACCCTGGAGGAACTGGGCTCTTTTTTCGTTAGCCACGAAGAGCGGGCCCGCTCGCTCATTGCCGATCCCAAAGGAGCAATATATCGCGTCTTGGAGCGCCAATTGGGCGTCGATCCGCTGCGGGTGGCCAATGTCATTGACTACGGCAACCGCAACTTCGCTATACCCCGGCGCGATCTGCTGCTGGCCAATATCCTCAGCGGCACCCTCGACCCCGACAAAATCGACTATCTTCTGCGTGATTCCCTCTTTTGCGGCGTCCCTTTCGGCGAAAGCGTCAATCGCGACCGCCTTATCGCCTCGATCAAATTCGACCCGGAACGCAAACGCCTGGCCATAACCAACAAGGGCGTATCCGCTGTCGAAGCGCTGGTATTCACCAATTATCTAATGTACCGCAACGTCTACTGGCACCACGCGGTACGCTCGGCTTCGGCGATGTTCAAACGCTCCGTCCAAGAAATCCTCCTGCACCCCGATTGTCGCTTGCATGTGGCCGATTTCCACCGCATTACCGAAGGCGAATTGGTCGTCCTTCTGCGCGGCGAACAGGAACGTCTCGGCCTGGAAGGCTCGGCCCACCTGCTGGCCGGCACGGTTTACCGCCGCCTGTACAAAATGGGCGCTTTTATCCAGCCCTCCGAGCGCAAACAGGACCTGATGCACTTCCTCTACCAACTCTACCACAACCCGGACCAACGGCGCGGCAAAGAAATTGAACTTTGCCGCATATTCAGCGAGCGCCTGGGCCGTCCTCTGCAAGGGCACGAAATACTCATCGATATCCCCAGCTTCAATAAAAGCCCCGAGGTCGATCTCAAAGTATTCTACGGCGGCGATACCCCCAGCGAAAAAACCGATCCTTTAACTTTTGACGACCCCGAAGTGTCGCGACTGCGCGAATCGTTGCTGGACAATTTCGAGGACCAAGCCAAGATCTTTCGCATTTTCTGCGTTGGTGACGAACAGTTGCAGCAGTTGCTCAAAGAACAGGTAAAAGGCCATCTCCACTGACTTTCGCGCCACCATCCCGCCGGGTTCGAGGCCAATCGTTGAAAAGGGGCAATATTTAGCTGTTAATTTTCATTTTCATTTTGGCGAAATTCGCAAATACCGGGAAAGTAGCGCTTCATATCCAGACATGAAAGGTCCTTCCACTCCCCGTGCACGACGACCTTCTCCTGCTCCCTCTGGGCGCATTGGACCGACCGGTCAAACTCTACAGCCGTCTGCTGGAGACGGCCGTCTGGGTGACTCCCCCCGGAACGCCACCGCCCGACCGGACACCGGCTTATTCGACGCTCGAATGCCGCCTTCTGCTGGCTCTGGACCTGACGCCCCGGGAGTTGCTGGCCCTCCACCTGACCAAGCAGATGCTGGCAGGCGATTTGGTCATGCCCGACGAGCCCGAACCGCTGCGCCAACTGTACCGGGCCCTGTTGGCCAAGTTCCGCCGGGCCGCCGCACTATTCGACCAGCGTCCAGAGCCCAGCGCAAAAACAGAAGTATTGCGTCTGGCCCGCCACCTCAGCCATATACTAGACCAAGCCGAGCATATAGATGACCAGTTCTGAAAATTATCCCGAATTGATCTTGCGTCCCGGCAGCGAACGGACACCGCTCAACGGACACCCCTGGATCTTCAGCGGCGCCGTAACCCGCCACCCCGACGCGGCCGCCCCCGGCACCTTGGTAGATGTCCTGGGCTCCCAGGGGCGCTTTGTCGGCCGCGGTTTTTACAACCCCAAAGCCGAGATTGCCGTCCGCCTGCTGGGACGCGACCGCAAGCGCCCTATCGACCAAGCTTTTTTGCACGAGCGAATTAAACGCGCCGTCGCCCTGCGTCATACCAGCAGACTGTCCGACTACACCAACGCCTACCGCCTGGTGCACGGCGAAAACGACGGCCTGCCCGGCCTGGTGGCCGATTACTACGACGGCTTCCTCGTAGTCCAATTTCACACCTGCGGCATGGAACTGCTCCGTCCTATCGTGCTCGACGCGCTATGGGATATAGTCCAACCCAAAGGGCTCTATGAACGCAGCGATGTGGGGACGCGCCAAGCAGAAGGCCTGGCCGACCGTCCCACCGGTGTACTACGCGGCGAAGCCCCTCCCCAACTCATCCCTATCCAGGAGCACGGGGCTCAATTATTCGTCAATATATACCGCGGCCAAAAAACGGGCTACTTTCTCGACCAGCGAGCCAATAGGCATATGCTGCAACAATACGCCCAGGGCCAGAACGTGCTCAATTGCTTCGCCTATACCGGCGGCTTTTCGGCCCACGCCCTGCGCGGTGGCGCCCGTCGCACGCTCGATGTGGATATCGCCCCCCAGGGGGTCCCCACGGCACGACGTAACCTAGCCGCCAACCAGCAAACCGACGTCCCCAGCGACTATATCCTGGCCAATGTATTCTCGTTTCTCGACGAATTGGCCCAACGGGGGCCGCGCTTTGATATTGTCGTATTAGATCCGCCCGCCCTGTTGCGACGGCGCAAAGACCTCAAACAAGCCATGGGGGTCTATACCAAACTCAACCGCAACGCCCTGCGGCTTATTCGTTCGGGCGGGCTGCTGGTAACCGCCTCTTGCTCGGGCCGCGTCTCCCAGGAAGATTTCTTTCAGATCGTCCGCCGAGCCTCGGCCGGGGCCGGCATCGACAGCCGCGTGCTGGCCTACAACCAGCACGCCGCCGACCACCCCGTCGACGCCGCCTTTCCCGAAGGCCGTTACCTGAAATGCGTCTTTGCCCGAGTCTTCCGGTGAAAAGCCGGACGATTGACAAGGAAGAGCCTAAAATGTATCCTGGATTTGCCGCTCCGTCGCCCTCCCTAACCGACCCGCGCTTATGAAACGCTCACTCTCGGATGATCTAAAATTCAAGCTCGACGCCTTGCCGAGCGACCCGGGCATCTATCTGATGAAAAACCGGGAAGAACGGATCATCTATATCGGCAAAGCCAAAAATCTGCGCAGCCGGGTGCGCTCCTATTTCCAGGAAGGGGCACACGACGGCCGCCGTCAGTTCAAAGCCCTCATGCGCAATGTCGTCGATGTGGAATATATCCTCACGGCGACCGAGCAAGAGGCCCTGATTCTCGAGGCGACGCAGATAAAAGCCCATAAACCGCGTTATAATATCCTTTTAAAAGACGACAAGAAATACCCCTATATCCGCATTACCAAAGAACCCTTCCCGCGCATTTTCTCGACCCGCATCGTAGTTCAAGACGGCTCGCGTTATCTGGGCCCTTTCAGCAACGTGCGGGCCATGCATACCACATTGGATATGCTGCACAAGACGTTCCCGGTGCGCTCCTGCGAGGCCAAACTGCCCTCGGCCCGGGTCAAATTGTGCCTGGAATACCATATCCGCCGCTGCGAAGGGCCCTGCGAGGCCCTGGTGGACCAAGCCGCCTACCAACAAACCATCGACCGGGCGGTGCGCTTTCTGCAGGGCAAAAATGCCGAGATCATCAAGGATCTCGAACAGCGCATGGAACTGGCCGCCCAACAGCTCCGCTTTGAAGAGGCGGCCAAATGCCGCGACCAGCTCGAGGCCCTCGAATCGATGCGGGCCCGCCAAAAGGTCGTCCTCGACGAGGCCGTCGACCGCGACGTCATTGGTCTAAGCCGGCACGATGACGATGCCTGTTGTTTTGTCCTGGAAGTCCGCGAGGGGCGCTTACTGGGCAAAAAACACCATTTTCTCAGCGGTGTCATGGAATCGGAAGACGCCACTATTATCGCCGCTTTCCTGCAACAATTCTACTTTCAGACCGACTTCATTCCCGCCCAGATCCACCTGCCAGTAGCTCTGGAAGAAGGCGACGAGATCAGCCAGTGGCTAAGCACCAAATCGGGCCTTAAAGTAGAAGTGGCCGCCCCGCAGCGGGGGCCCAAGGCCAAAATGCTCGATATGGCCGAAACCAACGCCCAGCACCTACTGCACGAACGCCAGCTCAAACGCGAATTGCAAAAAGACCGTATTCCCCAATCGGTTACGGCCATGCAGCGCGATCTGTCGCTGGCCGCCCTGCCGCGGCGCATAGAAGCCATCGATATATCGCACTTTCAGGGGTCCGATACAGTCGGTTCGCTGGTCTATTTCGCCGACGGCAAACCGCGTCGTAGCGCCTATCGGCACTTCAAGATCAAAGACCTGCACAATCCCGACGATTACGCCTCTATCCACCAGGTCGTTTTGCGCCGCTTCCGCGGTCTCCAGGAGCGCGGCGAAGGCTTCCCCGACCTACTGGTGATCGACGGGGGCAAGGGCCAGCTCTCCAGCGCCGTCCAGGCGCTGGAAGAATTGGGCCTGAGCACCCAGCCTGTAATTGGCATCGCCAAACGCCTCGAAGAAGTCTTCCTCCCCGGTCAGGGGCAGGCCCTGTTGCTGGCCAAGACTTCGGCCAGCCTGCGCCTGTTGCAGGTATTGCGCGACGAAGCCCATCGCTTTGCCGTAGAGCACCACCGCCGCCTGCGCAGCAAGCGCACCATTACATCGGCCCTAGACCAAATTCCCGGTATTGGCCCCAAGCGCCGCACGGCCCTGCTCCAGGCTTTTCAATCCGTCCAGCGACTCAAACAGGTCCCGGCCGAGGAAATTGCCAAAATTCCGGGTTTCAACCTGAAGACGGCCGAGCAGATCAAGGCCCATCTAGACGCCCCTCCTACCTCTTCTAGTTAAAGACGGTTCGTGCCGCGTCCAAACCAGACCGGTTTATTCTACCATGACAGACATTAGCCCCGCTGTCCCTTCGTTGATCGATCTATTGCTCGGTTTCCTCGATGCCATGGTCCGTCAGAAGGGCCTTTCTAACAATACCGTAGAAGCTTATAGACGCGATCTACAACGGTATATCGAAGCATTGGCTGGACACGACGTTGACCACCCCGAGCATATACGGCCCGAGCATATTACCCAACTGCTCGATCGCCTGCGCGATGAGGGTCTGAGCCCTGCCACGCTGGCCCGCAATCTCAGTTCCATTAGGCGCTTCCACAGTTTTCTACTGGTCGAGGGCGTCACCCGGCAGGACCCCAGCGCCGGAGTCGCCCCCCCTAAACTCGAACGCCGACTACCCGATTTTATTGCTGTAGAAGAAATGGAACGACTGCTGCAGAGCCCCAGTACAGACGAACCGCTGGGCCTGAGGGACCGGGCCATCGTCGAATTGCTCTACGCCTCCGGAATGCGGGTATCGGAATTGATTGCTCTGCAAAAACCGAATTTGATGACCGAATCGAGCCTGGTGCGAATCGTGCAGAGAAACGGTCGGCCGCGTCTGGTGCCCATTGGCCGTCAAGCCATTCTATACGCCGATAAATACCTGAACGAAGTGCGTCCCCAGATCGCCCGGGCCGATGCCGACTCGACGGTTTTCCTTAACGCCCAGGGCCGCGCTCTGTCGCGCATGAGCATCTGGAAGATCATTCGCACCGCCGCCGACAAAGCCGGCCTGGACAAGCCCATCAGCCCCCACACCCTGCGCCATTCTTTTGCCGCCCACCTACTGGCGGGGGGAGCCCATCTGCGCGATATCCAGGAGTTGCTGGGACATACCGATATCAATACCACCCAGATCTACTCGCATATCGACAGTAAATATCTCAAGGATATCCACCGCGCCTACCATCCGCGCGGTTGAAGGATCTGTGGCCGAACATATTTCCGACCTCCTCCTGTGGCTGCCAGCCATTATTGTTGGCCTCACCTTGCACGAAGGGGCCCACGCCTGGACCGCCGACCACTTAGGCGACCCGACGCCGCGTCGGTTGGGCCGCCTAAGTCTCAACCCGCTGGTCCATCTCGACGCTCTCGGTACTGTGCTCCTGGTATTGCTGCATTTTGGCTGGGGCCGCCCCGTACCGGTCGATATTCGCTACCTGTCCCGTCCTCGGCGCGATCTGCTGCTAATTGCCCTGGCCGGACCGCTGGCCAATTTGCTCCTGGCCCTGGCCCTAGGCCTTTTCCTGCGCTTGGACCTATTGGCCCCCTGGCAAGCCGCCCCGACTTATCGAACAATACTCGAACTGCTGCATATCGCCGTTTTACTCAATCTCATCCTCGCCATCTTTAACTTGCTGCCCGTGCCCCCCCTCGATGGCGGCAAGATTCTCGCCAGTCTGCTGCCCCCGACCTGGAGCAAATTCTATCAACGTCGGTCAGGCTGGCTTTCCTGGGGTTTATTAGCGGCCCTGGCCCTGGGATATTTCACCCGCTTCGATCCCCTCTACATGCTGTTGCGGCTCCCCAGCCGCTGGCTCTACCACCTCTTCACCGGTTCTTTCGCCCTATTCTGAAAGGCCCCTGCGAACCGGCCCATTCGCCTCTATCGGCTCTTGCGAAGCCCTCTTTCCTGCCTATTTTCTTTTAGGCTAAACGCCCGTAAATAAAATATATTGGCGGCTTTGGGCGCAGGACACGCCTGCCAGCGCCCGTCACTCAAAAAGGCAAAACCCCGCCATCCACGCCTATTCCCACAATCAAGGAAATGCTATGGAAACCTGCAATTTGACCGAGCGGAGCTGCAAGCCCTGCGAAGGCGGGGTCCCGCCCATGACCGATGCCGAAATCGAGGCTATGCTAGCCCAGGTCCAGGACTGGTCACGGGTCGATGTCCATATTGAGAAGAACTTTAATTTCGATAATTATTACCAGACCATTTCCTTCGTCAACGCCGTCGCCTGGCTTTCCAACCAAGAAGGCCACCACCCCAATCTCGACGTCGGTTTTCGGCAGTGCACGGTCAAATATTGGACCCACGCCATAGGCGGCCTATCTGAAAACGACTTCATTTGCGCCGCCAAGGTCGACAACCTGTTCAAGTGATACAGACCTGTCCGTATCCTATCCCGGCGCAATCGTCAATTCTTGAAAGGCGGAACATGCAACAGCTGGCCGCCGCTGAACCACAGGCCATGACCCAAGGGTCTATTGGTTGGCCCCAGACAACGGACCGGATCGGGTAATCGACTAACCCCTATGTTTATCGCCGAAATCTTCCACTCCCTACAGGGGGAAGGCGTCTATACTGGACATCCCAGCGTTTTCATCCGAACCTCCGGATGCAATCTCCGCTGTCTCTGGTGCGATACCCCCTATACGTCCTGGGAGGTCCAGGGCCACCACCACACCGTCAACCAATTGCTCGCGGAGACAGCCCGCTGGAGCCGCACCAAACACGTGGTGATAACCGGCGGCGAACCGATGCTGCAAAAAGATCTGCCGGCCCTGCTTAAAGGTCTGCACGCCCGGGGGCACTTCACCACCATAGAGACCGCCGGGACCCTGTACGACGATGCCGTCCGCCCCGCTTTTTTCAGCATCTCCCCCAAACTAGACAACGCCCGCCCCGGTCCTCAACACCCCCGGGAGGACCGCCTGCACCAACGCAATAACAGCCGCGTCGGACTGCCGCGTTTTATCGCCGGCAACGTCGATTTTCAGTTTAAATTTGTCGTCCAGGGACAAGCCGATAAGCGCGAGATACTCGGCCTCGTGGAGACTTTTCAGATTCCCCGCAACAAAGTGATGCTCATGCCCGAAGCCACCAGCGCCGATCAATTGCACCAGCGGGAACGGGAAGTGGCCCAACTGTGCCGCGAAGAAGGCTTTGTCTTTACCACCCGCCTGCACATCGAGCTATGGGGCAATACCCGGGGCACCTGAACAACCGTCCAACCAGCTGCGGTTCGTCGATATGGTTAGCGCACAAAATATAGGTAAGCAATTCGCCAGCGGCATCGAGGCCCTGACCGCCGTGGACCTGCAAGTACCCGAAGGTGATTTCGTCTCCCTGGTGGGTCCCTCGGGTTGCGGTAAATCGACCTTGTTGCGCCTGATCGCCGGGCTGTCCGAACCCTCCTCAGGTATCCTTACTGTCGATGGTTTACAACCGACTGCAGCGCGGCGTCAGCGCCAGGACCTGGCCTACGTCTTCCAAGACGCCACCCTGTTGCCCTGGCGCACAGTGGAACAGAACGTCGCCTTGCCCCTCGAACTGCGACACAGCCCGCGGGCCCAACGCAACGAGCGGGTTCAGGAAATCCTGCATATGGTAGGTCTAGAAGCCTTTGCCCGAGCCTATCCCAACCAATTGTCGGGGGGCATGCGTATGCGGGCTTCCATCGCCCGGGCCCTGGTGACCCGTCCCGGCCTACTGCTCCTGGACGAACCCTTCGGCGCCCTCGACGAGTTGAGTCGCCAGCGCCTCAACGAAGAATTGCTGAAATTGTGGGAAGCCCACCGCTGGACCGGCATTTTCGTCACCCACAATGTCTTCGAGGCCGTCTTCCTCAGCCGCCGTGTCCTGGTTATGAGCCCGCGCCCCGGCCGCCTGGTCGCCGATATTGCCGTCACTTTTCCCGATCCTCGAGGCCCGGCCCTGCGCGCTGCCCCCGAATTCACCCGGCTCGCCGGAGAAGTCGCCGCCCACTTGGGCGCGACCCTGGCCTGATACAGTAGCGGAAACCTATGAAACGGACCGCCGATCGCCTGTTGCGTGTCGCCCTGCCGCCCCTCTTGTGCTTTGCCCTCGTCATCCTGGCCTGGCACCTGGCGGTGGATCTATTGGCCATAAAACCTTTCCTCCTGCCCGGTCCCCTCGACGTGGCCGGGGCCATGGCCAAACACGCCAACCAGCTGCTGACCGGCGCTTGGCTCACCCTGAGCAGCGCTCTGACCGGCTTTATTCTCAGTTTCCTCTGCGGTGTCCTCATCGCCTTGTTATTTTCCCAATCCCGACTCATTGAACGCAGCCTCTACCCGTACGCCATTTTTCTCCAGACCGTTCCCATCGTCGCCATCGCTCCACTTATTGTGTTGTGGATAGGCCACGGCTTTTACGGGGTCGTCGCCGTCTCCTTCATCATCTCCCTCTTCCCCGTTATCGTCAATACGACCACCGGCCTGACCTCGGTCGAGCCGGCCTTGCTAGACCTGTTCGCCCTCAACAACGCCAACCGCTGGCAATTGCTCACCAAATTGCGCCTGCCGCACGCCGTGCCCCATATGCTCACCGGCGCCAAAATCTCGTCGGGGCTGTCGGTCATCGGCGCCATTGTCGGCGATTTCTTCGCCGGTTTCAGCACCGACGATTTCGGCCTTGGTTATTATATTCTGATGACCAACGCCCAGGGCAAGACCGACTTCCTCTTTGCTTGCATCGTCTTTTGCACCCTGTTGGGACTGGCCATATTCACCGCCATCAGCCTGTTGAGTAATTTTATCATGGCGCGCTGGGGCGGCGGCCCCCCTTCCTGAGATGGCCCTGCTCAAAGACATCACGCTGGGCAAATACGTCCAGGTCGAATCACCGATACACCGCCTCGACCCGCGCACTAAATTCGCCGCGACCCTGGTCCTGATGGGCGCCAGCCTGAGCAGTCGCGGCTTTGCGGTGTTGTGCTTCAGCGCTGTTTTCCTGATCGGTGTCATCGCCCTGTCGCGCCTGCCCTCCGGCCTGGTACTGAACAATTTGCGCGCTTTCGTCTGGCTATTCTTCTTCACCTTTACGCTCCACGCCCTGCTGACTCCTGGCCCCGCCCTGTGGCGCCTGCCCTATCTCGACTTGGCCATTAGCCAGGCGGGGCTGCACCAGGGGCTGTTCTTTACCGGGCGTCTGGCCACCGTGGTCATAACCGCTTCGCTACTGACCTTGACGACTAGTCCGATGGATCTGACCAATGGCATCGAGAGACTACTGGCCCCCTTGCAGCGCTTCGGTTTCCCCGCCCACGAAATGGCGATGATGGTGTCCATTTCACTGCGCTTCATACCCGTGCTCCTAGAAGAGGCCGACCGCCTGCGCCGAGCACAGCTGGCCCGAGGCGCCGATTTCAGCGGCAATATCCTGCGGCGGGTCCGTAACTTGATCCCGCTGCTGGTCCCCCTGTTCCTGTCGGCCTTTGCCCGGGCCGACCGACTGGCCCTGGCCATGGAGAGCCGCTGTTATCGGGGCGGCGAAGGGCGCACCTGCTACCAGCCCCTCAAGTTCGGCCGCCAAGACTTTAGCGCCGCCTTCGTCCTGGGCGCCTTCGTCCTGGGCGTTATAGGCCTACCCCGAATCGCCTTTTGAATCCTCCCTCCAGCGACCGGCAAACGGCGACCCGCACCTTGCGGTTAGAATTGGAATACGACGGCACCGACTTCGTCGGCTGGCAAATCCAGCGACAGGGGCGCACCATCCAGGGCGAATTGAGCCGGGTCCTGCACATTCTGCTCAAAGAAGAGATCCGCCCGGTGGCTTCGGGACGCACCGATGCCGGCACCCACGCTCTGGGCCAAGTGGCCCATTTCCACACCTCTGCGGCCTGGGAACCAGACCGCTTGCAGCGCGCCCTCAATGGCCTCCTTCCACCCGATATCGCCGTCATCGGTCTGACTGAAGCGCCAGAGCGTTTTCACGCCCGTTTCAGCGCCGTCAGTAAGCGCTACCGCTATCGCATTGGCACGGCCAAGACCGCTCTGCACCGGGGCCAGGTCTGGCCGGTGTACTTTCCCCTCGCCCTGGAACCCCTGCAACAGGCCACCCAAGACCTGTTGGGTACCCATCATTTCAGCGCTTTCTGCAAGCGGGATCCCGAACCCGAAAATTTCCATTGCCAGATAATCGCCTGCAATTGGCGCCGCCAGGACCGCGAACTAATTTTTGAAATCGAAGGGAATCGCTTTCTCCGCCACATGGTGCGCATTCTCGTCGGCACCATGGCCCAGATGGCGGCCGGCCGCCGACCGCCGACGGATCTAGCCGAACTACTGCGACAGGGAGACCGGCAACAGGCAGGTCCTACAGCCCCGGCCCAGGGTCTGTGCCTAGTCCGCGTCCACTATCCCGATTTTTCCTAAAGACCCGACCCGTGAAACAGGGTCCGGCCCTTCCCTCCACAAGGGCCACCGAGTCCCCTCCACAGAGCCGATAAAGCCTTGTATCTTGGTTGGGTATATCCTATTATTAGGTTGTACTGTCGGGTGAGGACGATAGGCCTCACGGAATTGGGCCGTTGGGAAGGGCGGGAGGCCGCGCGAAGCCGTTGGCGATGGTTCCGCCCCAGCTTTTGCGGACGGCTGTTGCCCTCGGCGCCCGAACGAGTGTCGGGCGCGCGAAGTCAAGGTGTGATATGGCGCGTGAAGGACTTCCCTTTCTGGGCGGCACGCTGGCTTTGACCCTGGTATTCTGGTTGCTCTCCAGTTGGGTTCCGGCTCTGGTCTACGGGGCCGTTTGCACGGCGGCTCTGAGCTTGTTCATGGTCTTTTTTTTTCGCGATCCCAACCGCACCCCGCCCACCGGCGACAATCTGATCCTGGCAGCGGCCGACGGCAAAATTTCGCATATCGAGCACTTACAGCACAACGAGCACTTGGATAGTCCCGCCATCCAAGTCAGCACGTTCCTATCGGTCTTCAACGTCCACGTCAACCGCATCCCATTGACGGGTACGGTTAGTTTCGTCAAGTGGCACCGGGGCCGTTTCCACGCCGCCTTTATCGCCGCGGCCTCGACAGAGAACGAACAGAGCATTATCGGCATTCGACACGGCAAAACCCAGATTGTCGTCAAGCAAATAGTCGGCATTCTCGCCCGCCGTATTGTCTGTTATCTCAAAGATAGCGATGCAGTCGAGCGGGGTGATCGCTTCGGTCTGATCCGCTTCGGTTCTCGAGTCGATCTAATCCTCCCTACTTCGACCCAACTCCGCGTCGAGGTGGGCGACCGCGTCCGTGCGGGGGAAACCATAATCGGAGTCATAGACGATGTATAGGGCTGCGCTTCCCAACCTGTTTACTATTGGCAATCTGTTCTGTGGTTTCCTGGCGCTCCACTTTATCTTCCAGGGCAAATTCGCCCCGGCCGCCTGGCTGATCTTCGTCGGCGCCGTACTCGATAAAATGGACGGTCTGATCGCCCGGGCCATTGGCCAGGATTCGGATTTTGGCATCCACTTCGACTCGCTGGTGGACGTCTGCACCTTCGGCTTAGCCCCGGCCCTAATGATTTACCGCAGCCACCTCGATTCGGCCTGGGGCCTAGGGCTGGCCTTCCTGTTCCTGTTGAGCGGCGCTTTTCGTCTGGCCCGCTTCAATAGCATCAGCCTAAGCGGCGACAAGGGCAACTTCTATCTGGGCCTACCCATACCCACTGCGGCCATTTGCCTGACCCAGTATGTCCTTTTCACCGAACGCACCTGGGTCAGTTCGGCCGACCTACCCGCCGTCCTTCTGGTGCTTGTGCTGTCGTTCCTCATGATCAGCCGTCTCGACTACGACACCCTCCCCAATTTCCGCTCGACCAGCCTGATCGACCGCCTCAAGCAGCTGTATTTCATCGGCACCATAGGGCTTATCGTCCATCCCAGCACCCAGGGTTTTTTCTTCCTCCTGGTGGCACTGTATATCATGTCGGGGGTCTTGCGCTGGATTATCGGCATTTTCAGCAGCGACGAAATGACCCAGCACGCCTGAACAGGATCTCCATGTTAAAAAACAAGTCCGCCAGTCACCTCATTCTCATTCTGTTCACCAGCGTTATCGGATCCAATATCATCGGCGAAGCGCTGCGCGTGGTGCTGCATTTCCTCGTTGGCGAGGGCAATATCGTCGAACGCAGCCTGTTGACTTACCGGGAATACGAATTGGGTCCTCACTTTTTCAATCTCATCATTCTTTCGTTCTCGTTCGCCCTGACGCTCAAATTTAATGTGATTACCCTGCTGGGCATTTTCGTAGGCTGGTATTACTTCAAATACTCCTATTGATTCCTGCAGGGCCTTGCAACGACGGCCGAGCCGCTGTTCGCCACTAAATATTCGGAGGAGATATTACCATGTTTGGCATGGGCCATTGGGAACTCCTGGTCATTTTTTTAGTCGTCCTGCTCATTTTCGGAGCTAAGCGAATTCCGGAAATGGCTCAGGGTATGGGCAAAGGCATCAAAGAGTTCAGAAAAGCTATGCGGGACGTCCAGGAGGAAATAGACGTCAACCCGCCCGCCGGGGAAGGGGCCAAAAATATAGATGCCGCCCCCCAACAGACCGTGGGACGCCAGAATGCATCCAGCCCCGGGCAGACCGACCCCACCCCCGAGAAAACGTCCTAGCGGGTCAATGTCAGAACTTTGCCATGCAAGTGCGGGCGAGCTGATAGCCCGCATGAACGAGGGGCAGGTCAGCTCCAGAGAATTGACTCAGGCGGTGCTCGACCGCATTGAGGAAATGGAACCCTCGATCAACGCCTTCATCAGCGTCGATCCGGCGGGTGCCCTGGAACAAGCCGAAGCAGTCGATCGTCGCAGACAGCAGGGCCGGAAATTAGGTCCACTGGCCGGCATTCCGCTGGCCCTCAAAGACGTCATCTGCGTCGCTGGAGGTCGCACGACCTGCGGTTCCCGCATTCTCGCCGATTACCAGGCCCCATACGACGCCACGGTAGTGGAAAAATTGCGTCTTGCCGACGCCGTCCTCATAGGCAAGACCAATATGGACGAATTTGCCATGGGGTCTTCAACGGAGAACTCAGGCTTTGGTCCCACCCGCAATCCCCACGATCTCGAACGGGTGCCGGGCGGTTCCAGCGGCGGTTCGGCGGCGGCGGTGGCAGCCCAGGAAACCATTCTCGCCCTGGGTTCGGATACCGGTGGCTCGATCCGCCAACCGGCCGGTTATTGCGGTGTCGTCGGCCTTAAACCGACGTACGGCCGGGTTTCCCGCTATGGCCTGGTCGCCTACGCCTCTTCGCTTGATCAGATTGGTCCGCTGACCAAGAACGTGGCCGATAGCGCCCTCTTGCTCCAGGTCGTCGCCGGACACGATCCCAGGGACGCCACTTCAGTACCACAGCCGGTACCCGATTATGTGGCCGCTCTAAGGAAAACGCTCGGTTCAGTAAAGATAGGCCTACCGCACGAATACTTTGGCCCCGGACTCGACCCGGAAATTCGCCAGGCAGTGGAGAAGGCGGCCCAAACACTGGCCCAAAACGGCGCCGAACTGATCGATTTGAGCCTACCCGTGGCCGGCCATCCCGACTATTGCGTCGGAGCGTACTATCTGATAGCCATGGCCGAGGCTTCGGCTAATTTGACCCGCTATGACGGTGTTCGTTACGGTTTTCGGGCTGCCGGGGCCGATGATATAGCTGATCTCAACAGCCAGACTCGCAGCGCCGGTTTTGGCGCCGAAGTCAAACGCCGCATTATGCTGGGCACCTATGCCCTGAGTGCCGGCTATTACGATGCCTACTATCTTAAAGCGCAGAAAGTGCGCACGCTGATCCGCCAAGATTTTGAAAAAGTGTTTGCCCAGTGCGATATCCTCCTGGGCCCGGTGGCGCCCAGCACCGCTTTTCGGCTGGGCGAGAACATCGCCGACCCATTGCAGATGTATCTCAACGATATCTATACTGTCTCGGTGAACCTGGCGGGCCTACCTGGTCTATCTCTACCCTGCGGCCAAGCGGCCGACGGCCTGCCTATTGGTTGCCAATTGCTGGCGGCCCCCTTTGCCGAGGAACGCTTGCTACATACCGCCTACGCTTTAGAGCAGATGCTGGCTCAATAATGGCCCCGATCGTCCATATCCCCAAACACGGAGCAGGTTAATGCTCAGATTCCTCGTCGGCTTCCTCTTGATCGGGGGAGCCCTTTTGCGTCCGGCCACCGCCATTAACGAGAATGCGGGAACCACTGGCTTCAATTTCCTCAAAATCGGCGTCGGCGCTCGCGCCGCGGCCCTGGGCGGCGCCTATACTGCGGTCGAAGCGGCCATTGAAGCCTCTGCCTGGAATCCGGCTGGCCTGCTCGGGGTGCCCGAGCGCTCTGCAAGCATTTCCTACAATAGCTACTTGGTCGATACACAGGCCGGTTTCCTCAACCTAGTCCTGCCCGGTCCCAAACGCACCTGGGGGATCAATCTCAATTATTTCACCTACGGGGATATGCGCCGCACGGATATCAACGGCCAGGACCTGGGCAGTTTTGCCGCCTCCGATATGGCCCTGGGTCTGACTCTGGCCCAACCCTTATGGAATGAGCGACTAAAATTGGGAGTAAATTTCAAAGCCGCCTATTCTACCATCGACGATTTCACCTCCGACGCCTATATGGTCGATATCGGTCTATTGACGGCGGGCCCTCTCCGTGGCATGACCATTGGCGCCTCCATTACCAATCTGGGTTCGGTCCGCACCGGCTATACCGACAACTTCAAAGATTCGCTGCCGGTCAATCTCAGCCTGGGTGTGGCCCACAGTCCCGCCCACACCCCTTTACCCATGACTATCCTGTTGGACTTCAACGCCCCTAACGACAACGACCCCTATATTTCTACAGGGGTCGAAATCCACCTGGCAAACGGCCTGTTTATCAGACCGGGCTACAGCACCCGGCAAACCGGTCTCCAGGGAGACGCTCCGCTCGGTATAACGGCCGGAGCGGGCCTGTCCATGCAGGAATACCGCCTCGACTACGCCTTTACTTCCTACGCCGATCTGGGAGACGTCCACCGCTTTTCACTCAGCGGCGCTTTTTAAGAAACCCGCCAGGTTAGCGACACTTGGACCAGGCCACTTGCGCGGCCTGGTCCAGACCGAATGCCACGAGCCCACCTTGATATATGTCTATATAGGCTATTTGCCGTAGACTTGACGGAACTCGCCGAGCAAGCCGCGCAACTTCTCGACATAGGCCAGATCCGTGGTCTGCTTGCATTTCATGGCGTAAACCATCATCTGGTGCAATAACGCCAACTGCTTGGTATAGGATTTCTGGGCCTGCGCATCGTCAGCAGCGGGTATTTTCACGCGCTGGGTCATAAAATACTGGGTGACTATCTCCCTTATCTGGTCGGCGTGGTTTTCCTTATTATCGACCCATCTGACCACTTGGTTGATATTATTCGAGTCTCCCGACAATTCGCCTATCTGACGCATAGACTTTTCGATAGTAGTGATATTCTCTTTCAGGGCCTCCAGGCGCTGCTCATCGCCGTATATGCCACAGGGAATTTCGCAATGGGCCCATAAAGAAACGTTCGAGACAAGCAGACAAATGGCGGACAGTACGGCGATGAATCCCACACGCATGACAAGACCTCCGTCGGTCGGTTAGTTGGACAAAAAGCCGGCTCGAATAATATGCAGACGCACTGCCCGCTGGCCAGGGCGCTCATCGAGCAGCTATCGAGGTTGGAAATGTACGAAATTACATCCGGACGATATAGGGCGGCAGAGAGAACAGGGCAAAAATATAGGCCCCTTCCAAGTCACGTTGGAAGAAGCCCTAACGGCTTTGCCCGAGTCCCAAAATTGGCTGCAGTGGCTTAATCGCTTTCTATCTGGCTGATTCTATCTCTAATCTGGGCCGCTTCTTCGTAGGCTTCCTCGGCCACCAGTCGGTCGAGTTTGCTCTTTAACCGCTCCAGTTCGCTCTGTTCTTGGCGAATTTCGCCGCCTTCTGGTTCATCCTGCCCTGCGACTGCAGGGGCTTCCTCTTGGGAGCGGCTGCGGGTGACTACCACTTTTATTTCCTCTTCGGCGGCTTCCTTTTCGGACAGGCCATCAATTTCGCGGCCAGCCTGGTCCATAACACCTTGGCTGACGTAAACTGGCGCACTGGCTATAGTGGCCAGGATTAGCCCATCGCTGGGACGACAGTCGAGATAAAATGTCTGTTCAGCTGTGCGGACAAAAATATTGGCGTGAAAAACATCGTCCTCTAAAGTATGAATAATCAGCTTCTCTACCTTGCCCTCCACCCGCTCGACCAGTTCTTGCAACAAATTATGGGGCAGGGGACGGGAGTGCAGCGGACGCTGCCGTCGGGCATTGTCCAGAGCGCGGCCTTCAAAGCGACCAATAGTTATGGGCAGCACGCGTTCCTCGTCGCCCTTTAGCACTACCAAACAGGCTTCACAGATCTGTTGCACATCCTGCGGATCGACATAGGGATAGATACCGAAAATGCGGACCGGAAGTAATTGATCGCTGGGATGAGTTTTCATAACGGCTCGCTTTTACCCTGCCAAAAGCAACGTGCCCTGTCGGGTCGATTAATACCAGATTAGCTTCAAGCTATCAGGATATTTAGCCGTTTCTCCGAGGGGATACGGCTAAACACCCGCCAGCAGTATTACAAACGGATATAAGATGTGTGATTATCATCAAATATACCCTTTCCCAAGCAATTGGCAAGTAATACGCCTCCCTCAACCCAGGTGTCCAATCACCTAGAATGAGTCTTAAAATTCGTCCGCCCCGTGCTGCACTAGTCTCGGGCAAGCCACTACTTGCATTCTGAGAGACACCTATCTCCTTGCAGATCGGTTGCCCCGCCGATAAAGCCCTTACATCAGATCCCCTTCTTTCAGGCTTAGGTAGTCTTGGGCACCAATTATGATATGATCCAATACGTCAATGCCCATAATCTGTCCAGCTTGTACCAAACGCCGACTCATATCTATATCGTCTTGGCTGGGCGAGACATCGCCCGAAGGATGATTGTGGGCCAGGATAATACTGGCGGCCGAATGTTGCACAGCCACCTGGAATACCTCGCGAGGATGGACAATAGAAGCCGACAGACTGCCTATGGAAATGACCTCTTTGTGGATGAGTTGGTGGCGGGCGTTGAGATACAAACAGAGAAAATGCTCTTTGCGCTGATCTTTTATTTCCGCCAATAAAGGCACCGCCTCGGCGGGCGATGCAATGACCGGTGCCAGCCCCAACCCCTGCTGCAAAGCCCGGCGCGCCAATTCGAAGGCGGCCACCAGCGTGCAGGCCTTGGCCTGCCCGACTCCGGCCAGGCGGCTCAATTGCTCAATTCCCAGGCCCAGCAGACGCTCTTTGGGGCTGTCCGCGAGAATATCCCTGGCTACTCCTAAAACATGACGCCCCCTATAACCAGTGCCCAACACGATAGCGAGAAGTTCGTAGTCGCGCAGTGCTTCCGCCCCGTAACGGATCAGGCGCTCGCGCGGCAATTCGACCGCGGCGACGGCTGTTCCCGGTTCCTCTCCATCACCCACCGCCCCAAGGTCGGGATGGTTATTGCTTGCGTAGCCATTCATCGATATCTCCTCATTTATTCTGCCAGTGTGTAAAAAGCGAAACGGCCCTGTCCGCTGGCGGCTACAGGCAAATCGACCGATAATATCAGACTGACTTCAAGTTGTCCGGATATTTCCCGCCTGTAGCGAAGGGCCACCCGCCGAATACCCGCACATCTTCACATCGTATTGGTCTAACATCCCATATCCTCACAAACGGCCGGCCCGGCCTCGGAACGCTGCCAACTAGCATATTCCGTACCACGCTCTGGACTGTTGCCGCCCACCAGAGGCTGATCTATATTTTTTGCCATGTTTGCTTTTCCGGCCAGACGGTCTGCGCTTTTGTCGCGCAACAGCCTGCAGCGCTGGTTACCCCCCCTGTTTTCAGGCGTGCTGTTGGCTCTGGCCTTTCCCTGCCACCCGCAGAATCCCTTTGCCTTCCTATTCAATCCCGCCTGGGCCTATATCGCCCTGGTGCCGCTGTTGGCATCGCTGCAAGGCGGCTCGTTTAAAGAGGGTTTCCGCCGCGCCTGGGCGGCCGGCCTCGCTTTTAACCTTATGGGTTTGTATTGGGTCGCCTATACCCAAGGGGGCGGCCTGGCAGTAGTTGCCGGTACAGCTTTAATGGCGCTGTACCTGGGACTTTTCAACGGCCTATTCGGCGGTGCCCTGAATATCCTGGCGGCACGTTTGGGGCCCGTTGCACTGGCTGCGGCACCTTTTTTGTGGACCGCTGCGGAATATCTTTTGTCCCTGGGAGAATTGGGCTTTCCCTGGTTATTGCTGGGGCACAGCCAGGCGGCTTTCCCTTCTCTTATTCAGTACGCCTCTATAACCGGCGTCTACGGCGTTTCCTTCTGGCTGGTCGTGGGCAACAGTCTTTTGGCCTCCCTGCTGAACTCCCGTCCCGCCCGCGCCGTCGCTCTGGCCACCGGTGCAGCTCTGACATTGTTATTGCCCTGGCTGCACGGCCGCTCTCTACTGGCCCAAACACAGACATCGGCTGCTACCATGCGTGTAGCCCTTATCCAACCCAATTTGGCCTTTGCCGAAAAATGGGGGCCCGAAGGCCTGGACCGCTCAATCGAACTGCTGGCCAAATTGTCCTTTTCCGCCGCCCGCCAACAACCCGATCTGGTCGTCTGGCCCGAAACGGCCCTGCCCTGTTACCTGCAGACCCAAGCCAATTGCCGCCAGCCCATCAGCGCCCTGGTAGACAGCATGGACGTGCAGCTTCTGACCGGCGCTTCAGATTACGACTACGACCGCCGCCAGCCCTATAACGCCGCCTTTCTCGTTAACCCCCAAGGACAGAGCATCCAATCCTACGCCAAGATGCACCTGGTCCCGTTCGGCGAACGGACCCCCTATCGGGACAGCATACCGCTATTGCGCGCTATCGACTGGAGCCGCCTGACCGGAGCCCTGGGACCGACCGAATTCGCCCCCGGCCGAGAGCAAACCCTATTCGCCCACCCGGCCGGCGACTTCGCCGTCCTAATCTGCTTTGAATCGGTATTCCCCGATCTGGTCCGCCGCAGCGTTTCCCAAGGGGCCCGGCTGCTGGTCAATATCACCAACGACTCCTGGTTTGGACGCACCGCCGGCCCCTACCAACACGCCCAGCTGGCCGTCTTTCGCGCCGTCGAAAACCGCCGCCCGGTGGCCCGTTGCGCCACCAGTGGCATTTCCCTTTTTATCGACACCTTTGGCAGACCTCGGCAAGCGACCGATATTTTTACTCAGGCCGTCCGCGTCGACGATCTGACCCTGGCCTCTGAAACAACATTTTACACGCGCCACGGAGACTTATTCGCCCAACTAGCCCTGGGGGTATCCTGCAGCCTGCTGCTCTGCGCCCTCCTGCCCGCACAGTGGATAAAAACAAGCTATGTCCGATAAAGAACCGCCCGACGCCCCACACCAATTGCCCGAAGAGCTCGCCACCGACAACGAAGTATCGTCCCCCAGCGGCATGCCCTTCCTCGACCATCTCGAAGAGCTGCGTTGGCGCCTGCTGAAATCGCTGGCCGCCATCCTCGTGGGGGCAATAGTCTGCCTTATTTTCCGCGATGTCCTGCGCGACCTGCTCACCGCCCCTTATGACGAAGCGGTCCAGAGCCTGGAAAGCGGCCAGTCATCCAGCGTGGTACTGGCCGCCCAACAACTATTGGAGAGCTGGATAGGCCAAACCATCGCACCCGCCGATTCCACCACTGCCGCCGATACGCCGGCGGATTCCCTTCCTTATAACCGCAAGCTGCAGGCTATCAAACCGCTGACCTGGTTCCTGGTCGATTTGCAGATCGCCCTGATCGGCGGTTTTATGCTGGCCCTGCCAGTGATATTTTTCCAGTTTTGGCGCTTCGTCGCCCCCGGTCTGCTGAACCAAGAGAAGCGCCTGTTCATCCCTATAGTCATGCTCAGCGTAGTCTGTTTCGCTATCGGGGCCCTCATCGCCTACTGGATCGTCCTGCCTTTGGGATTGCGCTTTTTCCTCGCCCTCGAACCCCCCGGTATGACGACCCAGTGGACCATCGATTCTTATCTGAGCTTTGTCATGAGGTTGGTCTTGGGGTTTGGCCTGGTATTCGAAATGCCCGTAATTACCCTCTTCCTGTCACGCCTGGGCCTGTTGACGCCCGAATATATGCGCCGGGTGCGGCGCTACGCGATAATAATTATTTTTGTCCTGGCCGCCTTTTTCACCCCGCCCGACCCCTTCTCCCAGGTTATGATGGCCCTGCCCCTGCTGGCCCTTTATCAGATCAGCATCTGGGTCTGCCGTCTATCCAGCCCCAAAACCGCAAAGGCTCAGGAACCGGCCACGGAGACGCCCGATAAGCCGTCGTAGAAACCGTCTATGGACCTTGGCGCACCATTGAATCCAAGCCGTTTTTTCCTATATTCACCAAGCCTACTGCCCCTCACCAAGGAGATCCGACATGGCACCGAAGACAACGCGCATCGGCCTGATCGGCTATGGCCAGATCGGCCGTATTGTCCACCAGTTGATTGATGCCAATGCCGACAACGGCATGGAAGTGGTATTCGTGCACGACCAGTTCTCCGACCAACTCGCCGAATTAGGCGATCTGGCTCTGGAAAACCTGAGCGACTTCGATAGCCGCCAGGCCGATCTGGTGGTCGAAATGGCCCATCCGGACGTAACCCGCCAATGGGGAGCCACCATCCTGGAAAAAACCAATTACATGTTTATTTCGGTGACCGCTCTGGCCGACCAGGAACTGGAGCAGAGTCTACAGGAAACCAGCCGCCGCTGCGGCACTCGGGCCTTTGTGCCCCACGGCGGCGTAGTGGGCATGGACGCCTTGTTGGAAAATCGAGACATCTGGGAAGAGGTCCACGTGATCATGAAGAAAGCGCCCAAAAACGTCGACTGCGCCCGGGCCGGCGTCGATCCCGACAGCATCACCGGCGAACAGGTACTCTACGACGGCCCGACGCGCGGCATTTGCCCCATTTTCCCGCGCAACGTCAATACCCATGCCGCCATAGCCTACGCCGGCATCGGCTTTGACCGCACCCATTCTCTGCTCATCGTCAATCCCGAATGGGATACCGCCGTGGTCGAAATACACGCCAAGGGCCCCGGCGTCGATCTGCACGTCTCGCGCGTCGAGACCATCACCGGAGTAACCGGCGCCTCGACGCCGGCCTCCATCTACAATACCGTACAGATGATCGGCTCCACCGGTCCAGGTATTCACCTTCGTTAGGTCGCTATGAAGCCCTTCGCCCGCATACCCGCCCAACTCCCCAGCTCCGGCATTCGCGAAATCATGGCCCTTTCGGCCGATATACCCGATGTCATCCACCTGGAAGTGGGTCAACCCGACTTTGCCACGCCCGATCATATCGTCGAGGCCACCTGCCGCTATGTCCGGGACGGCCATACCAAATACGTGGCCAACGCCGGCACCCCCCAATTGCGGGCGGCGGCGGCCCGCTATTTTACCCGCAAGACCGGGGTGGCCACCGGTCCCGAGAATATCCTCGTGACTCCGGGGGCCGTCATGAGCGTGGCCTCGGCCTTTATGGCGGTCACCGATCCGGGCGACGAGATTCTACTGCCGGACCCAGGGTGGCCCAATTACCAGATGGCTGTCTCCCTGTTGCAAGGACAGCCGGTCTACTACGACCTACCCCCGGAAAACCAATTTCTCCCCGATCTGGACCAGATCGAAAGCCGGATAAGCGACCGCACCAAAATGCTGCTCCTGTGCACCCCATCCAATCCCACCGGACAAATCTACAACGCCGCGTTGATGAAAGACCTTATGGACCTGGCCAGACGCCACGACCTCTACGTGCTGTCAGACGAGATATACGGCGAGATAGCCTTTGACCAGGAGCACGCCAGCGCCCTGTCCTTTGATCCGGACGAACGCAGCATTATTATCAGTGGGATGTCGAAAAGTTACGCCATGACCGGCTTCCGGGTCGGCTTCACCCGGGCCTCGGCCGCCTACGTCGAACTGACGACTAAATTGCAGGAGCCCTTTATCTCCTGCGGCGTCGGCTTTGCCCAACTGGCCGCGGCCGAGGGCTTGGACGGACCGCAGGATATGGTCCTGGATATGCGTGACGCCTACCGATCGCGGCGCGATGCCGCCCTCGAAGTGCTGCGCCAGAACAATCTCTACCGCTATACGCCGGGTGGTGCCTTTTACTTATTGGTCGATATTTCGGCTACGGGCATGGATTCGCGCGATTTTGCCTTGGATCTGCTGCAGGAGAAAAGAGTGGCCGTGGCACCGGGTAAGACCTTCGGACGGATGTGCGCTGATCACATCCGCATTTCCATCGCCTCGACCGAGGAGAATATCCGCGAGGGACTAAAGCGGATCTGCGCCTTTATCAGCGAGCGAACCCCCGTTTAAACAAGCCCGGGGCCGGAAGAGAATACCTTTTCCGGCTCTGTGGCAAATACACCAATGAACAACCCAGCCGCAAGCAGCGGGGTATCACCGATTAGAGCTTGCAGGCAAACACGCCGCGAGCAGCGGGGAATTCGACCCGCAGAGATTAAAGCCCCTCGGTATAGCCGTTCTCCACCATCGCCTGACGGAAAAAATCGAACATATGGGGCTGGTCATCCGTCTTCCAGCGGCCAATCGGATCGGGCCGCACGATGATACGCCCCAGTTTCATGCCGAGAAAATCCTCCAAGTTCGCCAGCGTTTCCTCTTGGTTGAGGACGAAATCCTCAAAGCGCACGGTTAGCCAGTGTTCTGGCTTGGGCGTGGTCCGCACCAATTCGTACTGGTATTTCCACGAAATGGCGCGGCGTTCGCGTTCGTCCTCTGTAGAGGGGTAGTCGACGCCGAAATCGGACAGATCGTCGGTTTTGTGGGCTCCAATAACACAATCGCGTGGATCGCGAATCCAGTAAATATATTTGGCCTGGGGGAAAAGCCGCGCAATCCAGGGGAAAATCAAAGTAGTCTCGGGCAATTTCCAGCCCCGGGGCCCCTTCTGCGCCAATACGTCGTCCAGGTAGGCTTCGATCAAAGCGGTGAACTCGTCCTCGATGGGCCCTTCGAATAAAGCGCTGAAATCCCAATCGAATCCGCCCCGCCATTCGACTTTCCGGGCCAGCACCCGGCAGGCTTCGTACAAATCGTGCGGCGGCACCTTATCGCCCGAGCGGTTGAGGGTACTACCCATAAAAACACCGCTGGCGTACAGGGTATGGGACATAGCCCGGGTACCGGAATGGCCGCGACCGATAACTGTGATCAACGACATGGTTTTTCCCCTTTAAAGATAGTCTTCCCCATCCTGCTGCAAACGCTCGAGGATCTCCCGCACCCGTTGCGCCTGATCCTTGCGGCACACCAGCAGAGCATCGGGCGTATCAACCACCACCAAATCGTCGACGCCCACCAGTGCAATCACTTTATCGGACGGCCCATAGGCTGTTATATTGGCGCTGTCTATAGCCATTACCTGTCCAGACAACAGATTGCCCTTTTCGTCGACTGGCAGCACATCGGTCAACGCGGCCCAGCTGCCAATATCGCCCCATTCGATAGCCCCTTCCAGGGTAGCCACGTAAGGCGCTTTTTCGACCACGGCGTTATCCACGGCCACAGCCGGCAAAGTGGGATAGACCGCGGCAATAGCCGCCGCTTCATCCCCGGTACCCACGGCCGCCTTAATTTCCATTAGTCCGGCGTGCATTTCCGGTTCGTATTGGGCCAGCAATTCCAAGACCGTAGCCGCCTTCCAAACGAACATATTGGTATTCCACAGATAGCGTCCACTCTCGGTATACTGGCGGGCCCGTTCGGCATTGGGCTTTTCGGTAAATTCCTCTACCCGGTATACTGGCTCGCCGTCGATATGCCACAACACCGCCCCTTTGCAAATATGCCCGTACCCAGTCTCTACCCGGGTCGGCACAACGCCAATTGTACACAGATACTCGGGGTGCGCCGCCAGGGTCTGTTCAGCCACCTGCAGCAATCGGCAAAATTCGTCCGGCCGGCCGATATAGTGATCCGATCCCAGGCTGGCCACCGTACATCCCGGAAAGCGGGCTTCGAGTAGGGCGCATTCCAACCCCACCGCCGGGCCCGTATTGCGCAAAGCCGGCTCGACGATGAGTCGGTCGGATGTGAGCTGCGGCAATTGGGCCGCCACCAGATCCGTCATATCCCTACCGGTCGATACGTATAGCTCCTCTGGCCCGGCGATAGGGCCCAGGCGCGCAAAAGCATCCTGGACCATGGTGTGCTTCCCGGCCAGGGCGTGGAATTGCTTGGGCCGTTGACGCCGACTGTAGGGCCACAGGCGCGTGCCAACGCCGCCGGCTCGAATGACAAATTTCACCGTTATTGTCTTTCCGGTATCAGGGGATGGTGGCCAGTAGATATTCCAGTGTTGCTGCCCCGATCGACTCCAGGGCGAAGGGACGCTGGGCGGGTATCAAGAACGTCGCCCCCGGGACGGCGTCATAAGCCAGTCCGTCGGCTTCGATTCGCCCCGTCCCGCCCACTATCGTCAAGGCGACCACGCCCGCTTCGGCCGCATGCTGGCTCGGACCTCCGGCCGCCCGTTGCAAGCGCAGCAGAAAGTGCGGGCTGGACACCAGCTCTATCTCCTCGGCATTGGGTCCGGCCAGCTGCGACCAATGGGTGGGCGGGGTGGGCCGCTCGCCAAAATGAATAGCCGCCAGCGATTCCTCCAGGTGCAATTCACGCGCCCGGCCCTGGTCGTCGAGACGGTTATAGTCGTAGAGCCGGAAAGTCAATTCGCTCGATTGCTGGACCTCGTAGACGACGGCCCCGGCTCCCAGGGTATGCACCGTGCCGGCCGGCAGATAGACCACCTGACCTGGTTCCACTGGATAAAATTGCACCATCTCTTCAATTCGTCCGGCGGCCGCGGCGGCGGCCAGGGCCTGACGGTCGATACCGGACTTGAGTCCCAATCCCACCTGACCACCCTGCGAATATACCACGTACCAGGCCTCGGTCTTGCCGTAACCCTGTAGGCCGTGGGTGCGGACGTAGTCGTCGTCGGGGTGGACCTGAATGGAGAATGTCTGGTTGGTATCGAGAAATTTAATCAACAAAGGGAAATTCGTACCGTACCGCGCCCATACCTCCGCCCCCAGCAATTGCCCTCCTTCGGCGGCGATGAGCCTCTCCAGACTCCACCCCTCCAGTGCACCAGCGGCCACCAGACTCTGCTGTTGAGGACGCACCGAAACCTCCCAGGACTCGCCAATAGCCTCACCGGTCGGCAGCGGTTTTCCGTACAGACTTTCGAGACGACGCCCGCCCCAGATCACGGGACGGAAAAAGGGCCGCATAGGTAGGATATCGGGCAATTTCACCGTCGTTCTATCCTTCTATTAGTCAAAGTCCCAATCCTTCTTCGGCTTTTTTCATCAGAGCAAAGAGCAGCAGGACATAAGGCGTAAGCAACAAAAAGAACACAAGATTCCAGATCCTGGCACGCCGGCGGTCTAACTTACCCGTCGGGGTGTCGACGTGCTGGCGATTCCTGGGTGCCACCCGGTTCCACAAATAAATATAGACGGCCATGCCACCGCCGCCGATGCCTAGATTGACCACACTTTCGAGCATAGCGCTCAGGCGAGAAAGCCCAGATTCTCTTTGGCGTGCCGGCGCACCACATCCTCGTCGAGGGTCAGGCCCAATCCAGGCCGCTGTCCCATGTCGATATGACCGTCGAGGATCAAGGGCCCCTCTACGACGAGATTTTCCCAGAAGGGCTCGTCTAAATGGTGGAATTCCAACACCAGAAAATTGGGTACAGCAGCGCATACATGGCAGGCGGCGAATGTGCCCACCGGTCCGCAAATATTATGCGGAGCCAAAGGCATATAGTACATATCGGCCAGATCGGCAATGCGGCGGCCTTCCAACAATCCGCCGGCCTTGGCCAGATCGGGCGATACGATATCGGCGGCCTGGGCCTGAATCAATTCGCGAAAGCCGAAACGAGTATAGAAATTCTCGCCCGTGCAAATAGGCGTCCGCGTCGAGGCCTTGACCCGGGCCATGGCCTCGACGTTTTCGGCCGGGATGGGATCTTCCAACCACAATAGCCCCATATCCTCGAAAGCATGCGCTACTTTGAGAATATCCACCGGCGTGTAGGCCCAGTGGGCATCTATGGCCAAATCGGTATTGGAATGAAGTGCCTGCCGCACCGCGCCAACAACCTCGACGTAATAGGCAATATCGTCGTTGCTGATGCTGCGGTTATAGGGGTCGCGCCGCGATGGCAGCGGATCGATATCGAATTTGATCGCAGTAAAGCCGCGCCCCTCCACTTCTAGGGCCTTATCGACGTAGGCTTGGGGCGTCTCGCTGGCGCCGGCATGGCAGTCGTTGTAGATGCGAATGCGGTCGCGGAAACGCCCCCCTAACAATTGCCAGATAGGCACCCCAAACGCCTGCCCGGCAATATCCCACAGCGCCATTTCAATGCCGCTGATGGCGCTCATTACCGCCCCCTGGTAATACCCCGAGGCTGACATTGAACGCATCATATCGCGAAATAATTTATCGACCTGACAGGGGTCCTGGCCCATGATAGGTCTTAGTAAACGCTCGTCCACAGCTATCTGGTGTACCCCAGCGCCGTGGTAGGCCTCGCCAATACCGGTTATGCCCTGGTCCGTCTCCACCTTTATCAGCACCCATGGCATGGGCTGCAGCAATAGCGAAGAAACGCGCGTTATCCGCACTGGCTTCACTCCCCTTTTTCGAGTTGGGCCTGTTTATCCGTATCGATCCACCAAAAATCCGGGAAACCCAGCGCGTATTTGGGCTGGATGACCGGACGGCCAAATTTGTTCCAGTAGACCAGCCGAAAGCTACGCATATGCCAGTTGGGAATGACGTAGTGGCCCCACAGAAGAACGCGGTCCAGGGCCCGGGTGGCGGCGATCAAATTAGCCCGGTCGGGCGCGCCGATCAGCAGTTCGACCAGTTCATCGACAGCTGCATCCTCTATACCGGCATGGTTGCGGCTGCCCGGCGTCTTTGCCGCCTCGCTGGTCCAGAACTCGCGCTGCTCGTTGCCCGGGCTCTGAGACTGTCCGCGACTCGAAACGATCATATCGAAATCGAATTCCTGCAGACGATTCTGATACTGAGCCGCATCGACGGTACGCATAGTCGCGGTAATCCCCAAGCGTTCGAGGTTTTGAATAATAGGACCGACAATGCGTTCAAAGCCAGCGCTGACCAGCAAAAATTCAATCTCCATGGTCTCGCCGGCGCCATTGACCAACTGGCCATCGACCACTTCCCAGCCGGCCTCGGCCAGCAATTTGCGTCCCGTACGCAGATTCTGCCGACTCTGTCCCGAGCCGTCGTTGGCGGGCGGTTCGTATTCCTGGGTAAAGACTTCGTCGGGAACGCGGCCCTTGAATTTTTCCAGTATCTCCAGTTCCAACCCCTCGGGCAACCCCCGCGAGGCCAATTCGCTGTTGGAAAAATAACTCTTGGTACGGGTATACTGGCCGTAGAAGAGATTGGCGTTGGTCCACTCGAAATCGAAGGCGTAGGCCAGGGCCTGGCGCACTTTGGAATCGGCGAATTTAGCGCGCCGGGTATTGAACCAGAAACCCTGCATACCAGTGCCGATTTCGTTGTCTACTAACTCCTGCACCAGGCGGCCTTCTTCGACGGCGGGAACCTGGTAGGCCGTGGCCCAATCCTTGGAATTGTTCTCCCGGCGAAAATCGTATTCGCCGGCTTTGAGGGCTTCGACCGCCACCGTGGCGTCGCGATAGTAATCGTAGTGGATGACGTCGAAATTGTGACGCCCTTTTGCCACCGGCAAATCCTGCCCCCAGTAATCGTCCACCCGCTGGTAGGTAATTGAACGTCCCGGATCGACCGCTTCTATGCGATACGCCCCACTCCCCAAAGGAATTTCCAAAGTAGTCTCGTCAAAAGCGCGTCCTTCCCAATAGTGCTTGGGGAAAATGGTCAATTGGCCCATGATCAAAGGTAATTCCCGGTTGGTGCCACCGCCGAAAGTGAATTTAACGGTGCGTTCGGCGGTCTTCTCGACTTTTTCCACATCGGCGTAATAACTGCGGAAAAAAGGATGGCCCTTTTCGGTGAGGATTTCAAAACTGAAGATCACGTCCTCGGGCGTAACGGGACGTCCATCGTGCCAACGGGCTTCTTCACGCAAGGTAAAAGCCACCCAAGAGCGGTCCTCGGGCGTCTCGACGGTTGCGGCCAATTCGCCGTATTCGGTGAAGGCCTCGTCGGACGAATTGCTCATCAGGCTATTGTAGATCCGCCCCAGACCCGCCGCCGACACCCCCTTCAATATATAGCCGTTGAGATCGTCAAACGTCCCAATAGCAGCCAATCGCACCCGGCCACCTTTGGGCGCCTGGGGATTGGCGTAGTCAAAATGGGTAAAGTCAGGTCCGTATTTTATATCCCCGTACATGGCAAGAGCATGCCCGCTATACACCTGGGCCTCAAGGGGCAAGACCCCACTTAGCAGGAAAATACACAAGCTTGTCCAAGCGCCAATAATTCTCATTGCTTCCTCCGGTCGTAAATATAGCTGTCGCAGTGGGAGCCATACGCAAAAAATGCGGACATCCCGGAGCGTCCCGGCCAGGTCCGCTGCTGCGGGGCGTCCGCGCAAAATCCACCGCCTCTTTGCCTGGCTCAAAATACTCCAAGGTCGGGCCTATGTCAAAATACGGCTATATGGGGCACCTTTAGTTGATCTCCCCGTATAGACGAAATATCTTTGGACTAGTTTCGCTCCACCCAACAGCGCCAACGCACTGCCCATGCCCCTATCCCACCGACCTGCAATCACTCATCCAGGAGTCGCCGTCCGTGACGACCAAAACCACCCCTCAATACTGGGCTCACTGCGACGGCTTCCTCAACCAGTTCTGGCATCGCGGTATCCCCAATACCTCCGACGGCACCCGCTATATGGCCCAAATCAGCTAGGCCCGCCGCTTAGTGGCACAAGTATTTGCCCTTCATAAATTATACCATGCCGAGCATATCTACTGCGACGTCAATGAACGCCGCAAACGTCTGTTGGGCTTCCGCCCCATAGGCATACGGATAAATTCTTGACAAGGATCAATAAATATCTATATTTATTCGAAAATAATAATTATTATTCATAAATAAGGTATTCCATGAATAAGCCACGCATATTTATAGACGGCCAGGAAGGTACCACCGGTCTGCGCATACGCCAGATGCTGGCTCAGCGCCAGGACCTCGAACTCATGCTCATCCCCACGGCTGAACGCAAGAACGAAAAAAAACGGGCCGAGTTCCTCAACCGCGCCGACCTGGCCATTCTCTGCCTGCCAGACGAGGCCGCAGCCGAAGCCATTGCTCTGGTCGAGAATCCGGCGACTCGTATTATAGACACCAGCACCCCCCGCCGGGTCCAAGGTGACTGGATTTACGGGCTACCCGAAATCAGCGCACAACAACGGGACGCCATTCGCACGGCTACCCGGGTGGCCAACGTCGGCTGCTATCCGGTGGGTTTTATCCTGGCGGTGCGCCCTCTGGTCGAAGCCGGCCTGCTCGACCCGGCCGCCCCCCTCACCATCAACGCGGTTTCGGGCTATTCGGGCGGCGGCCGCAAAATGATCGAGAGCTATCGGCAGGCCGCCTCGGCGCAGTCTGGCGAGACGGCCCTGCCGCTGGGTCTGTACAGCTTAGGCGAGCGTCATAAACATATCGCCGAAATGTATCGTTATAGCCTGCTGCAGCACCCACCCCTGTTCACCCCTTCGGTAGCCCATGCCCATTGCGGTATGCTGGTCAGTACACCGATTCCCTCGGCGCATCTCACCGGACCGGCGCCCCCCCCCGGTCAGGTCTACCAAATATGGCGCGACTACTACCACGACGCCCCTTTTGTCCAGCCGCAGGACCCGGAGGCAACCCATCTTTTGCGCGACAGTAAATCCCTCGACCTGGAGGGGTGTAATCATACCAATCGCCTGGAACTATACGTCTTTGGCGACAAACGCGGTCTGGTATTGGTGGGACGTCTCGACAATCTGGGCAAAGGGGCTTCGGGCAACGCCGTCCAATGCCTCAATTTGATGCTGGGATGTGACGAAACCAGAGGGCTACAAGCCTAGCAATCCATGGTTGGCCTGATAGATACCCATTGTCATCTCGATCAGCTGCCCGACCCGGCCGCCGCTTTGCAACAGGCCGCGGCCCAGGGCGTGGAACAACTGGTCGCTGTGGCTGAAAACCCCTCTTCCATGCGTGCCGTCCTGAAGTTAAAAACGGCCTTCCCCCAACAAGTGTTCGCCTGTATCGGCCTGCATCCGGCATGGGTCATCGAAGCCAAATCCCAGGATATAGAAAGAGGCCTGGATTTCCTTGCCTCCCACCTTATCGAGGCCGATGCAGTAGGGGAAATCGGCCTCGATCACAAATGGGCCACCACCCCTCAACAGCAAGCCCTGCAAGAAGCGGTTTTCGACCGCCAACTCGAATTGGCCGCCCACTTTACCAAACCCGTCAATCTCCACTCTAGACGGTGTCTGCGCCAAGTCATGGAAAAAGCGGCGGCCTTCAAAAAAGCCAGCGGCCTCAACGCCCAGCTCCACTGGTTCACACAATCGAAAAAACTGGTGCGTATCTGCAATGCGGAGAATCTATTCGTTTCCGTGGGGCCCACCGTCCTCAACGACCCGGCCACCCAACAGGTAGCGCTGGAAATTGCCGACCACTTGCTGCTACTGGAAACCGATGCGCCTGTGCCCATTGGCGGACGCCCTGGGCACCCGGCCCAAATACGCCAAGTCGCCGAAACCCTGGCCGCCCTGAAAAATAGCACCTGGGAGCAAATAGCCGCTTTGAGCAACGCCAATTTTCAGCGCTATTTGCAGCCCTCTCCGACACCGAATTCCCGGCCCTGAAGCCCCTCCTTTCCCTTGACAAATTTCTAGGGATATTTTATCCTTGATTAATTCTTTAATAATAGGTGTACATCGCCTGTCGTCACCCTCTTAGCCCTCCTTTCCCCACTGCAACCGCGCCTATCGCCCGAAGTTATCGAGTCGCACACTCTTTTATTTGACAGTACGAACACCGACCCACTTGCGGGAAGCACCCAAAGGCCTCCGGACGCCTTTTTGCCCGGTACGCCCAGCCCCCTTTGCGACTTGGCCCCACGGGTTGCTTTGTGCGCCGGGACAATCTCGGACGCCCGCTGCACTGGGCCCCTATAGAACTGGCCAGGCCGTACATTTTATCAGGAGGAAAGTATGCACCGCTGGAATTTGGGCTTCTTCATCGCCGCCCTGCTTATAGGCCTGCCCTATCTCCAGGGCGAAGTCCAGGCCCAGAGCGATGACGAGGAATTGGAAGAACTTCTCCAGGAGGCCGAAGAAGAAGAGCAGAGTCTGCGGCAAATACTCGATACCGGCCTACCCACCCCCGGCGAAGAAGCCCGCAACGGACGTTTCTCTCTGCCTTCTAGCGAACGAACCGAGCGGTTGCGCATTAGCCAGGATCGGGAGGTAGACCCCGATACCTATATAGTGGGTCCGGGTGATGTCTTTATCCTTTATATCTGGGGCGAATTGGATATCCCCTATGAACTCGTAGTCGATCCAGAGGGCCATGTCCACATCCCCACCATCGGCCTGCACTACATCTCTCAGAAAACCCTCGCCGAGGCCAAACAGGATCTAATCGCGGCAGCCGGAGCCAAATATCCCGGGGCCCGCATTACCGTCACGCTGTCCAGTCTGCGCTTTTTCACCGTCTTTCTAACCGGAGCGGTGCAAAGTAAAGGCAGCATTATCGTCCACCCAGTCACCCGCGTTTCCGATCTGATTGAAAGGGCCGGACTCGTAGGTCTCTACGAGACTCCCAGTAGTGATAATCAACGCAGTCGAAGACGGCGACAAAGCGAACCCAAAAAACCCGCCGGCGAACGCACAATAAAACTCATCCACCGCGACGCCAGCGTCGACACCGTCGATCTGGCCATGTTCCTGGCCACCGGCGATGTCCGTTACAACCCCTACGTACGCATGGGCGATATTCTCCACGCCGATTTCCAGCAGGCTGAAATCTTCGCCTACGGCGCCGTCTTCAGCGAGGGACCGTGGGAACACCGCGCCGACGATACGGTGGGGAGCCTGCTAATACTGGCCGGCGGCCTCCAACCCCAGGCCCTGCTCGAAGAATCGGAGATCTGGCGGTCCCGCGCCGACGGCCTTTCCCCCGAGGTCATCCCCTTGGCCAATTACGCGCCCTCCGGTCGCCCCGTTACCCTGGAAGACGTGCGGGATATTCCGCTCGAAGCCCAGGATATGCTTTTTATCCGCTCGGTGCCCAATTGGAAGGAGACGCCTACTGTCTCGCTCTATGGCGCCGTCAAATTCTCGGGCCGCTACCGCATTGTAGAAGGCCGGACGAATCTAAGCGAAATCATTCTCCGCGCCGGCGGCTTCACCGAAAAGGCCGCCTTGGCCAAGTCCCGGCTAATCCGCTCCAAATACCGCGCCGTCAAGGACCCGGAACTGATCCGCCTGCAGGAATTGAGCAAAGTCAGCGGTTTGGCCGATATGAACCCTGAAGATAGAGCCTACCTCAAAACCAAGGGGCGCCAGGACCGGGGCCGCGTCGCAATCGACTTCCAACGCCTGATCGGTGACGTGGAACTGACCGAAGAAAATACGGTCGATTTCCAACGCCTCTTTGAAGAAGGCGACCAAAATCAGGATATCGCCTTGGAAGGCGGCGATGTCATCTTTATCCCCGAGCGTCTAGGCACAGTGAGCCTCAGTGGCCAACTAACCAATCCCGGACTCATAGATTTCAAACCAGGCCTCACCGTTGAATACTATCTAGAACAGGCCGGCGGCTTCGGTTTTAACGCCAACAAAGACGGAGCCCGCCTCATCCAGGCCCGCACCGGACAGCGCATCCCCCTCGACAGGAAGGCCGGCGTCCTAGAAGGCGACGAGATCTGGGTGCCCGAAAACGAATACCGCGACTGGTGGGAATTCACCCGAGACACCATGCGAACTATCGCCGAGACATTAACGTTGGTCGTTCTCGTGCGTTCTTTCTGACCCAGCTCAAGGAGATTCCCCCCGCAATGAACAAAGACCAGGTCTCTATTTTAAGTTTGCTGGCGGCTATCTATGCAAGCAGACGGTTGATTTTCGGTGGCACCCTAATCGTCTGCATCCTGGTCGCCGGTCTCACGTTCCTCATCCCTAACGAGTACACCGCCCAGGTCCAGTTATTGCCTCCCAAAGAGCAGAAGAAGGGATTCGGCTTTGCCGATCTAATCTCCAATTTGCCTATCCCCTCCTTGCGTCTGGGCGAAAAAGGCACCCCCGCCGATATCTTTATCGCCATCTTGAAAAGCCCCACTATGCGGCGCCAGATGGTGGCCGAATTCGGCCTGATCGATGTCTATGAAGCCGAAATGATGGAGGATGCTCTCAAGGCTCTGGAAAGCAAAACTGAAGTTACCAAAAGCGAAGAAGGTACCATCCTGATCCGCGTTACGGATCAAATCCCCGAGCGCGCTGCCGCTATGGCCAACCGCTATGCAGCCCTGCTCGATACGACTAACCAGCGGCTTTCTAAAACGGCTTCCACCGAGCGAAAAAAATTCGTCGAGTCGCTGATAGACGAAGAAGGCGACAAACTGAAAGAGGCCATGGACAAGCTGCAGGTATTTCAGGCCGACCACAACGCCATAGCCATTGACGAACAAGCCAAATTCGTCATGCGCGTAGCCTCGGAAATGTTGCTGGCCGCAACCGAAATGGAAATCGCCCGCAAAAAATTGCTGGGTATGGGCCTGTCGGAAAAACACTCCCAGGTTCAACAAGCGCAATTGGAAATTGATCTGCGCCAGGAAGCGCTGGCCTACTTCCGTGACGGCCCTCAAAATACCGCCGGCGAAAAAGCCCTGCAAACCCTGCTTCCCACTCTGTCGCTCGAAGAGAATCTGTTTTTGCCGCTGCGAGAGATTCCCCAAGTCGCCCAGGAATACAATAGCATTGAGACAGAAGTACTGGTGCAGAGCGCCCTGATGAAAATGCTGCTGCAACAAAAAGCCGAAGCCCTTATCGAATCGGCCAATAATACCTCTACCGTCTCCATTCTCGACCACGCCACCGCCCCTGGACGGAAAAGTTGGCCCAAGCGTTCGCTTATTGTCCTCATCGCCGGAATCCTCAGCCTGTTCCTTTCGACTAGCTATACCTTCGGCGCGGCGTACATAGCCGAGTTGCGCCAACGCTGGGAAGCCGATTACCACCCGAACGCCTGATCCTTTGCACTTATCCTTAATTAGCCCGGAAAGCTGATAACGTGCCTGAAGAAATCCAGGTTCCCACCCTTCGCCAGACCGAGCAACCCCTTCCCTCCTACGAGACGGCCGACAGCGCCGGCCAGGATCTGCGGGCCCATCTAGATGAGCCGGTGGTCCTGGCCCCAGGCCACCGGGTTTTGATAGCCACTGGACTGCGTCTGGCCATTCCCAGTGGCTATGAAGCCCAGGTCAGACCCCGCAGCGGTCTGGCTCTAAAAAAGGGCTTGACTGTACTCAATACCCCCGGCACCATAGACGCCGATTATCGAGGGGAAATAGGGGTTATCCTGGTCAACCTGTCCCAAGAAAATCAGCAGATTGAACCAGGAGAACGCATCGCCCAACTGGTTTTTGCCGCTGTGGTCCGCGGCCAACTGGTCGAAGTCGACGGCTTGGCCGAAACCCAACGCGGCGCAGGAGGTTTCGGCTCAACAGGACGCCACTGATTGGACTTGCTTTGGGCAAGGCGCAAAAAGGAGGGCCGTCCGGATATATCCGGACGGCCCTCCTTTTGTCGGGTATTCGCTTTAGCTACCCCTTTCAGATAAGGCGATCAGCTTTTGGCCGTAATTTCAACACCAACGCCGCAATTTAGACGGCAACCAACTCAGGAGTGCGCAATTGCGCCAGAGCCCCTTGAATGTGTTCTTCCACCTGAATGACATCCAGTTTGACTTTTTGGGCGATTTCATCAACCTCTAAAGGTTGGGACCCATCTAGGCCAAAATACAAATGCACGACAGTCTGAATCTGCTCATCCAGAGTCGCCAATAAAGCATCTATCTGGGCGAATAACTGCATATCGACGGAAATAGTATTTGCCCCATGACCGAGAGCTTGTAACGATCTCAAATCCTCGTCTTGCGCCATTTGTTGCAATAAGTCTTCCATTTCTCCATCTCCACTCATGTTAAGGTCCTGCATTTTTTGCATTTTCACTGTTTTATTAGCTCCAGTATCTGTACCGAAGAGTTTAGTCGCGCAAAATTTGCTTTCGACTCAATTCTGGCTCTTCGTTATTTTCCACCTCAATGGTTTATCGACGGCCAGTTTTCATCTTTCAAGCACCATAATGGACCATTGGGTAATAGGGTCATTACGAGCTGAAAAAGACGCTAAGATCAAAGCAATATTTATGCCCGATTTTTTTACAAAAGCGACAACTTATTTATAAATAAATACTTAATTAAATTTGTAGCCTGTTTTTTGTCTTCCTTATGCCAAATAGTCTAAACTGAGTGACAAAAAAATCAACAAAAATGCAAGATTTGCATTGCCTCATATCTCAACTAGCTGATTTGCAAAAAATACTGCAGCGACCTTTGAATGCTTCGTTTCGTCGTGGGCACGTCTCAGATACCCTTTCTGGCTGACCATAGCCGCTCTTTCTCCTTGTCTAAACCAACTATTCATTGAAAAACAAAAAAGGCCCGGCCGGTTTCCCGGACGAGCCTTTGGAACTGCATCAGATCAGGACGAACTAACCGCCACCGATAGCCGGCAGAAAGTGCACTTCGCTGTCGGGCAGCACTTTTTTGCGCAGCCCCTCGGGCGATATCTCACCGTCGATAGCCACGGCTAAGCCCGGTCGGATACGATCCCCCTCGCATACCCGCTCCTTAAAACCGGGATAACGCGTTTCTAACGCCTCTATCACCTGCCGTACGGTTTCCCCCCCCACCTCGACCTGGGCCTGCTCATCGGTCAACTTTTGCATGAGGGAAGGAATCCATACCGTCGGCATGATTTTTAGCTGGTCGCCACTGGCTCATTGGCCCGCTGCCCCTGGAGGGCAGCCACGACCCGGTCGGGCTTCATCGGCAATTCGGTCAGATGAATCCCCACAGCCTGATTGATGGCATTGCAAACGGCGGCCGGAGGCGGAGCAATATTGGCTTCACCTACCCCGCGCACTCCAAAGGGATGGCCCGGATTGGGCACTTCGACGATAATCGTCTCAATCATGGGCAGATCCAACGCCGTAGGAATGCGGTAATCGAGGAAAGTGGCATTCTCCATGCGACCCTCCCCATTGTAGAAGTATTCCTCGTTCAAAGCCCAACCAATCCCCTGCACTGAACCGCCCTGCATCTGGCCCTCAACGTATGAGGGATGGATCGCCTTGCCCGCATCCTGCAATACAGTAAAGCGCAAAATTTTGACCTTACCGGTCTCCGGGTCCACTTCAACATCGGCGATATTAGCAGCAAATGAACCGCCGACGCCGGCATCGGGATCGGCCGAGCCCCTGCCCACCACCGGGCCACCTGTCTCCTCGAGCTGGGCAGCCAGCTCTTTAAAGCCAAACCGCTTACCGGCATCGCCCTTGTCGCTGAAAACGCCGTCGGCAAAAGTGACCTGGTCGGCCTCCGTTTCCCAGAGGATGGCTGCTCGTTCAATCATCTGATCGCGCACGTCCTCAGCGGCGAGAAAAGCGGCCCACCCCGTCGAATAGGTCACCCGAGACCCACCCGTCACATCCGTATAGCCAATGGAATTGGTGTCGACCACTTGGGGATTGACATCCTCGGCGGCCAGCCCCAGCACTTCGGCAAACTGCATGGCGATGGCGGTACGGGAACCGCCGATATCGGTCGATCCCTCGACCAGATTTACGGTGCCGTCTTCGCTGACGCTGGCTGTCACCGCCGATTTGAGCCCGACGTTGAACCAGTAACCAATGGAAATGCCGCGTCCCCGATTGGGTCCTCTGAGCTCGGACTGGTAATGCTCACTATTCTTGAGCAGAGTCAGTGTCTCTTCACAACCAATGCGCGGGTATACTGGCCCATCTATGCGCCGGGCGCCTTCTCGGGTCGTATTCTTAAGTCGGAAAGCCGCCGGATCTTGGCCCAATTTCGCGGCCAATTCATCCATTACCGTCTCGGTGGCAAAAGTCACCTGGGTTGCACAGGGGGCCCGATAGGCAAAACTGCGGGGTTTATTGACCACCACGTCGTAGCCATCTATAGAGCCATTGGGAATATCGTAACAGGCAAAAATGCACATGACACCGCAAGCCATAGGCGAACCAGGGTAGGCACCCGACTCAAAAGCCATATAGGCTTCGGCGGCCACCAATTTGCCCTGGGCATCGGCCCCCATTTTGACGCGCACGTACGAGCCGGGCGTCGGCCCAGTCCCTTCAAAAACGCCGGCGCGGGTCATAATAAGCTTAACGGGATGCCCTGTTAGCCGCGACAACAAGGCGGCGACTGGTTCGAGATAAACCGGTATTTTGCCGCCAAACCCGCCGCCGATTTCCTGGGGTACGACCTTTATCTTTGACACTGGACAATCGAGCACAGCCATTAGCTGCCGGCGCGCGGTAAAAGACCCCTGAGTGCTGGTCCAAACCGTCAAAAAGCCGTCCGGGTTCCACATTGCCGTGGCGTTTTGCGGCTCGATATAGCCCTGGTGCACCGTGGCCGTATCGATTTCGCGCTCGACCACGACATGGGCCTCGGCAAAAGCCTTAGCCGGATCACCCAAATCGTAACGCACGTGCGAGGCGATGTTGCTATGCTTACCGGTATCCTCGCCCATTTCGTCGGTAGTCAGATCCTCGTGCACCAGCGGGGCGCCCTCTTTCATGGCCTCGAGCACGGTTATGGCCGAGGGCAAGATTTCGTAGTCTATTTCGATCAGTGCCAGGGCTTCTTCAGCGATATGCGTACTGGTCGCTGCTACCCCTGCCACCGCATGCCCCCGGTAGAGTACCTTATCGGTGGCTAGCACATTGTCGCGCATAAACTTCAGACGCGCCGGCCCTTCGCCCAAATCGATGGTTTCATCGTGTTCTGTGGCCGGCAGGTCGGCCCCCGTCACCACGGCGCGGACCCCTTCCAGGGCCGCCGCTTTAGAGGTATCGATCGATTTTATCCGTGCATGGGCGTGCGGGCTGCGCAATACCTGGCCGTAGAGCATACCCGGCAATTGTGTATCCCCTCCATACACCGCCCGCCCGGTCACCTTGTCCGTACCGTCGTGGCGAATGGGTCGGGTGCCAATAACCTTATAATTTCCGTTGTCAGAACCGTTTGACGACATGTCAGTTCACTCCTCTACCGTAGTGGAAAGGGCTAGATTCTGTTTGCAGACTTGCCCGTGCCGTAAACCCAAGACTGACAGGGCGGCTCAAAGCCGCCCTGTCAGTGGATATAAATACCCCATCGAACGACGGCGACTACCAACCAACACCGGCAGCTCCGTTATCGCCGTCCACAGGAAAATTAAACGACGAACCTTGAAATACGCTCGCAGGGGTTATTTCAATAAATGTTTAAACCGTGGCGCGCAATTCCTGGGCCGTATCCAATACCGCCCGCACAATCTTGTCGTAACCGGTGCAGCGGCACAGATTGCCGGCTAGCCAATGCCGCACCTCGTGCTCGGTGGGATCGGGGTTGTGTTCGAGCAACGATTTAGCCGCCACCAGAAATCCGGGCGTGCAGATACCGCACTGCAGACTGGCATGCTCGAGGAATTTCTGCTGCATCGGATGCAATCCGTCGGCGCTAGCCAGCCCCTCTACAGTGCCAATTTGCTTGCCTTGAGCCTCTACGGCCAATACCAGACAGGAATCGACCAAGACTCCGTCCAGGGTAATGCTGCAAGCACCACAATTGCCGTCGTTGCATCCTTCTTTGGTACCTGTAAAACCGAGTTCCTCGCGCAGCACTTCAAGCAAGCTCTGGCGCGGTTCGCACAGGAATTCGGTATCCTCTCCGTTGATTTTGGTCTGAACGTGGATTTTGCTCATCTTTGCGCTAGCTCCCTGTACCTTATATGGGCGTCCCACCGCTCGGCGGGCCTATAAAACCAAATAATACGAGGCGACGAAGCTCCGCCGCTAAATCTCAGCCGGCGGCTTCCTGGACGGCGTTGGGTACAAATTTGCCCTTGGCCCGCAAAATGGCCCCGTTGAGGACCCTTTTGGTGATAACACCGACCAGATGAGTGCGGAATTCGGCCGGACCGCGCATATCTGAAATAGGCCGGGCCGCCGCCTGGGCCAACGCCGCCGCCTGGGCGACGGCCTCGTCATCGACGGACAGTCCCGCCAAAGCTTCGCCGGCTTCGCGGACGAAGATGGGGGTAGGACCCACGGCACCTAAGGCGATACGCACGCTCTTGAAATTCTGTCGCCGGTTGGCCAATTCGACATAAACGCCGACGCCGACTACAGCGATATCCATCTCATTGCGAGGAATAAAGCGCTGATAGTGCCCGCCCGACCCCTTGCGCGAGGGGGGAAATTGCAGGGCCACCAGCATTTCACCGGCTTCCAGGGCATTCTTACCCGGAGCGGTGCAAAAATCTTCCACGGCGACCTTGCGCCGACCGTTGGGGCCGGCAATTTCACAAGTTGCGCCATAGGCAATCATCGCGGGAATGGTGTCGGCACTGGGCGTGGCATTGCACAGATTGCCGCCAAAGGTCGCCCGCCCCTGAATCTGGATACCGCCGATTATAGAGGCCGAATCGGTCAGGCCCGCATAGCGCTCGACTACTTCGGCGTCGTTGTAAATCAAGTGGCAGGGCACAGCGGCGCCAATGCGCAAGCCACGACGAGGCCCATAAGTCAATTCATTGACTTCCGGGATATGTTTGACATCGACGACCAATTCGGGCTCGAAGCGCTTGTTGCGGAGGTGGACCAACAGGTCCGTACCGCCGGCCAACAATCGAGCCCCTTCGCCCTTATCGGCCAACAAAGCTAAGGCTTCGCGCAGCGTTTGGGGCGCAGCATAGTCGAAATTCTTCAAGGAGAACCCCCTCTCACTGAGGCATGGGATAAAACAGCGTGGCGCCCAGGTCCTGTACCGTCAGCAACCCGAGACAACGCGCTGAACTCAACCTGAAATACGCTTTTATGTAGTGATTTTTGAGACAGTGGATAAGATAGCCCAGGTCCGGAAGCCGTGTCAAGTAAAGGTCGCCAAACGGCGCCCCGCCTGCCCTTCTAAGTTCCTGTTGTCGTCACCGCCATTTCACCTTCTTCCCGCTTGGTCTGCCCAAACCAATCGTGGACAATATTGAGCGTCTGCATAGATACTGGAACCCCAATCAGAATAATTCCGGTGGCGAAAAGCACCCCAAAAGCCAAACTGACTGCCATGGGGATGAGAAATTGGGCCTGGACGCTTTTTTCCAATATCATGGGTAACAGGCCGAAAAAAGTGGTCAGCGAAGTCAGCAAAATGGGCCGAAAGCGCTGACACCCCGCATCTACCAACGCCTGGGTGCGATCCATTCCTTGAGCTAGTAATTGATTGTAAAAACTGAGCAGTACTAACGAATCGTTGACCACCACACCCGATAGAGCAACAATGCCAAACATACTCAATAAGGCCAGATCAATGCCCATGATAACATGGCCCCAGACCGCCCCTATAACTCCGAAAGGAATGGCGCTCATAATCACAAAGGGCTGACTGTAGGATTTGAAAGGCACGGCCAGCAGCATATATATAGCAAAAAGCGCAATGATAAAATTAATCCCCAGGCTCTTCATTGATTCGGCCTGTTCGCGCTCCTCGCCTTCATAGCTGTAACGCAGGCCCGGATAATCGGCCAGCAGTTGGGGCAGGAAACGCTGCGCCAGATCGTCGTTGATCTCTCCGGCGTTGCCCACTTCCTCGTCGACAGTGGCGCTGACGGTGACCACCCGCTGCCCGTCCGTGCGCTGAATAGAGGCGTAGCCGTGACCAATATCGACGGTGGCCACTTCCGTGAAGGGCACTTCGGCGCCCTCTGGGGTGCGCACACGCATCTGCCGCACATCGTCGAGCGAGCGGCGCTCATCCATAGGATAGCGCACCATAACCCGGACATCGTCGCTGCCGCGCTGGAAACGCAACGCCTGGTCGCCGTAAAAACCCTGGCGCACCTGGCGGCCCAGATCGCCCAGGGTCACCCCCAACGTGCGCGCCTGCCCTTTAAGGCCCAATTTCATCTCCAATTTACCCTCTTGAAAGCTGTCCTGAATGTTACCGGTACCTGGATAGCGGCCTATCTCTCCTTTGAACCGTTCCACCGCCTGCAAAAGCTGGTCGAAATCGGCCGAGGCCAATTGCACTTCAATTGGGTTCCCCGCCGAAAAGAGGGACGACGAAAAAACTAGCGATTCAGGACCGGGTAATTCCCCCACCAACTGTCGCAGCTGCGATTCGAGTTCGGCGCTGGAAAAATCGCGTTCCTCCGAGGGCAACAATTCGATAGTGATTTCGGCCAGATGTCCCTGGCCGCCACCCCCACCCGTAGGCGCAAAAGACGAACGCCGGCCGGTGGGCTGGTCGCCGATAAAGGTGTAGATATTGCGAAATATCGACTTGTCCGTCCCTTCGGCGTCTATCCCGTCGCGTAACTCAACGGCTTTTTCCTCGATATAGTGCACGACCTTGGAAGTCTGTTCCACCGTCGTGCCCTGGGGCATGGCGATGGAGACGGTGAGCCAGTCCGACTCGATCTGCGGCATGAAGACAAATTTGATATGGCCACCCGCCACCCAACCAACTGTGACCAACATCAACGAGATGGCCACCGCCAAGGAGGCCAGCGGATTGCGCAGGGCGACCCCCAGCGAGGGCCGGTAGGCCCGGGCGATAAAGGCCTTGAGGCGACCGTCGAACCAGGTGGCGGTGCGGTCGTGCAGGGCCAAAGGCCGGGCGAAAATCCGCCCCAGGAAGCGGCCGAGGCGGCCCCCGTCCGAGGACAGATGAGCCGGCAGAATAAAGAGGCTTTCGATAAGCGACAGCAACAGCACCGAAATGACGATAACCGGGATCACCGACATGAATTTTCCCATCAGACCATCGACGAAAAACAGCGGCATAAAAGCCACCACTGAAGTCATGATGGAGAATACCACCGGCTTGCCCACTTCCAAAGCTCCATCGATAGCCGCCCGCAAAAAGTCCTTGCCCTTCTCGCGGTGGGCAAAGACGTTTTCTCCCACGATTATAGCGTCGTCGACGACAATGCCTAAGGCAACGATAAAGGCGAACAGCGACAGCATATTGATGGAGGCGTCGAAGGGCCCCATCAGGACAAACGAGCCCAGAAAGGAAATGGGAATACCCATCATCACCCAGAAAGCCAGGCGCAGATCGAGAAATAGACTCAGACAGATAAATACCAACAACAGGCCCATGCGGGCGTTGCGCACCAGCAAATCGATGCGGCTATTGAGAATGCGTGTATCGTCCCGGGCGATATCCATCTGGATTCCAGCGGGCAACTGTCCGGCCTTGTCGCCGACGTATTCCTTGACATAGGCGGCTATCTCCAATGCGTTCTGGTCGCCAGTGCGGTAGATCTGGACCACTGCCGAGGGCGACCCATTAAAGCGCGAAATGAGATCCGTATCCTCAAAACCGTCATTGACCCTGGCGACATCGCCCAGACGCAATTGGGTTCCGTCGGATCGGGATAACACCACGACCTCTTCGTATTGGACACCGCGGCGCAACAGGCCTTTGGTGCGCACCAGGATCTCGCCGTCCTCGCTTTGCACGCTGCCGCCGGGCAGGTCGAGACTGGTGCGCCGCACCGCATTGGTCACCTGATCGAACGTAAGTCCGTAGCGCCGCAGGGCCGCCTCCGATACCTCAATAGAAATTTCATCGCTGCGCACCCCCTGCAATTCGACCTGGGAGATGAAATCGGAATTGCGCAAGTCGTCGCGTGCCTGTTCAGCGGCCACCTTGAGGGCTTCTTCAGGCACATCGCCGTAGAGGACGATATCAATGACCTGGTTGCGCCGCGTCATTTCCTTGATTACCGGCTTCTCGGTTTCAACGGGGAAAGTCTCGATCCGGTCGACTTCGTTTTTGACCTCGTCTAGAAGGCGCCCCATATCGACGCCGCGCTCTAGTTCGACGCTTACTATCCCGATCCCTTCGGAGGCTGTCGACCGCACCCGGCGCACCCCCTCAATACCGCGGACACGCTCCTCGATACGCTTGCATACCCCCTCCTCGACCTCCTCGGGGCTGGCTCCTAGATAGGGGACCTGGATCTGCACTTGGTCGAGGGAGAATTCGGGGAAGGTCTCCTTCTTAGTCTCGAGCAAGGCAAAAAATCCGCTCAACAAAATGAAAACCATCAATAAATTGGCGGCGACATGATTCTTGGTCATCCAACTTACGGGAGCCTTCACGATCCAGCCTCCCCATCGTTTAGGGCCAGGCGTACTTTCATACCGTCGGTGACGCCATTCAATTGGGATACTACCACGCCTTCGCCGCGTTCCATCTGCAAATGGACCAGTACCACATCGCGCATGCGGCGCACGACATCGGCCCGGCGCACGTACAAGACACCATCGGGTCCGGCGACCCAGACCTTATCGCCGGGACGCAGTGCAGCCCGCGGTAGGCGCCGCACTTGCTCGACTTGGCGGCCCGTTATGGCGACATCGACGAACATGCCCACCGTCAAAGGTGGGATGCCCGCTGCTAGGCCACCGTATGGATCATCTACCTCTACCACCAGCCGAGCCATGCGACTGCGCGGATCCAACTCGCCCTCGGTTCGCACTATCCGTCCATCCCACTGGTGCACCCGACCGGCAAAAGTGCCGTTTATCCGAGCGGCGGCCCCCTCCTCAGCAAAGAGAAAAGGCAAAGGTGCCTGCTCGGGCTGGACCGCTTGGATCCTGTCCTTGTCCGCCTGCCGCACCGGCATGGGATAGGGTAGGGCGAACCAAGCCAGATCCTCGTCGGGAACCGGCACGACAATTTCGGCTTTTTCGACGCTGTAGATCTGGGCCACCCGCTGACCGGCACTGACGTGCTGACCGGGCTCGACCGCCGCCGTGCGCACGCGCCCGTCAAAGGGAGCGTAGAGTTTGGTCCGCCCCAAACGCAAAAGCGCCTCTTCGAGACGGGCCCGAGCCGATTGCGAATCGGCCCGGGCGGCATTGAGCTGAGGTAGACGCAAAACTAGGGCCGATGGGGCTTCATCAGTACCGCGCAGACGCTCCCATTCCTGGCGCGCCACGGCCGACTCCTGCCGCGCCAGGTCGAGCCGATACCTCGCCTGGGCGACGAGGGCTTCGGCCTGATCGACGGCCAGCTCGTAGTCACGGGGATCTATGTGGAAAAGTAGATCGCCGGCAGCAAAAGTACCGCCCGGTTCAAATTGCTCCGCCTTCCATACAACCAACCCCGAAACCTGGGGGATTAAATCGATCTGCGCATCCGGCCGGACCGTACCCTGCCCCTCGACCGTGACCCGAACGGTCTGGGCCGGCACTTGCACCACTTGTACCAGAGGCCCTAAATAGACGGAATCTTCCAGAGGAGGGGGCTGACGCATCGCCTTCAGCCCGTAAAAGGCGCCAACCCCCAGCGCCAGGATCAACAACGGCAAAACGACCTTTCTCATTGACTAGTCTCCATAGAGGTTGGAACAAATTCGGCCGACGGCGCAAAACCGCCACCCAGGGCCAGATGCAAATCTATACGGGCATCGAGCTGTTGCCGCTGCACCCCCAACAGGCGACTTTCGGCATCAAAGGCGCGGCGCTGAGATTCGAGCAAAGTGATCAGATCGGCCAGCCCTTCGCCGTAGCGGTCCTCGGCCAACTGACGCGCTGCCACAGCCTCGGCAGCAGCCTCTTCCAAGGCCCTTTGCTGCTGGTCGAGAAACCCCTCGGACGCCAGGGCCAATTCGACTTCGGCGTAGGCCCGCAGGGCAGCCTGGGCATAATTGGCTACAGCTTGCTCAACCCTGGCCCCGGCCAGATCAACACCGGCCCGCAAACGCCCCCCTTGCAACAGCGGTTGGCTAATATTGCCGATCAGGTTCCACACCGAAAAATCGCCGTCGAGCAAATCGGCCAAGGCATCGGATGAACGCCCCCCCGATCCAGTCAAGCTAATACGGGGGTAGAGGGCACGGCGGGCTTCTACCAGACGCCTGTCGGCGGCGGCCAGGCGGCGCTCGCTGGCGGCCAGATCGGGCCGGCGGCCGATCAACTCAGCCGGCAATCCAGCTGGTACCGGTGCCCCGACAGCGGGCAACTCGGCCGCCAGTTCCACAGCGGCCCCGGGGTAGCGCCCCAGCAATAATTCGAGCTGGCGCTGGGCCCGGTCCAATTGCTGCCGCCGCTGCTGCAAAACCGCCTCGGCCGAGGCCAGACTCGAACGCCCCAGGCGCACATCGAGGGACGATTGCACACCGCGCCGGTAGCGACTGGTGATCAATTCGGTGGAGATCCGATAATTACCTACTGTAGCAGCGGCCAAGTTCACCTGGTGCCGGGCCTCGACGGCGGCGAAATACGCCCGCGCGGTCTGGGCCGCCAGCGATAATCGGGCGGCCTGCCAATCGGCCCGGGCGGCCTGCCAATCGGCCACCCCGGCCTGGGCCCCGGCCCGCAGTCGGCCCCAAAGATCAATTTCCCAACTGGCGCTTAGGTCGACGCCAAAATTATCCGAGGTGGTGCTGTTGACTTGGCCGTCGCCGCCGGGAATGGGGAAACCGATAAAATTCTGCTTGCGCCGCGAGCCCGATGCCGAGGCGGCCAATTGGGGCCATTGGGAAGCCCCAGCTATGCGGGCCTGGGAGGCGGCCTGTTGGAGCCGGGCCCCAGCCGCCTGCAAATCGAAATTATGCGTCAGCGCCTCGGCGACGAGGCTGTCGAGACCAGCCGCACCCAACTGACTCCACCACTTCTGCTCTATCGCCCCCTCGCCTTGAGGGACAGACCAAGCAGGTGGTGGGGCAACGACTGCCGGCAACTTCTGGGAACCAGGCGCCGAGGCGCAGGCGACCAACAACGGAACAATAATGAGGTATCTGATCAATGGGCTTCCTCCTCGGGGCCACAGGCACGCAGACCGGCCACGGCGAAACGCTGCAAACGCTGAATGGTATCTTCGACATCGCCGGTATCGCACTGGCCTTGGGTCAACAAGTCCAGCATCTGCCCGGCCATCATGGTATGGGCCATAGTGCCGACGCTAAAAAAAAAGCCCCACATAATATCGGCGCTGGCCAATTGCGGCAAACTGGCTTCTAAAGCGGCCCTGAACCGGTGCGCAACGTCTTCGAATTGCCTGTGCACCAACAGGCGTATTTCACCCGGTTCAGCGTAGAGGCGGCCCATTAGGCGCATAGAATCGGCCCCGCCCTTTTCGCGGCTCTGGCACAACCGCAAAGGCGGGGCAATAAATGCTTCGACCACTTCTTCCAACTGGGGCACTCCGGGGGCTGCCAGTTGCTGGCACTGATCGAGCAAGCGCAGACGCTCGCCATTGATGGGCTCGATACGACGGGCGTAAACCGCCTGCACCAGATCATTTTTGGAACCAAAATGGTATTTTACCGAGGCCAGATTGGCCTGGGCCTGCGCCGTAACCCTGCGCAGCGACGTGGCGGCAATGCCCTGTTGCGCAAAGAGCTCTTCGGCCGCATCCATCAGCCGTTCTTTGGTATCTAATTGGGTCACGTTGCCCCTGTCAGCAGGTCTATGGACCAAAAGAATTTAAATTCAATCAAACGTTTGTTTGAATATAAACAGGCCAGCTGACCTGTCAAATTTTAATTCCCTATTTTAGAAATTAACCTGTGTCAATCCCCAAGGCCCTATTTAGAAAGCGGCGCCGAGGTCATTGGCAAACTATTTTTATTCTATAATATTTCTAATGCTTGCAAATATTCGCCGTATAGCGCTTGGGCCTCATCCCCATCGACGGCCCGGTCGACAATGGCCAGCCCCTGGCGCAAAACCAATTGCTCGCCCTCGTTCAATTCGAGATCCCCTTCCATCAACAACCCCGTACCGAGCAAATTCTTGCGGGTGAACCAGGTCACCGGATGACGGATATTATCGGGGTGATCCATCATCACCACCCCGCCGCCAGCCGCACCCACGGCACTGACCCAGCGGGCCGGCTGTCCCATGATGGCCTCGTGCCCTTCCTGACCCTCGCTGTTCAAGTGCCGAGCATCGGCAAAGGGCGGCCCCATACGCAGGACTAGGCCGCTGTAGCGCGCTGCCCGCGAGGCTTCCATGACCAACTTTTCTCCAACGGGCTCTATAGATGTGTCTATAGACCATAAATAGCCTTTGTTTTGGCCGCAGCGGCCAAAACGAAACTGCCGACGTTCGCGGGCCAGGGGCCGATCCTCTGCATCCAACCAGGTCAATTCCTCTTCGACCCCCAACCACGCCCCCTGATCCAACCGGGTAAAACGGTCGTGACGCTGGATGCCGTGACTGTGATCGACGTATTCGTAGCCGCCTTTTTCCGGCAAGTACCAGGGGCCGCCCCACAAATTGGTGTCACCCACGTGCACCCAGCCAAAGAATAGCCCCGTATGCCAGGCATGATCTGCTGGCCGGTATTCGGTTATCAAACCGCCAGAGGGGGTATAGATGGGCGCAAAACAGGGTTTGGGCGACTCAGTGCGCGGCAATTCCTCCAGGGCTCGATACAGGGCGACCAGTTGCTCGCCGTCGTGCACTTCAAAACCGAGCGCATTTTGCTGTAATACCAATTCGGCCATGGATCCTCGTCCTCCTTTTAGTAAATCCTTGAAAAGGTTAAATATAGCCTTCTATAAGGGCACAGCAACTGGCTACCGCCGTCAGCTCCAGCAAAAATTAATCTCTTTTTTGTCGCTTTGTCCCAGAACGGTGTAAGGCTATTAAAATCAAGCCAAAAGAGGCTTTTTACAGGCTAAAAATCACAGTCTTAAATTTTACTTAACTATAATTTTTACAATCTCTTATAATTTTTAATTCAACTTCATTACAGTCAATTGACATCTATCGGCAAAATAGCTATGTTAGACGCGTCGGCAACAACAGTTCCTCCCCCACTTATGTCGATAGTTAGTCCTCCCCGTTGATTCTGGCCGCTGGCTAGTTGGAATTCAACACTCTGTGCTAATACGCCCTTTTTGTATCCTCAGTATACCGCTTTAGGTATACGGCGGGTACGTGCGCCTACACTACATCCTTCTCGGACTTGTACCTATGCCTTCAGCCGGATTTGTCCATCTGCACGGCCACAGCGAATTCAGCCTGCTCGATGGGGGGTGTCACGTCAAAAAAATGGCCGGCCTGGCCGCCGAACAAAACATGTCGGCCCTAGCCGTCACCGACCACGGCAATCTATTTGGCGCCATTCAACATTATAAGTCCTGCCAAAACGCCGGCATCAAACCCATCATCGGCTGCGAAGTCTACGTCGCCATTGAGGGCCGCCATTTGCGCCAGGCCTCACGCGGTCTGGCACACGGCTCCAACCATCTGGTGCTGCTGGCCAAAAACGATACCGGCTACCAGAATCTGACCAAATTGGTTTCCAAGGGCTACCTGGAAGGCTATTACTATAACCCCCGCATTGATAAGGATATCCTCCGCGAACACTCCGAAGGCCTGATCTGTCTATCCGCTTGTGTCAGCGGCGAAATCGCCCACCTTATCCAGCGCGAAGGGGTGGGGGCGGCGGAAAAAGCCGCCCGTGAGTATATGGATATCTTCGGCGACGATTACTACCTCGAAATCCAGCGCCACGGGATCGATATCGAAGAGAAGGTCAACGACGGCATCCTCAAGCTGGAAAAAAAGCTGGGACTGCCCCTGGTGGCCACCAACGATTTCCACTTTTTACGGGCCGAGGACCACGCCGCCCACGACGCCCTCATCTGCATCCAGACCGGCAAAAAAATAGCCGAGACCAACCGTATGTGCTATCCCGACGGGCTCTACATGAAAACGCCCGAAGAGATGTACGAGCTATTCGGCGATATGCCGCACGCCCTGGAAAATACCCTGGCTATCGCCGACAAATGCGATGTGCAATTCGAATTTGGCGATTTCAAACTGCCCAGTTTCCCCAAACCCGAAGGTTTTACCGAAGACGGCCAGTATCTCACCCACCTGGCCAACGAGGGTTTGCGACGGCGCTACGACCGCATAGACGAAGACCTGCAAAAACGCCTCGATTACGAACTGGGCGTCATTATCCAAATGGGCTACGCCGGTTATTTCCTCATCGTTTGGGACTACGTCCACTTCGCCCGCAACAACGGCATTTCGGTGGGCCCGGGCCGCGGTTCGGCCGCCGGTTGCCTAGTGGCCTATACCCTGGGGATCACCAATACCGACCCCATGCGCTACGACCTACTCTTTGAGCGCTTCCTCAACCCCGAGCGGGCGGCCATGCCCGACATCGATATCGACTTCGCCGATACCGGCCGCGACCGGATCATCCGCTACGTAGTCGACAAATACGGCGAGAAGAACGTCTCCCAGGTGATAACTTTTGGGACCATGGGCGCCAAAGCGGTTATCCGCGATGTCGGCCGCGTCCTGGGGATGGAATACGGCGAGGTCGACCGCATTGCCAAGCTGGTCCCCAACGAGCTCAAAATATCCCTCGAGGATGCCATCGGCAAAGTCCCCGAACTCAAGCAAATGGGCGATGCCCGGGACGAAAAAGGCCAGCTCATCGCTCATGCCCTCAAATTGGAGGGCCTTTCCCGCCACGCCTCGGTCCACGCCGCCGCCGTCATTATTGCCCCTGACGATCTGACCAATTTCGTCCCCTTGTATAGAGCCCCCAAAGACGGCCGCATCACCACCCAGTTCGACGGCCCCACCTGCGACGAATTGGGTCTGCTCAAAATGGATTTCCTAGGGCTTAAGGAATTGTCCCTAATGGACGAGGCGGTCCGCCTCATCCAGATCCATACCCCCGATTTTGACCTGGAAACACTCCCTTGGGACGACAGGCCTACCCTGGATTTATTCGGCCGCGGCGAGACCATCGGCGTATTCCAGTTTGAAAGCGGCGGTATGCGCGAGTACCTGGCCCTGCTCAAGCCGGACAATATCGAGGATGTCATCGCCATGAACGCCCTGTATCGGCCTGGCCCCATGGAGATGATTCCCACCTATATCGCTCGCAAGCACGGCGAGGAACCGGTGGTCTACGATCACCCCGCCCTCGAACCCATCCTCGCCGAGACCTTCGGCGTCCTGGTCTATCAGGAACAGGTCATGCACGTGGCCCAAGCTTTGGCCGGGTTGTCGCTGGGCCAGGCCTATATAATGATTAAGGCTATCGGCAAGAAAAAGCCCGAAGAGATGGCCAAGGTGAAAAAGGCTTTTTACGATGGCTGCAAGGAAAAAGGGGTCGACAAGAAAGTCACAGACAAAGTCTTCGGCGCCATCGAAGTCTTTTCTGGCTACGGCTTCAACCGCTCGCATTCGGCGCCCTATTCGGAAATTGCCTATAAAAACGCCTATCTCAAGTCCAACTATCCCAAGGAATACATGGCGGCCTCGCTGACGGTAGCCCGCAATAATACCGACACCCTCACCGTTTTGCTCGACGAGTGTCGCCGCATGGAAATTCCCGTATTGCCGCCCGACGTCAACGAAAGCGCGGTCACCTTTACCCCCACCGAAGAAGGTATCCGCTTTGGTCTGGGAGCCATCAAAAACGTCGGTGTCGGTGCAGCCCAAAGCGTTGTCGACAGGCGCATTGGCGAGGGCGATTTCAAGTCCTTATTCGAATTCTGCGACCGCCTCGACTTGCGCGCCGTCAATCGTCGCGTCGTCGAAAGCCTGATCGCCGCTGGGGCTCTCGATGGCCTACAAGGCCACCGGGCTCAGCAATTGGAAGGGGTCGAAATGGCCCTCAAAAGCGCGCAAAAAGTCCAGGAAGAACGCGAACGTGGTCAGATCAGTCTGTTCGACCAGGGCAGCGATTCCGATGCGCCAGTTGAACTCGATCAACGTTCTTTACCCGAAGTGGAAGCCTGGAACGAAAACGAACAACTGGCCAAAGAACGCGAGTTGCTGGGCTTTTTCCTCTCCAGTCATCCCTTAAGCCGCTTTACCCGCGACCTGAAGACCTTTGCCCAACCTCTCACCGAACTGAATCAGGGCCAGGATGGGTCCCCCATCCGCGTCGGCGGCCTCATCAGCCGTGTAAGCACCTTCACCGACCGACGCAACCAGCCCTTTGCCTTTGTTACCTTGGAAGATCTGTCGGGCAAGGGAGACGTCGCCTTCTTTTCCGAAGCCTACGCCGCCCATAGCCAATTGTTGCAGCAGGATCAGGTTATTTTAGTCGAAGGTCGGATCACTTCGCGCAACGGCCGCATGAGCATTCAGGCCGAGAAAGCCTCGCCGATGGACCAAGCCCGCGACCGGCTGACCAAAGCCGTCAACCTATTACTGCCTTACGAAGACGTCGAATCAGACGTGCTAAGCCAGTTGCGACAACTGTGCGAACGCTACGAGGGCGAATGTGAATTGCGCCTGCACCTGCAAAACGGCGGCGAAAAAGACGCCATCGTACGCTCGCGCACCCTTCGCGTTACACCCTGCGACGAATTGCTCAGCGAGGTCGACGCCCTCATCGGTCCACGACGCGCTTGGCTGACGGCCGAACGGCAGAAACACCGCCCAGCACCGGCCCCTCGCCGACGCCAAGCGGCCATGGGCGCCTGAGCCTATGCGCCTGCTACCGGCCGCCCTGTTGGCCGCCCTGTTGGTCTCTTCCTGCAGCGACGATGAAGCCTCGAAAAAAGCCGATCCATTCGCCCTGGCCTCGACCTTTGATCTGGCCGACTACCGGGGTCGAGTCGTCCTACTCAATGTCTGGGCGACTTGGTGCGGCCCCTGCCGCTATGAAATTCCCGCCTTGATCCAGCTACGACAGGATTTCAAAACCGACGAGGTGGCCATTATCGGCGTTTCCGTAGATAGAGGCAGTCCCCAACAAGTGCGCCCTCTCATCGGCCAGTTCGCCCAGCATTACAAAATCAACTACCCCATTCTTCTCGACCCCCAGGGTATTCTCGCCCGCCAGTATTACCAAGGTGCCAATATGCCCATCCCTCTCACCATGATTATCGACCAGCAAGGCAAAGTCGCCCAGACCCACCTGGGCCTACCTCGCAATAACAAGGGGAAAATCGACCCCCACGGTGTCTACGCCACCGATATCCAGGCGTTATTAGACAGACGCTAACAAACAGGCCTGGAAAACTGCTTTTAAAACCGCCTCTAAAAAGCTTTACTTCAAGATGTGAGGATGTCTCCAGCCGGTAGCCAAGGGCCACCCGCCAAACATTCGGACATCTTCACAGCAAATGGGTATAATTAGGCAAAAAGAAAGGCCCTGCCGCAATTGGCAGGGCCTTTCTTCGCGCTATTCGTTTTTCTATTGATTCTTGTATTCCTTCAGCACCTCTTCGCCGTGGCGCTCGACCAGTACTTCCTTGAATTTCTGCAGACTGGTACCAGCCCGCAAATGCTGCAAGGCAATCGTCTTGGACATTACCATGAGCGTACCCCGCCGATAATCGGGATAACGCGCAAAACTGGCTTTTACGTCCTCTCCAGTCACGCAGCAGGAATCTTCGGGCTCTAATTCGACCTGACTGCCCGGATCGAAATTATAATCGGTGCCTTCTTCTTCGTTGCCATCTTCGTCACTTCTTTTTCTTTTGGCCATACTAAAACGGCTCCTTTCGCCAAAGGCCGACCAAAGCCGGAGGCTGGTACAAAAGGCTAAAATATAGAAGAAACGGTCAAAAAGGCAAATCTTCGAAACGCGACAGGATATCTGGCCCGGTCTTGGTCACTGCCACCGTGTGTTCAAACTGGGCCGCCAACTTACCGTCGACGGTGACGGCGGTCCAATTGTCTTCGAGAACACGCACCCCGGCCTGGCCCTGGTTAACCATCGGTTCAATGGTGAATACCATACCCGTCTGCAATCGTCGGCCGGTTCCCGGACTGCCAAAATGGAGGATCTGGGGCTCTTCGTGAAAGGCGCGCCCCAGACCGTGGCCGCAATAATCGCGCACCACCGAAAACCCTTTGCTCTCGGCCAAACTCTGTACGGCGTGGCCGATATCACCCAGGCGATTGCCCACTTGAACGGCCTCCAACCCTCGTTCCAGGGTCTGGCGCGTTGTCTCCACCAATAATTCGGCTTCGGGACTAGCCTGGCCCACCGTCGTGGTGACATTCATATCGCCGTGGTAGCCGTCTTTCTTGACGGCAATATCCACCGACAGAATATCGCCCAGGGCCAGAAGCCGTTCGCCGGGAATGCCGTGCACCACGACTTCATTGACCGAAACACAGATACTTTTGGGGTATCCCCGGTATCCCAAGGCGCTGGCCACCGCGCCTTGGCTACGGATATAGGCATCGGCCACCTGATCGAGGCGCAGGGTGGTTACCCCCGGGACAATTTCCTCCATGACTCGGCTCATTGCCTCGGCGGCAATGCGGCAGCTGGCGCGGATGCGCTCGATCTCCTTGGCCGTTTTTAATTGTATCATCGTGCTGTCCTTCTTTTCCTGTCCACCGGCGGGCGAGCACCAGGTCCAGGACGCAATTGTGTGGATAAAAAAGACCTATTAAATTTAGCAGCGCCGAGCCGTTCAAATACGCGTGCGTCCCGGTTTCTGTCAAGTTTACTCATTCCCTCCGGTCCGGCCCCATGCCTACGCCTTCCGTCTCCGTCCTCATGCCGGTATACAACGCCGCCCAGACCTTAGACGAAACCCTGGCCAGCCTACAAGCTCAGACCCTAGACGATTTTGAAATTGTCGCCGTCGACGATGGCTCACAGGACGACAGCCTAGATTTGCTGCGCGCCTGGGCCCGCCGCGACCATCGCCTACAAGCCATTGACGGGGGTCGCAAAGGGCTTATAGGAGCTCTTAATTACGGCTTAAAAAACTGTCGGGCGCCGCTGGTGGCCCGTATGGACGCCGACGACCGAGTTCATCCCCAGCGGCTGGCCCAACAGCGCGCCCTGCTCGACGGCGACGCCAGCCTCAGCGTCGTCGGCAGCCTGGTCGAGCTCTTTCCCCGGGATTCCCTTTCACCGGGGATGGCCCAGTACGAAAACTGGCTCAACGGCCTGGTCGACCACCCCTCTATCAGCCGCGAAATTTTCATTGAGAGCCCTATCGTCCACCCCTCGGCCATGGTACGTCGCCGGGAACTACTGGAATTGGGGGCCTATCAGGATCGTGGCTGGCCCGAGGATTACGATCTCTGGCTGCGCTACTTTACCGCTGGTCGGCGCTTTGCCAAAGTCCCTCAGACCCTGGTCTACTGGCGCGAACACCCGAATCGCCTCACCCGCACCGACCGACGCTATTCGGTCGAGAACTTCCTCCGTGCCAAGGCCCACTACCTACTCAAAGGCCCGCTACAAAATTGCGACGGCCTGGTAGTCTGGGGGGCCGGAAAAACCGGGCGGCGCCTGTCCAAACATCTTATCCGTGGCGGTTGCCCACCGGCGGTATTCATCGATATTGTCGCCGCTAAAATCGGCACCACGCTGCGCCAGATACCCATTGTCAGCACCGACGACCTACCCGCCTGGTGGAACCGTTTTCGCCGGCCCTTCCTGCTGGCCGCCGTGGCTTCGCACCAGGCTCGGGGGCTTATCCGCGCCCACCTGCGCCAAATGGAGCTCAGCGAAGGTACGCATTTCCTTTGTGTCGCCTGAACCAACCAGGCGATTCTGGTCAAGAATACTCCAACTGCCAACCTAAGAGCGATACACAGTGGATAGGACTCTAAGCAGCCCCTTGAAAAGCGGGCCTATTTAGACGCCTGGTCATCTGGAGGGAGGGGCTTGGACCGATGATTGGGGGCTTCTTTTACCCTTCCCTGGCCATTGCATAATTCGCAACGGGGAAAGAGCAATAAGGCGCCCCTTTCGGGTCCTTCCAGGGGCTGGCGTTCGCAGCCACTACCGGCGCATTGGGGACACTGTTGACGATTTGCCATAACAAGATTCCAGTCCATGCCCCAACTGGCCCACAGCAATAAAATCGGCCTGAGGCTCCTAAAGTCCCAATATTTCGCGCGTCAGTTTGGGCATTTGGTGCCAATCGCGCAATTCGTAGCGGTTGCCGTCGGCATCCTCAATAAGGGCCCTATTCCTCGACAACAGGCGGATTTTACTGCGGATCTGGCGGATCTCGATATGGCGGGGTCCGCTGGTGGTCTGGACATCGGCCTCCACCACGCCGAACTCTTCGTCGATATGGTCGAACTGGGTGATGACCGGACGAAAATATATCTTGTCCAATTCGTCGACCAGCACCTGGCGGCTGCCGGCATCGAGATCGGCTATTTTTTCCAGCAGCCCCAATTCCTCGCCATCGGCCTGAAAAAAGACGATGAAGCGGTCGGCCGCCTCCAGCGGATAAGCCCGACGCACATCGAGGTCGGTATATTCGGCGCCGCGCCAGTGCAAAACGAGGTTGCCGTGTTCGGAACGGCTGATCTGCACTTGCTGCGGATCGATCACATAGTCGCTAAAACTGTATCCCGTGCGTTCCATTTACAAAGCCCTCACTTTGGCCAGTTCGGTCTGCATATCCACCAGGCGCCGATAAACCCCGTCTTCCTTGGCCAGCAGCTCGGCGTGGCTCCCCACCTCGGCGATGCGCCCCTTTTCCACCACCAGCAGACGATCGGCGTTTTTGAGGGTCGATAGACGGTGGGCAATGGCAAAGGTCGTGCGATTGGCCACCAGCCTCTCCAGGGCCTCCTGGATCTCGTATTCGGTCTGGGTATCCACTGAAGCGGTGGCTTCGTCGAGAATAAGGATCCGCGGATTGCCGATGAGGGCACGGGCGATGGAGATGCGCTGGCGCTCGCCGCCCGACAGACGCCCGCCGCGCTCACCCACTTCGGTGTCGTAGCCGTCGGGGAATCGAATGATGAATTTGTGCGCGTTGGCCGCCCGTGCCGCGTCGATAATATCCTCGCGCGTGGCATCGGGCCGACCATAGGCGATATTGTCGGCGACACTGCCCTGGAAAAGCAACGGCTCCTGCAAGACCACGCCAATCTGGCCCCGCAATTTGTGCTGCTGCAATTCCTCTATGGGCCGCCCGTCCATAAAAACCTGACCATCGCTGGCATCGTAGAACCGCGAGATCAAATTGACCAGGGTCGATTTGCCCGAACCGCTGGGCCCGACAATTCCGATCATTTCACCCGGTTCCACATCAAAACTGACTTTGTCGAGGATGCGGGCAAAGCCGTCGTAGGTAAAGCTGACATCGCGGAATTCAACGCGCCCCTCCAATACCCCGGGATCGACCGCGTCGGGGGCGTCGTCCACCTCTGGCTCGGTGTCCAAGACTTCAAAGACCCGCTCGGCCGTAGTCGCCGCACTCTCCAACTGCTCGGATAAAAAGCAGAGCTCGCGCACCGGCTGGTAGAACATCATCATATAGGCGATAAAGGCCTGCAATTGACCCAGAGTCAGGGTATTGGACAATACCCGCTCACCCCCGTACCACCACAGCAACAGCGAACCGACCGAGGTCGTGAAGGCAATGGTGGGGGTGAAATAGGCGCGCATTTTGATCGCTTCCATCTGCGATTGGCGCAATTCGTTATTGCGCCGGGTAAAGCGCTCTATCTCGCGGCTCTCCTGGGCAAAGGCCTTAACCACTTTGACACCCGGTATGGTATCGGCCAATTGGGAATTGAGAGTGGAGATGCGCCGCCAGATGCGGTGGAAGACCCAGTGGATACGCCGGGTGTACAGCAGCGTTCCCACGACCATCAGCGGCATCGGAATCAAGGAAATGAGGGCCAACTCCCAATTCATCCAGAACATGATGACCCCGATGCCGACCACCGTCATGACGGCGATGGCCATATCCTGGAAGCCGCGTGTGATAAACCGCTGCAATCGCCCCGTATCGGTGGTCACCCGGGTCATAATACGGCCGGTGCTGTGCTGATTGAAGAAACTGAGCGAGAGTTGCTGCAGCCGTTGGAAAATTTCAACTTGCAAATCGTAGACCACGTACTGGCCCAACCACCCCAAGCAATAGGTCCGAGTACCGTTGATCAGGGCCCGGGCGACGTAGACGCCCAACAAACCCAGCACCACCGCCCACAACAAATCGAGTGCCTCAGGGGCGGGAGTCACTACCTGCTCGCCAACGTCCACTTGCTGCATTTCGGCCGGACGCAGGACCTCGTCGATGAGAATGACATTGAGCAGGGGTGGCGACAAATTGACCGCCGTGAAGCCCAAGGTCAGCAGAAAACCCAGCAGGGCCACCTTCTTGTGCGGCTTGATATAACTGAATAAACGCCAAAACGTCTCGGTCTTGTGGATGCAGTAAGGACAGACTTTGGTCCCCTTCTTAAGGGCCCGATTGCAGGTCTGGCAATGCTCAACCACCGGTGGGGCAACCGTATCTTCCTCTTGCTCGGTGCGTTCCTGCGCCACATCGGCGCTGGCGGCTTCCACCGCCTGGGGTACCCCCGAGAATTTGTAGTAGGCGCTCTGGGAGAAGCGGACCAATTCCACCGTCTCCCCAGCAACCTCTACCGTCAGGGCCCCGGTGCCAATATAGTTTTTGGTCTGCACTCTCTGGATATCCTGCAGGGGGATTTGCTGGATCCGAGGCTGGTCGGCACCGTTGATGTGGACAATCAGCAACCGTTCGTCGGTCATACCGAACCAGCTTTCGCCGTATTGTCCGTCCGGCTGGATATCGCCGGCCAGCAAAATCATCAGCAATTCGCCAGGATGCAGTTCCGCCCGCAAATGGCCCGCGACTTCTTTGGGCATGGCTTCAACTAGATCCACGCGCTCAAGTCCTTTGAATAAGGGTGTATATGGAGGGATGAAAAAAGAAAAGACGCGACTTCTCGCCGCTAGCTCTTCTGCTAAAAAAACAGAGAAGCCTTGCAGGCAGAACGCGTCCAAAAAGAGGCTGGCAGCACAGTATACGCATAAGAATTATTATTAAGAAATAACGGCACTTCCAGGCCAATTCGCCACCCTCTTGTGGGCCAAAGCGCTTTTCAATACCTTGAAATCGCCCTTTTGCCGCCTCACTTTCCCCTGGAAATAGACCTATGTCTACCGTCTCCGCCGCCGCCCTTCGTCGCACCTTGGCAGCCCTGCCGCGCCTGGACCTGGCCGATCTGCCCACCCCACTGGAGGAGTTGCCCCGACTCAGCCGGGCTCTGGGCGGGCCCCGCATCCTGGTCAAGCGCGAAGATCAGACCGGCCTGGCCATGGGGGGCAATAAAATACGCGAATTTGAATACTCTATCGCCCAGGCGGTGGAACAAAATTGCGATGTCCTGGTCCACGGCGCCGCGGCCCAATCAAATCAGTCGCGCCAGACAGCCGCCGTAGCCGCTCGCCTGGGACTAAAATCGGTTATCGTCGGCCGCGCCGACGCCCACGCCCACCTGCAGGGCAACCTGCTACTGGCCCGCCTCTTTGGCGCCGAGGTCCATTTGCCCCAACCCCAGGAACAGGGCGCCTTTCTCAAGGCAAAACTAGAGCAATTGCGTCAGCAGGGGCACAAGCCCTTCAATACCAGTTCGGATGGGGCTATCTACCGCAGCATTGCCTATGTCGACGGCTTCCTCGAATTGTGGGACCAACTGCAACAACAAGAAATCGAGCCAGATGCCCTCTACTTGTGTTCCGGGGCCCATACCCATGTCGGCCTGGTCGTCGGCGCCCGCGCTCTGGGTCTGCAGCAACGCATCGTCGGCATTAGCCCCAGCCCCCGCGACGATAGCGCCACAGCCAGCCACTTGGCGCGGATCGCCGCCGACAACGCGGCCATCCTGGGACTGGAACTAGAATTTTCGGCCGACGATATAGAAAGTTACGCCGCCTTTGCCGGACCGGCGTACGGCGTCGTCACCCCGGCCTGCCAGGAAGCCATCCAGTTGACTGCCCGCCAGGAAGGCCTATTACTGGACCCTTGCTATACCGGCAAAACAATGGCCGCTCTCATCGCCCATATCCGTCAGGGCTGGTGGCGCCCCGACCAGACCGTTGTCTTTATCCACACCGGCGGCACTCCGGCCCTATTCGCCTACAACCAGGAATTGGGTCTGGACGACTGACCGGCCAATATTCCAACCATCCTGCTAAATCACTTAGGTATCCCCCATGCAGCTGCCCAGCCCCCAACCCGAACGCCTGGCCAAACGGGGCGAATTGGTCGCCCGCCTACTCGACCAACTGACCCCAGACCAGGTTATCCACCGGCCCGAGGATTTGGTGGTCTACGAATGCGACGCCCTATCGGCCTACCGCCAACGCCCCATGGCCGTGGTCCTGCCCCAGTCGACGGCCGAGGTCTCCCTGCTAATGAAATTGTGCAGCCAGCTCGATATCCCCATTATCCCCTGGGGGGCCGGCACGGGCCTGTCGGGGGGCGCCTTGGCACGGCCCGACGGGGTGGTGATCAGCCTGGCGCGGATGAACCGCGTGCTGGAAATCGACGCAGCCAACCGGACCATCACCGTGCAACCGGGTGTCACCAATCTGGGCGTCACCCAGGCCGTGCAACACCTGGGTCTCTACTACGCCCCCGACCCTTCCAGTCAGATAGCTTGTACTATCGGCGGCAATATCGCCGAGAATTCGGGCGGGGTCCACTGTCTCAAATACGGCACCACGACCAATAATGTCATGGGACTGGAAATCGTCCTGGCCGACGGTGAAATCGTGCGCCTGGGCGGCAAGGGCATGGAGCGAGAAGGCTATGATCTGCTAGGCCTGCTGACTGGTTCGGAAGGCCTGCTGGCCATCACCACGGAAGCCACCCTGAGACTGTTGACCAAACCCGAATCGACCCGCGCCATGATGGGAGTTTTCGCTACGGTGGAAGAAGCCGGCCTGGCCGTGGCCGCCGTTATCGCCGCCGGCATGGTGCCGGCGGGTATGGAAATCATGGACCGCCTCTCCATTGAGGCCGTGGAGGATTTCATCGGCGCCGGCTATCCGCGCGAGGCCGAAGCCCTGTTGTTGGTAGAATTGGACGGGCCCGCCAGCGAAGTAGACTGCCTCACCGGACAACTGGAAGAGTTGCTGCACGACAATGGCGCCACCCAAGTCCGTCTGGCCCGCAACGAAGCCGAACGCCAGGCCCTATGGGCCGGCCGCAAGGCCGCCTTCCCGGCCATGGGACGCATCAGCCCGGATTATTACTGCATGGACGGAACCATCCCGCGCGGCCAGTTGCCCCTGGTTCTGGGCCGGATCCGCGCAATGTCCGATGAATACGGCCTCCCAGTAGCCAATGTCTTTCACGCCGGTGACGGCAATCTGCACCCCTTGGTGCTCTACGATAGCAACCAGCCCGGCGAGCTTGAAAAAGCGGAGGAATTGGGTGCCCGCATCCTGCAATTATGCGTTGAAGTAGGCGGGGTCCTCAGCGGTGAGCACGGTATCGGCATTGAAAAACGCGACCTCATGCCCTGCATGTTCAGCGACGCCGACCTCGATCTCCAGGAAGCCATTAAAGCCCATTTCGACCCCGGCAACTTGCTCAACCCGGGCAAAGTCTATCCCGTCCTTCGGCGCTGCATAGAAGGCGGACGCATGCACGTCCATCAGGGCCAAGATAAATTTCCCGAACTCGAACGCTTTTAAAAATCACGAGGAAACCACCATGTCTGACAGCCCATCGATCTCCCCCCAAGTAGGCACCCGCCTGCTGTTTGAAAACGACCGGGTCCGCGTTTGGGACCTGCGCCTTGAACCGGGCCAAAGCAGCGGCCTGCACCGCCACAGCGAAGACTATTTTTACGTCGTCATCGGCGACGGCCACCTCCAAGGAATCGACGCCGACGGCGCTGCCGACCCAGTCAGGCAGATGCGCGATGGCGACGTGCGTTTCAACCAACTCGACGGCGACGCCGTCCACGAAGCGGTCAATCGGGGCGATAGTCCCTGGCGCAATATCGTCGTCGAACTCAAGGAGCCGGCCACCCCTTGAACCAGCGCCCCGACAGCCCTGCCCAGATCCAGGAGGCGGTACAACAGGCCTTAGAAACGCACCGCCCGCTGCATATTTTCGCTGGCCAATCGAAATGGGCTCTGGGCGCCCGGGTGGAAAACGCCCAACGACTGGACCTTTCGGGCTTAGATCGCATTGTCGCCTATGAACCCGACGAACTCATTCTGGTCGCCGAACCTGGGGTCCCCCTGCAAAAGGTCGAACACTTATTGGCTCAACACGGCCAGCATCTGGCCTTCGAACCACCGCATTGGGGGCCGACGGCGACCTTGGGCGGTACCGTGGCCTGTAATTTATCGGGCCCCAGGCGCTTTAAGGCCGGTGCTCTACGCGATTATGTCTTGGGAATAGAATTGGTCGATGGCCGCGGCCAACGCATTCGCGCCGGTGGCAAAGTAGTCAAAAATGTCACTGGCTACGATCTCTCCAAGGTGCTCAGCGGTTCTTTTGGCACCCTGGGCGTCCTCACCGAGGTATGCCTCAAAGTCTTGCCCAGGCCACCCTTCCAGTGCAGCTTGCTGGCCCACGGTCTCGGTGCCGATAAAGCCATTGCCCAACTTATCGAATGGGCCGCCTTACCGCTGCAAATCACCGGCCTCGCCCATTTGCCCGAAACCACAGACGTCAAAGCCGGCACAGTAGCCAGACTGGAAGGCCCGGAAGCCGCCGTAAAAACTCAATTGGCCAGCCTGAAGACAGCGCTTGGAAAAGAATCGAGCCTACTCGACGAAGCCGATTCGCAGGCCTGGTGGACCGCCGTGCGCGAGCGAGAACACTGGCAAGCCGACGCGACCCAACAACTATGGCGTTTTGTCCTGCCACCGACCCGGGCGGCGGAATTGCTCGCGGCCCTGGCCCCGCATTCGCCCCAAACCTGGGGACTCGATTGGGGCGGTGGACTTTTGTGGGCTCTCCTGCCAGACACCGCTCCCGCCCCCCTCCTACATGAATTGGCCCGCCAACACCAGGGCTTAGCATGGCGCTTTGCCAGCCATGACCAGGACCCCAACCCGCATGCTTTTTCTCCGCTCGAACCGGGTCTTGCCCGCCTTAACCAAAGGCTGCGAAAGGTCTTTGATCCGCAGCAAATCTTCAACCCCGGCAAGCTGTGAGCAGAGCCGGCGGACCGGTCCCACCAAGGCCCTCCCATAAGCTTAGATCCGTTTGACAGCCCTTCTGTTTTTGCTTAGTATTAGCCGTTTATGCTCGTATAATACCGGTTTGCATTCGAGTTGTCCGGATGTTTTCGCTTTGTCCCGGGGAGCAACGCGCCCAATATCCGTATATCAGTGCTTTATATTGGTATAACAGACGCCGTACGCGCCCCGGGTGCGCCGCTTTCCGACAACGGTGGATTTTATTGATTATGGACCAGTTTCTGGGTCTCATCCAGGACGATATGGCCCGCGTTGATGCACGGCTGGATCGGGCCCTCCAATCCGATATTGACCTGGTACATCAGGTCTCCCGTTACATGGCTACAGTCAAAGGCAAGCGCTTGCGGCCTGCCTTGGTCCTATTGGGGGCCCAGGCAACAGGTCGCCAGGATGACCGCCTCGTCGATGCCGCCGTAGCCGTGGAGATGATCCACGCCGCTACCATGATCCACGACGATGTCGTCGACGCCGCTTCCATGCGACGCGGGCAACCTTCGGTCAATTCGGTCTGGAGCGACCAGATAGCCGTACTGATGGGCGATTTTCTTCTCTCCCGCGCTTTGTGCATGTTGGTCGATTTGGGAGACTTGCTGGCCCTGCGGGTCGTATCGCGGGCGACCGAACGGCTGAGCCAAGGCGAGATTTTCGAGATTCAGATCGGCCAACAGACCGATACCAGCGAAGAATCCTATTTTGGCATGGTCGGCGATAAAACCGCTTCGCTGGTGGCCGCCTCGTGCCAGTTGGGTCCCATCCTGACCGGCGCCCAACCCGAAGTTATCGACTCTATGAAGGAATACGGCGAAGCCCTTGGCAAAGCCTTCCAGATTGCTGACGACGTCCTCGATTTTACCGGCGACGCCGATCAAATGGGCAAACCCGTGGGACACGATCTGCACGAAGACAAGATCACCCTGCCCCTTATCCACGCCTTGGACGCGGCGCCCGCACAAGAGCGCAGGGACCTAGAGAAATTGTTGGCCCAGTCCGATAAAGGCCAGCCCGAATGGGAGCGCGTACACCAGTTCGTCGTCCAATACAACGGCGTCGAATCGGCCCGTAAGACGGCTCATCAATACGCCGACCGGGCCCTGGAATGCCTAGACATATTACCCGCTTCCCCGGCTCGGGAAGTATTGCAGTTAGCCGTGCGACTAGTCGTGGAACGAGAAAATTGACGGCGGCTGAGGGCGCGCCTTTCGCTTAGTGAGGCGCTGGGTTTTACAAGCGGCAGGCCTGCTGATTATTGTCCTGCTGGTGCGACTGATGCGGTCGCCCGAAGAAGCGCCGCTACCCGGGGAAGCCCAACTAGTAGAAGAAACCCGGCTGGCCATGGGCACGGTGGTGCGCATCCGGCTCTATGCCGCTCCGGAAGAAGCCCAGCCGCTGCTCAACCGGGCTTTTGGCGAAATTGGCCGGATCGACTCTATAATGAGCAGCCACTCGCCCACCAGCGAAGTGCGACAGGTTGAACAGCTGGCCCAGGATGGTCCGACTCGGTGCTCGCCCTCTCTGGCCGCCGTATTACAACGCGGCCAATTCCTGGCCCAGGAGACCAAGGGGGCTTTTGATCCTACCCTGGGCCGTTTGACGCGGTTGTGGGGATTTCCCGAGGCCCAACAGCCTCCACCGCCAGCCCAGATAGACTCTGCCCTGGCGGCCACTGGTTATCGGCATGTGCGTTTTGCGGGCGATTCCCTGCATGTGCAACGAGCCGGTCTGCGGTTGGACCTGGGAGCCGGCGCCAAAGGCTACGCCGTCGACAGAGCCGTTGAGCTTTTACGCGATTCGGACGTGGTCGCCGGCCTGGTCGAAGCCGGCGGCGATCTGCGCTTTTGGGGCGAAAAACCCGACGGACGCCCCTGGCGCTTTGGGGTCCAACATCCGCGCGATGCCGCCATTGCGGTTGAAGCGCAAGCCATTGGCCTGGAGGCTTTGGCCACCTCCGGCGATTACGAGCAGTTTTTCGAGTACCATGGAGAGCGTTTCCACCACCTGCTGGATCCCCTGACCGGTTATCCGGCCAGGCGGTCAGTCAGCGCCACGGTTTGGGCGGCGACGGCCCTGGATGCGGATATTCTCTCGACCGCGGTCTTTGTCATGGGGCCTCAACGCGGTCTGGAATGGATTGAAAAGTGGCCCGGCGGCGAAGCGCTAGTTTTTTATATGGAAGAGGGCCGCTTGCAGCATCGTGCTTCAAGCGGTATTGAGAATAGCCTCAAAATCAATAAGTGATACTTGGAATTTTATCGGCTGTCGGCAACTAATTCTAGAAGGTATAGATCATGCGCAACTGGAAACCACTGCTAATCCTGGCCCTCATCGCCGGGGCCATCTACTATGTCCTACCCTCCGTCCAGTTCTATCAACTTGCTGCGGACGAGAAGGTGGCTATGGAAGAAAGCGACCCGGCGGCTTTCCGCACCCTCAAACAGAGCGCCCTCAATCTCGGTCTCGACCTCCAAGGGGGTATCCATCTGGTCCTGGAAGTCGAGCTGGAAAAACTGCCGGCCGAAGAAGCGACCGATGCCGTGGAGCGGACTCTGGAAGTACTCCGCAACCGCATCGATCAGTTCGGCGTCGCCGAACCGACCATTCAGAAACAGGGGCAAAACCGAATCATCATTGAATTGCCCGGGGTCCAGGACGTGCAGCGAGCCAAATCCCTTATTGGCCAGACCGCCCTGCTCGAATTCCAGCTGCTCGAGACCAACGAGGAGCGCGACCGCCTGCTCAACCAGATCAATACTCTTACGGCTCCGCAGTCCCAAAGCCAAGAAGGAACCGACGATTCGACGACGGTGCAGGGACTGTTCGACCAAGAAACAGGGGCGGCAGACGACGGTGAACTGGCGCTCTATTCCATGATCTCTCCGCTGGGCGGCGATATCGCCGTTCCCAGCCGCTATCTGGCCCGCGTCAAGAATCTGCTGCAGTCACCCCGAGCCCTGGCTCAGGTTCCCGACGATATGGAATTCCTCTTCAGCAGCAAGGCCGAAGGCCAATCGGGCAGCCAATACTATATGCTCTATCTGGCCCGCGTTAAGCCAGAAATGACCGGAAACCTGATCCAGGACGCCCAGGTCACGGTCGGCCAGAGCATTGAATATCTAGGGCAACATATCGTCAACCTGACTACCACCGACGATGGCGTTCGCCGCTTCCGCGAGATCACTGGCCGCCACGTCGGCGAGCGCTTGGCCATCGTCCTCGACCAAGGGGTGTACTCAGCTCCGGTAATCCAGGGCCGGATACCCAACGGCCGCTCGGTAATCACCGGCAACCGCACGCCCGAAGAAGCCAAAGACCTGGCTATTATCCTGCGCGCCGGCGCCCTGCCCGCCGATGTCGAAATTATTGAAGACCGCACCGTAGGGCCCTCCCTGGGACGCGATTCCATTGAACAGGGACGCCAAGCTGCTCTCATCAGCATGGTAGTGGTGGCCCTGTTCATGGTGCTCTACTACCGGGTGGCCGGCATCGTCGCCGTCATCGCCCTGGGCCTCAACGTCCTCTTCGTCTTTTCTGTGCTGTCGGGCTTCCACGCCACCTTGACCCTGCCCGGTATTGCCGGCATCATCCTCACCATTGGTATGGCCGTGGACGCCAACGTCCTTATATTCGAGCGAATACGCGAAGAAATACGCCGGGGTAAGACCACTCGAGCCGCCATCGACAGCGGCTACGGCAACGCCCTGTCGGCCATCATGGACGCCAATATAACGACCTTGTTCGTCGGCATCGTGCTCTACGAATTCGGCACTGGCCCCATCCGCGGTTTCGCCCTCACCCTGTGCATCGGTATCCTCTCTTCTCTGCTCACCGCTCTGTTGGTGACGCGCTCTCTGCTCGACCTGGTCACCCGCGGCGAACAGACCCGCTCCCTCAGCATCGGCCCGGTGGGTTTCCTGAGCAATCCGGGTCTGCAATTCCTCGTCCGCCGCAAATTTGCCTTTACCTGCTCCCTGGCCGTTATAGCCCTGGGCCTAATCTCGGTGGCCGCCATCAACCACCTGCGGCCGGGGATCGATTTTGCCGGCGGCACCCTGATCGAAGTCCACCTCGAACCGGCCCCGCAGATCGAATCGATCCGCGACGCCCTCAAGCAAGTGCCTGTAGGCGACCGAACCCTGGATTTGAGCAGCGGTGAAATAAAGGAATTTGGCAGCTCCGAAGATATTCTCATACGCGTCGTCGAAAGCACTAGTGGCACGGCCGTGGCCGACGGCATCAAGGAAGTGCTCAAAACCAACTTCGGTAGCAGTATTACCGACGAACTGGAATGGATCCGCCGCCAGGAATTGGTTGGACCCAAAATCGGCCACGAATTGACCCAGGACGCCCTCCAGGCGATCCTTGTCTCTCTGGGCCTGATCCTGCTCTATATGGCCTGGCGCTTCCATCGTTTCCTCTTTGGTATCGCCGCCGTTGTCGCCCTCTTCCACGACGTCCTGATCACCCTGGGCTTGTTGTCGCTGCTGGATGTTGAAATTACCCTGGCGGTGGTGGCCGCCCTCCTGGCTATTGTCGGTTATTCGCTCAACGATACGATCGTGGTCTTCGACCGCATCCGCGAAAATCTGTCCTCCACCCGCCAACTCAATTTCATGGGCATTCTCGATTTGAGCATCAACGAATGCCTAAGCCGCACTCTCATCACTTCAGTTACAACCCTGGCGGCCGTCCTCATCCTGATGATCTGGGGCGGCCCGGTGAACAGGGATTTCACCATCACCCTGCTTATCGGCATTCTGGTGGGTACTTATTCTTCCGTCTTTATCGCCAGTCCGGTGGTCCTCTACGGCCAGGAGCGCGTCGAGCGCAAAGAACGCCAGGCAAATAAATAAAGCTCCTTCGCTCCATCCATCCACTTCGCGCCTTCGGGGACAAATTTCCCGAAGGCGCCCCTGGGCCGACCCAATTCAACGGCAACAAGATCTTCTACGCCGGCCAGATTGGACGTCAGTCCCCTAAGAATCTCTGAACTTTCATCTGGGCGACGCCAAACGGCTTCTCAGCCTACTTAGGCGTTTCCAATAAAAAAGTCGTTCCATAGGGGCGGTTGGGTTATCTTGGGTTCCCCCAACCAGGAGAATCGCCCATGGGACTGAGTGAAGCCGAGAAAGTTACCTATATCGAAACGGCACAGG
>WLWI01000137.1_pt1 | contig 100518 bp, 84 predicted proteins | sample 6701501 | NCBI WGS metagenome assembly WLWI01 (sample SAMN12718690, study PRJNA515312) | sponge metagenome | isolation source: marine sponge | host: Mycale hentscheli | place: New Zealand: South Island, Marlborough, Capsize Point | collected 2014-11-01 | reverse complement strand
GTTATCGGCTCGAACAATCCCAACAGAAAAAAACCGCGTCGATGAAAACAACCTCCTCAACCAAACAAACCCCTTAATCCGGGCATTTTAATTGTCGCTATCCGGGAAAAATACTTGACGTTTATCAAATGCATACTAACCGCGTTTTGCAAAAGTCCAGTTCTAACACAGCATTTCCCGCAGCGTCGCATACGCTCCTTGGCCTTCGGCACAGCCCTTCGGGCTGTCGGGAATTGTCGAACGATCGTTAAACGGCATGAAACAAATCGAGTTGGTATTACTTCGGAATATATCCTGAATTGATCGAGATATCTCCCATTATTGCAGTATTCTAGTTAGTCATATCGAGGAGAGAACCGGTTTCGGCGGAGTGGTCACTAGGAAATCAGGGAGCAAATTGAGATGTCTATGAATCACACATATTAAGGGGTCTAATCGCAGATCCTATTCAAGCCGCGTATTTCTCAGGATTATTGGGAATCACAGTCAAATGGCCGTGATTATCTTCGCGATAATAAAACAAAGATAGAACGTGGCCTAACAGCTTTCTTCGACTCCATAGCCAGCAATAAAAAAACTGCGGCGCGCCCTGGCGCACCGCAGCTAAACCTCCTAATTACCGGCACCGTCCCTACATTGGCCTAGTACTCCACCTGCACCCCTCGTTCCTCCAACGCCGGAATCTGCTGGAACCGCGCCCGCCGTCCCAGCGGATTGCCGCGCACATTGAGCGTCGCCCCGTCGGCCAGAATAGGCCGCTCCACCAGCGGCGCCAGATCGGTCAGAAAATTGTCGGCCAAGTCCAGCGCGTTCAACCCACTCAAGCCGGACAACGGCTCGATACATTCAAGCTGGTTGTCGTCGAGAAATAGTTGCGACAACGACGGCAGCCCAGCCAACGGCTTTAAGTCGCGCAATGAATTGTGGCGAAGAGTAAGGAATTTCAGGGCACTCAAACGCCCCAATTCGGCCCAATCGGCCACCGGATTGGCATCGAGCGTCAACCAGCGCAAATGGGGCAAATCGGCCAGCGGCTCCAAACGTTGCACCGCATTGTTATTAAGCCCCAATTGGACCAGACTCTGCAGACCGGAAACGGGCCGCAAATTATCAATCCGGTTGGCGTGCAGCATCAGCGAGCGCAACTTGTCCAGCCGCCCCAAGGGCCGCAAATCGGCAATACAGTTGGCGTGCAGATAGAGGATGCGCAAGGTATCAAGTCCGGCCAGAGGCCCCACATCGCCAATAGCATTGGCCGCCAGTTGCAGTGTCTCGATCTGTGGCAAACGGGCCAGCGGACCAATATCGGCAATATCGTTGGCATACAGACTCAGCCGCTGCAATTGACCCAGCCCGCCCAAGGGCCCCAGCTCGGCAATACGACAGCTATCCAGATCGAGGCTGCGCAGACGCTGCAACCCGGCCAGCGGCGCCAGCTGATCTACCCCCGTCCCCCACAGCGACAGCTCCTGCAAACCGGTCAATGCCTCCAACCCGGTGAGCCCATCAAGCCGATTGCGACTTAGAGACACCCTTTTGAGGTCTGCCAATTGCGCCAACGGCTCAATCCGCCCAATGGCATTGGCATCGAGCAATAAGGTGTGTAGCCGCGACAAGCGACTCAAGGGAGCCAATTCGCCAATGCGATTCTCGCTCAGATCCAACCACTGCAAACCGACTAACTGCTCGATACCCTCCAACCGCTCAATGCCGCGCTCCTTGGCCACCAGACGACTCAAACCGCTGGCCGTGCGCTGCCTGCCAGAACGCGCCGGACGGGCCAACTTACCCCGCACCAAATTATCCAGCGCCGCATCGGCAAAAGCCGCCCTGTTCCAAGGCAACAGCGCAATTTCTATAGAAGGTCTGTGCTTGAGTTCCATAATTTCCTCCCCCTTCCCCACACAACGAAGAAGATGGCCTGAGATATATGTGGCCGTAAAAACGCAGGCAGGCGCTAAAAACCGTTGGGAGGTACTCGCAAGAAACGTGCCGCTTTAGCAAAAAATGACAATACATCATAAATATCTGTTTTTATTTGTGTTATATATTGAAAACTAAATTTTCACGTACTATATTAGCTCCTATCCGTCCAGTTTTCCGGACAATAACCTTCTTTTGTCCAGTTTTCCGGACAGCAGACACCCCCGATATCCTTGCCCCAGCGACCCGGTTACGCCCATATTTCTCTCGGCCACCCTTTGCAAAGGAGAACGCAATGCGCGATTTACTAGATCATGCCGCCCGTCTCGGGGCTCAGCTCAAAGAGCGCGGAGATACCCTGGCCATCGCCGAATCATCGGCCGGCGGCCTGCTCTGCGCCGTAATGCTGGCGGTACCGGGGGCTTCGAGTTATTTCAAGGGAGGGGCCGCCGTCTACACTGGAGCAGCCAAGCAGATTCTCATGGGGGTTTCCGACCAGGATATGGCCGCCGCCCGAGCGGCCACCCCGCAACACGCTGAATATCTGGCCCAAGCCGCCCGCCAGCGGCTCGACGCCACTTGGGGCCTAGGCGAGACAGGCGCCGCCGGCCCCACCGGCAACCGCTACGGCGATCCAGCGGGCCATACCTGCATAGGCATAGCCGGTCCACTAATCCGCAGCAGCACCTTGGCCACCGGCCAGAACGACCGCTGGGATAATATGGTCGCCTTTGCCGGGGGGGCGCTAAATTTATTGGAAAAATGCCTGGCTACAGCTAAAGAGTAGAGTAGATCTGGAAGGCTGCCTCGCGGCTCAAACACAACCCCACAGGGACGCCGGAGACGACATATTCAAGCAAGTGGATCTTCAGGCACAACCTAACGGACCAGGGCCAATTTGCGGGTCAACACGGTTTCCCCTGTCCGCAAACGGTAAAAATAGCCCCCAGTGGCCAACCCGTCCGCCGCCCAAGTAACCGCGTGCCACCCCCCTTCCCGATACCCCTGACTTATTTGTCCAACGCGTTGTCCCCGCAAATTGTAGACCGCTAAATCGACCGACCCCGGAGCCGGTAACCAAAACCGCATTACGGTCGAATTATTGAACGGGTTGGGCGCATTGGCAGCCAGCAGCGGCTGTCCGGTTACTGTAGTCGCCGTCTCCTCTACAACCGTGGGCGCATCGACCTGGGCAATATCGAATTGGGCAAACCACAATTGATAATTGGGATGCGCACCGGCGCTAAAGACCGCCGTGGGCAGACTAGGTACCAAACTGCCGCTGGAGGGCGAAATGCCGTGCAGGAAAAAACTGGACACCAAACCGTAGCCGCCCAGATCGACCACCGGCTCCACTTCCCAGGAACCGCCGTGGTCGGCCGTTTTGTATAACCGCAACTGGGAACCATAGGTGCTGGCCACCCACACCGCGCCAATACCCCCGGGCCGCTGATAAGCTGCCGCCACCTGCGCATTGCCCAACGGCCCCCCGCTCCAGGTGCCGGCGTCGACATCGCGCACAAAGGCAAATAGCCGATTGGCCTGGCCGCCGCCCTGATACTGGCCGGTGACGTAAATGCACCCGTCGGGCGAGTGCCACATAGCCTCGCCAAAAGCCATAAAATTGCCCTCCGGCTCAATTTCGGCCACGACCTCGGGCTCGATGGGGCCGGGATCGCCGTAGGGCAGATGCATATAGAGGATGCGGTTGTACAGCGCCCTGGAATCGGGCTGATTGCTGACCAGCAAATGATACCCCGTCTCATCCGGCTGGATGACGGGGTAGAGCCAAGTCGTCCACGGCACCTGCTGGCGCTGCGCCGGGGCCAGGATAAATGGCCCATCCCAGGTGCCCGTGCGCAAATCGAGGATCGCCGTCTGAAAAGTATAGGTCGCCGGATCGCCGATATACCCGATAACCAGGCGCTCGTCGTAAATGCCGGCCCCCATATAGCCGGCCTTGCCAATGCGGTCGGGCACCTCCAACGGCTCAAACTCGTCGATCTGCCCCGGGGACGTAGCGCGCAAAATCACCGGCTTTTCGCCGTTTTTAGGATAGATTAAAATTACTCGCCGCTGCCCGTCGAGCAGGACCATCCCCGGCTGGTAGTTGAGGCCGTCCCACTGGTAGCCCTTGTGCCACTGGCCATCGCGTAGCTGGTACAACGCCCCTTGAGCCGTGGCCTGTTCCGTCCCCCACAATCCGACGCTATAGTAAGACTCGCCGTCGTAGGCCAGTTTGGGCGCGTTATACCCCCAGTACGAGCTAACCCAGGACACGCCCTCATCGATCTTGCTGAGATGGATTTCTACCTCTTGTCCGGCCACCTGTGTGCCGCCCACTAAGACTACCAGCAGCAATCCTACAATGACACGCTGCACGAGGCTATTCTCCCTTCAAGCGTTGCCCAACTCCACTAGCAGACAAGGCCCGCCGGCAATCACCGCCAAGCCCAACTCGTTGGCCCGACGCAGTGCCGCCGCGCTCTCGGCGCCCGGTTGCATCCACACCTGTGCCACCCCGGCGGCGGCGGCCTCTTCCACCACCCCTGCGGTGATAGCCGGCGGCGTCACCACGGAAATACGCTCGACCGGCTCGGGCAGATCTGCCAGTGCCGGATAGGCCTCCAGTCCCTCAATTTGTCCGGCCTGCGGATTCACCGGGTATACCGTCAGCCCGTGGCGCATATAGCAGCGCAGCACTTTATTGCCGAATTTGGCCCGGTTCCTAGAAGCCCCCACCACGGCAAAACGCCGGCCCGCCAAAAAATCGGCAATCAACATTGTGCTCAAAACCCCACCGCCTGCCCATCCTTGCGCGGCTCGGAAGCCGCGCAATAGCCCGTTTCCAGCCGGTGGATCAACTGGGCCCCACCAAAACTCTCGCGCGGCATCTCCTCCAACTGATGGCCGCGACCGGCCAGATCGTCCAGCACCTGAGGCGCAAAGCCCTGGTCTACGCCCACCTGCAAACCGCCAAATAACTGCCACCTGGGCGCATCGGCCGCCGCCTGCGGATTCTGCCCGTAGTCGACCAGGCGCACGATCATCTGCAAATGCCCTTGGGCCTGCATGGGGCCGCCCATCAGCCCAAAACTCATCACCGGCTCGCCCCCCCGAGTGAGAAATGCGGGAATAATCGTGTGGAAAGGCCGCTTGCCGCCCGCCACCTGGTTAGGATGGCCTGGGTCAAGACGAAAACCTGAACCTCTATTCTGTAAACTGACCCCCGTCTCCGGCACCACAACCCCAGAGCCAAAGCCCATATAGTTCGACTGGATAAAGGAGACCATCATGCCCTCGGCATCGGCCGCCGTCAAATAGACCGTCCCCCCCTCCCCCGGCACCCCGTGCCCGGGTTGCCCGGCCCGCCGCCTATCGATCAGGCCAGCCCGAGAGGCCAGATAATCGGAGTCCAACAATTGCTCCACCGCCACATCCATATAGACCGGATCGGCGATATAGCGATAGGCATCGGCCAGAGCCAGCTTGGTCGCCTCAATCTGCATATGCAGGCTGTCGGCCGAATCCACCGGATAGTCGGATAAGTCACAATGGGCCAGAATCCCCAATCCTATCAACGCCGCCAAGCCCTGACCGTTGGGCGGAATCTCGTGCAATTCATAGCCGCGGTAGAACTGACTTGCCGTGCCGACCCAATCGGCCCGGTGCCCGGCCAGATCGTCCAGCGCCATGGCGCCGCCGTGGGCGGCGGCGTGGGCGCATATTTTTTCTGCAAGATCGCCGCGGTAAAACGCCTCACCGTTGGAACCGGCAATGGCCTCCAAGGTGCGCGCCTGCTCGGGGCAGGCGAATAACTCCCCCGGCCCCGGAGGCCTGCCAGCGGGCATGAAAGCCTGGGCAAAACCCGGCACATCCTTAAAATTGGGCGCCTGCCCTGCCCAGGAGGCCGCCGTTACCGGCCCCACCAGATAACCATCGGCGGCGTAGTGGATGGCCGGGGCGAATAAATCGGCGAAAGGCAATTTGCCAAAGCGCTGCGACAATTCTACCCAGGCCGATACAGCCCCCGGCACGCTGACCGCATCCCACCCCCGGCGCGGCATCTCCTGGTGGCCGGCGAAACGTTCGGGCGACCAGGCCGCCGGCGCACGCCCCGAGGCGTTGAGCCCGTGCAATTGCCGCCCATCCCACAAAATGGCGAACGCGTCCGAGCCGATGCCGTTCATGGTAGGCTCGACAATGGTCAGGGCAATAGCCGTGGCCAGCGCCGCGTCGACGGCATTGCCGCCCTGCAACAGCATGCGCAACCCGGCCTGGGCCGCCAGCGGCTGGGAGGTCGCCACGACATTGCGCGCCAACACCGGCATCCGGCGCGAGGCATAAGGGAAGTCCCAGCCGAAAGCCGCCATTTTAACCCACTTTCTTGAAGGTCGATTCTTGCAGCACCGTCTGATTCTCGTAGATCGACCCCCCGCGCAGGGCCGGCGGTTGCGGCATCCTTATCGGCGCGTCGCTGGCGCGGATATTGGGCGTGGGGTCGCCGCGCAGGAACGTTTCGCCAAAATCGTCCCAACTGCCCACTCCTTTGCCCACCAGCGGATAGGCGTCGGCGGCGCAGTACTGCAACAACAGCAGCCGGCGCGGATGCGGCGTGGTATTGGGCAACGAGCCATGCAGGGCGCGCACGTGGTGGATGGAAATACCGCCGGCCGGTACCTCTATACGGACGGCATCGCCATCGTCAAAATCGGGCTCGGTGACAGCGCCGCAGAAGCGGCCGTCGAGATGGTGATCGTAAATTTTGCCTTTGTGCGAACCGGGAATTACCATCAGGCAACCGTTCTCCACCGTCATATCGTCGATACACACCCCCACTGCCAACAGATCATCGTTGGTATGGGGATAAAAAGCCCAGTCCTGGTGCCACTCGACGGGCGAGCCGAAACCGCCCGATTTCATATTGAGCTTATCGCCGTTGTAGCGCACCCCCGGGCCGACCAGTTGTTCGACGATATCGAGCAACCCGTCGTGGTGCAGAGCTCGTTTGTAGGCCTCGTGCAGTAACACCGGACTTTTCAGCCGCCGCAACTGGGGCGCCGCCGCCGTATGCCCCGGCTCCAGGTCAAAAGCGGCGTCGCTCTCATCGACCTGACGCGACTTATCGACGAATTCGTCGGTGACCCGGCGCAATTCCTCAACTTCGGTGCCATTGAAAACCTGTTCCACGGCCAAGTAGCCGTTGGCACGGTACAATTCGATCTGTTCTTGACTTAGCATACTCACTCTTCCTGGTTTCATAATGGACGGGCTGCTTGTTAAAAAGACGCCCCCTATTTCAGCCGAAGGATCTCCTCCTGAGCCGGCGACAAGCGATGGCCCAGGCCCTCGCTGAAGCGCAGATGCTGACCGCCCCAATCGGGCATATAACCAATGCTATAGCAATAGTATAACGTACGTCTGGGGCGCCCAGAAGTATTTACCGTGGAACCGTGCGTCAAAGCCTCGGTAAAAATAATCGCGTCGCCGGCTTTGGCCGGCACCGGGCTAAGGGGCGGGTTTTCCTCCGGATGGCCGCCCCAAGGCCGGGGAAAATTGCTTTTGTGGGCCCCGGGAATAACGGCGAAACAACCGTCTTCGGCGACGCAATCGAGCATGGGGAACACCACTTTGGTCAAGGTCGATACCATCTGGCCGTTGCGGCAGTGGTACTGGCATTTGGGAATTATCGGCGTGCCGTGCATATGCAAGCCGGTATAGCCCCCGCCCCGGCGGTAAATGGTATAGGTATGGTTGAGGCGGTAGGGGCCGCCCGTGATGGTCTCCACCGCGTCGAGGACTCGGGGAATTTCCATCAGCGGCACAAAGACCGGGTCGCCCTCCATAATATTGGATATATAGAGGTTCTCCGGCGTCTTCTCCTGCCCCAGCACCAACGGCGGCGGATAGTCGTCCGGATCCATATCCTCAAAGCGGTCCAGGACCGCATTGCAGGCGGCCACTGCACCGGGCTCAACAACATTTTCCAACACCAGATAACCTTGCAAATCGAATAAGTATTTTTCTTCCTCGGTCATACTCTCAATTCCTCCAGTACGCCCAATTATCCTAATCGCCCGCTGTCACCGCTTGGCCCATAGCCAAACCCCAATCGAGCAATTCCTCGTCGCCCCCCCAAGCGGCGCTGCACTGCAAGCCCACCGGCAAACCGCCCACCGCCCCGGCCGGTAGGCTCAGGGCCGGCAGGCCGGCATGCGTCCAGGGCAGATTCATTACCGGATCGCCGGTGCTGCCCAACCCTGCCGGGGCTGGCCCCGGGGCCGACGGGCTAATCCAGACATCGATCTGGGCCATCGCCATGCTCTCTGTCAATGCCTGCCGCAAAGCCCCGCGCGAAGCCCGCCCCACCGCTGTTTCAGCGGCGCCGATGGTCCGCCCTTCCTCAATGGTGGCCCCGGTACGCGGTCGGTAGCGCTCTTTATAGGTATCGTACCAGAGGCTATGCACCTGGGCCACTTCGGCGGCAATAAGACGACGGTGGCGCTGGTTGATGGCCCCAATATCCGCCATAACCGGCACTTCGACCACCGTATAACCGGCCGCCTGCAAGCGCTCCGTCTGGGTGGCAAAAGCGTCCTTGCCTGCTGCTTCGGCCTGGTCCAGATAGGGCCCTTTGGGCACGCCCAAAACGGGGCGCCGATTCTCTTTTACAGGGCGCCAATCGGCGACGATCACCGCCGCTGCCAGCCCCGCCCCGGCCACATCCTGGGTGAACAGCCCGACAGTATCGACCGCAGGCGAATAATCGATCAACCCGGCCCCGTCGATGCGGCCGTAGGAAGGCTTGTAGCCGACCACCCCGCAAAAGGCCGCCGGGCGGATCACCGAACCCACCGTTTGCGTACCTAAGGCCAAAGGACACAAACTGGCCGCCACCGCCGCCGCCGAGCCGCTGCTGGACCCGCCTGGGGTGTGGCCTAAATTGTGCGGATTGCGTGTTTTTCCCGGCTCGAAATAGGCAAATTCGGTCGTCACCGTCTTGCCCAAAATAAGCGCCCCGGCCGCCCGCAGCGCCCCGACGCAGGGCGCCTGGGGGGCGGCGAATAACTCGGGCGGCAAGGTCGAGCCGCCCCGGGTGGTAAAACCGTCGACGGAGATAATATCCTTGACCCCGACCAAAGCCCCGTATAGAGGTGGCCGCTGCTCGGGCCGGGGGTATTTTGCCGCCAACTCCCGCGCCTCTCGCTCAAGCCTTTGCAACCGCCCCGGCTCCGGCTCCAGCGCCTGGACCTGGGCTTCGACGGGCTCGAACCGGGCGCCGATCCCGCCGATATAATCGCTCACTTCCAGCTCGCCGCCGCGCAACTGCTCGAGAGTAGGCGCCAGGGGTAATCGGTCGACCAATTCCATGGAGTCTCCGCAAAGCTTGCAAAGCACATTTTCAGACAAATTCTAAAGACCGGCGGCAGCATCTCTTAGGGCCGTTATGCCCACAAGATAATACACCCGCCCCGGCCCAACCAGCGAATCGGAGATTTTGTTTGACTAGGCCTCGCTGCCATAGTATATTGGCAATAGTTGGTCCTTGTGGCCAACCACCGAGACAACAATAACTCGCCCGGAACACAAATGGCCGGGCACGCCCGCCAGCGGTTAAACTGCGGCGTCGCGCAACAGGAAAGGAGGTGGTCCATTGAGTAGTCAATCCACAGGGAGGTGTTTCACCTGAGATCGATCACCTTGAGTATGCTCAGGTGATCGCCGCCTGAGGATGGGAGGTCCCCGCCCTTCGGGGCCGCGACCTCCTGTTTGAGCAAGGAAAAGCGGGCGCTTTGCGAAGCGCCCGCTTTTTCCGTTCTATCCCCTGTTTCACGTACCTACCGGTAGAGCAAAGCACTGCGATCGGCCGCCGCCCCCGGTAATTTTTCCAAATGACCCCGGGCCCTGTCGTGATTAAACTGCAAAGCGCCACGCCGCAGCAAAGGCACCAAGCGCTGGCGATCGAATTCGACGATCTGCTCACCCGGCCAACTCTCTTCCTCCAAAGCGTGCTGCAGCAACCAGTCAAAAGCCCGCTCAATTTCCCCGCCGGCCCACAGATCGACCCCGCTGAGCGTCCCTATCCTGGCCAGATCGAATAAGCCGAGCAAATTCATCGAACAGTATTCGAGCGAACGGCTGCGCCCCAGTTCCAGGGGCTGATCCCCAGCGGCGCCTAGCTGTTGGCCCAGACGCCGCTGCCCCCGATCGGCCAGGATCTGGCCGGCGGTATCGGCCCGCCCCACGAACAGCGCGATTCGACTCACCTGGACATCGTACCAAGTGCCGTGATTATTGGTTCGAGCGGCCTCTTCGCGGCCGTGGGAACTTTCGAGCAACCAATCGAGATAGGTCTCCATCCAAGCGGCCAGATCCGCCGCATCGGCCGTGGTCCAGGCCGCCGCCCCGGCGAGCAACCCCACCGAATCGAGCAAGCCGCTAAATGGCGTCGTATCGATAATCCCCTGACCTCTGCCCTGGCAGGTTCCCAAAATGGCCTGGCCGTAGCGCAAATGGGGTTTCATCCCGGTGATCTCGTCGAGGAACCAGGTGCGCAGCAACAGCGCCGCGTGGTCGGCAAAATCCTCTAATTCACTCAGATAATAGGCCAGGGCCAAGGTGTCGACGGCGGCGCACATACGGTCGACAGCAGTGCGGTCGTACGGGGCCCCTTCCTTGTTGATCTGGCCGTCGCGCCGCTGATAAGGAGCCTCGGAATCCTGCGGGTCGGGCCACCAATAAGGGGCCAGACTCATATAATCGCGTTTGTCGCCACTGGGCGGATCAGCCTCTTTTTCGAGCACCGAAAAAGGGCCGGCCGTCATCGCCCAATTGGCCTCCTCCAAAAGCCGGCTATCGGCCGCTTCCAGATGGGCCTCACCGGCAAATATTTCGCGTTGGGTCGCCGCCAGGGCAGCAGCGTCGAGCAGCACAACCTGCGGCCCGGCGGCCATTTTATTCGACATCCTCACCAACATCGTTGATATGCACGTACATGCCATCGTACACCGGTACCAGGTCCTTGCGGGCCAGGTCTTTCTCCAGCACGTCCTGGTCGGGGTGGTGCTGGCGGCCGAAATGGGTGAGGAAAACCTGACCGCCGGTGCGTATCACCTGCTGGCCGTGCAATGCCTCGACCAACAGATCGACCATGGCCAAGCTATTGTGGGCAAAAATGCGCTCGTCCTCCTTGCCCTCACCTAAGGTAGCGTCGAGCACTACCACATCCAGCCCCAACTCCCGCACCCGATTCCAGGTGGGTTCGAGGATCCAGGCCCCATCGACGGCGTAGAGCCAGTGGCAGGTTTCGCCGCTAAATAGATAGTGCAGGGCCTGTTCCCCTTCGACCCAGTGATTGGCGGCCAGGGCCTCGAAACGGGTCGAGCCGGCCTCACCTTGACTCCCTGGGACCAGCGGGCAAATCTCCACCCCCACCCGCCCTTTTACTTGTTCGAGCGCGCCCGCATGCCCCCACACCCGCAGGGGGGGCAAATCGGCGCGGCGCTGCACCAATTGATCCAGGACCTGGGGGGAAAAATGGTCGAAATGCGAATGGGTCAACAGCAAATCGCCGATCTGGCGCGGATCGACTTCAAAGGTATCGAGGGCTTCGACCGCATTCGGCCCGCAATCCACCAATACCTGGCCGTTGACCAGGATGGCGCTCTGGCGTCGCCAGTTGCGGTCTTTGCGTCGCTCCGGCGGTACCTCGGCGGGCCAATCGCCCGCGCCCGTGCCGAGAAAGAGAATGGTCAAATCGCGCCGATTGCCCGTTTTGGCCGCGGCCTTGGTTGCCGTCATAGAATCGCTGCCTTTGGATAAGTGCCCGAGGGATTATATTCTATCGACATTAGTATATACTTAAGAATGGTGAATATAGCCATTGCGCCCTGGAAGACAACGGAGAACCTATATGCCGACGACCCCGCAGACAGCCCGGCTTATGGAACTGGCCCAAAGCTACGTGGATTCGACCGCTTACCCCGACCTGGTCTGCGTCTACGCTGGCGGCTCGGTGGGGCGCGGCCGGGCCGACGACTTTAGCGACCTCGATCTCATGTTCTGGCACGGCGACGCGGCCGGCGACCAGTTACAGGCGGCCAATATCGAATACGACCGCGAAATTCTTCAGGTCCACCACGCCCAACTACCCGCATTAGACCTTTTGCAGACCCACCCTTGGGACAATCGCTTCATTGAGGACGGCGCCCCCGTATACGATCCCAATGGCGTCTATGCCCGCCTGCACCGCGCCTTCCTCGACTTCATCGATTCGCCCCAGGGACGGGACCTCCTTGTCGCCCAGGCCCGCGAAATTGTCGCAACGCGCCAACAATGGACCCGCACCTGCCTGGGTAAAGGCCACTTCCACACCGGTGCCATGGCCGCCATGGCCGCCTGGACCGACGCCGCTTTTTTACTGGGCTACCTCGACGCCGGCTCGACCTCCACCGGCGACCCTCTGGCCAACCTGGCCGACTATCCCCAACTGCGCCGCCAAATCGAGACCAACTGCCCAGTGCAGCCGCTGCAAGATCCAACCGAACTAAACCAGCGCGCCCAGGCCGTGCGCGCCTACCGGCACTATCTGGGCGAGGGGCTACAGCACCCCTTCGCCCTGGACCCCTTGCAGGACGATCTGATGTGGCGCAAAGTATCGCGCCTGCGCCAACACCCCGACCCTATCCGCAGCGCCCACGAACTCTACCACCAGACCTATTGGCTGGTGCTAATGGCCTTTGACGGCTCGCTGGAAGGGCACCTACAAATGTTGCCTCCCCAACTGGCCGCCGACTTGCAGGGACTGGGATTTGCCGCGTTGGGCAAAAAACAGATCGAACATTTGCTGGAGGTTGCCGACCAGATCGTCGACCGAGCCCCTCTCACCAGTTGAAGCCCAACAGATTCCAATATAGGTTCTGAATTTCATAACTACCAACAGGACAATAGGTTACGACTATTAACATTAAGACCACGGACCCGTCTATCTCACGAATAGCTAACGAGCGGCCCGAAAACGCCCGAAAAACCTCCCCAGGCCGAGGAGCCGACACATGACTCACAATGGAATTATCCTGCTGGCGGTCGCTGTTGGCGGCTGGAGCGCCCTCCAGTACTGGGACAAAAGGCGGGCCCTCACAGCGCTGGACAGGGCGACGGCGGCGCTGCGTGCGCGGCACTAACAACGGCAAGCCCCCCAGGCGGGGGCCGAGGAGAAGGTAGGCGACCATGCCGACGAATGAGCGGACCGAGGTGATCGAAACATTGCAGACGATGTGGAATCTTACAGGATTCTGGAGAGCAGGTCGAACCCGCGACCGATATAAGGCCACTCTCGATGCTGCCTTGGAAGCCTATGAGGCTGCGCCGACCCTACGCAACCGCGCCGAGGATGCCGAACGGCGGCTGGCCGAGGCGGACGAACGTCTACCCATGGCCCATCGCCACGGTGCCAGAGCGGACGAGGACAACGCGCGCTTGCGGCGACGGCTTGATAGCTTTCGTGAAATGATGCTCATGCACGAGGTCGAGCGGCTGCGGACGGCGCTCGACCGTTGGAGCGGTCACGGAACACACTGTATCGCCTATCGTAGCGATGGGCTATGTAGTTGCGAATGGGATAATGCCCGTCGCGGCCTGGCCGAGGCGGCGGCGGACGAGAGAGAGGGGTAGGCGATACAAGACCATCAGTGCTTTTTAATTGTCCTAAGTCCCGTCTAACCGACGCACCAACCTGAGCCCGGCCTGCAGCCAGGCGGCGTACTCGGGATGCTCACAGGCCACCCCGTAGGCTTGGCGAGAGGCCGGACTCTTGCCCACTGCCCGCAGCGCCGAAGAGCGGTCGGCACTGCGGATATCGACGGTCGCCGTCACCAATCGCTCTTCAAAAGACCCGGCCTCGTCGAGCACATTGCCCAACGGATCGACGATCTTCGAATTGCCGTGCGAACTGCCCGCCCGGCCAAAATCGGCCGGATCCTCTGGGGCATTGGCCATAACCGTATAGACCAAATTCTCCGTCGCCCTGGAAATCTGCATCGACCGGTATCCCAACAGCTTGTTCTCGGCGCTCAAACCCGATTCGTTATTGGCGATAAAAACGATCCGGGCCCCGGCTGCCACCCCCAACCGCACCAATTCGGGGTAGCGCAAATCATGGCAAATAAGCACCGTGGCGTCGACCCCACAAACCCGGAAGATCACTGGCCCCGAGCCGGCGGCGTACCAGGGCTCGCCGGCCCGCCAGGTTTTGGCGTAGCGCCCCAGGACCTGGCCTGACTCGTCGACGATCAGGACATCGTTAAAAACCTGCCCGCCGCCCTGGCTGGTACTGCCCAACAAGACCGCCAGGCCCAGCCGACGGGCCAACTTGACCACCTTCTCCTCGGCCGCGGCGACCCGGGCAAAATCGAGCCGGGCCACTTGCGCCCTGTCGGGATAACCCGTCAGACAGCCTTCGTGGAAGAGCAGAATCTGACACCCCTCCCGGGCGGCCCGACGCATCGCCGCGACAATTTTATCCAAATTGGCCGCAATATCGTCGCCGGTGCCTATCTGTGCGGCTCCTAAGCCCAGCTTGCGGGAAGCCATATCAATCGACGTTGCCCGTGATATTGAGATATTCAATATCGTCTTCGGTATTATTGATCACCTGGTGCTTGACCTGGGGCGGCAGATGCACCGAATCGCCGGCGGTCACCGCGTATTCCTCCCCGTCGATAAGCATTTTGCCGCGCCCCGAAATAAAGTAATAGATCTGCTCCTTGTTCTCGTGCTCGTGGTAGTCGGTGGTGATGCGCCCTTGCACCACATGGCGGGTAAATTGCGCAATGGCCAGCAGACAGGCCTCTTCGCCGGCGTCCTCGTCGTCGGGCTTAACCCGCGTCAGCAAGGGCCAGATAATTTTGCTCTCGTGGCCGATATAGGGCACCTGATCGCGCCAATTGCGAATGACTGGCATAGTATCAACTCCCAGTAAAATGGATTAACGATTGTATTTAGGCTGACGCGGATCCCGTCGCCGTTGCAGACAGTAGGGACTCGATTCAAGGGGCAATTCCACCCGCGCCCCACCGCGCTGATGCGATTCGATAAAAGCGAAAATAAGGGCCGTATTGGCGTGCGCCAAGCGCACCCCGCACCGCGGCGGGCGGCCGCTGTCGAGGGCCTCGACCAAATCGTCGATAAGTCCTACCGTCGAACTGGCCGAGATAAAATCGGGGAAGACACCCGCCGTTCCATCGGCCAGCCGCACCTGCCACTCCTGGCCGTTGTCCAGGGCCGTCACGACGCCCTTTTCGCACACCGCCTCCACCACTAGACCGCGCCCCGAATTGAGCGCGTAACCCATCACGCCGTTGGCAAATTGGATTAGACCGTGGCCCACCGGATCCTCGCGTAAAAAGCCCCCCTCCTCGACTTCGCCGTGGGTCTGCAAATGTGCCTGGGCCCAGGCCACCGGGGCATCGTCGTTGAGTCGCATCAGTAAGTCAAAGCCGTGGCTAGCCCCGTTGAACAGACTGCTGGTCGAATGCAGCACCAGATTTTGCAGAGCCCCCAATTCGCCACTTTCGATCATCGCCTTCATAGCGTCGTAGCCCGGATCCCAACGGCGGTTGGTCCCCATATTGAGCCAGACGCCGTTGGCCTCCATGGCCGCGACCATCGCGTCGGCTTCGGCCAGCGAAGCGCACAAGGCCTTTTCGGCGTAAATGGCCCGGACGCCGTTGGCCGCCGCCCAAATGGCGATTTCGGCCCGGTGCTCGGGCTGGGTGGCAATACTGAGGATATCGGGTTTTTCGCGTTCGATCATTTCGCGGTAGTCGAGATACTGCCGCTGCTTGGGCACGCCGTAGCGCTGGCCGGTCCGCTCCATTACCTCGGTGCGCATATCGGAACAGGCCACCATCTCAGTCCGTGCGCAGACCTCGTATCCGGCGGCGTGCGAATAAGCCCCCCGGTCGGCTGCTACTTCGTTGTCGATAAAAGCACCCATGCGGCTGCAGCCAATAAGCGCGGCCCTGTACGTCTGCATATCTGTCCCCTTTCAAATATGAAAGATGTAGAGATGCCTGTTGCGCAGCGGCAGTTCCACCCAGGTGCCGCCGCGTCGGTGGCTTTCGGCCACACCGATACAGGCCTCGGTTATATGATGGGCCAATTCGACATGTCCCAGTGTCGGCCGGCCCGTTTCATAGGCCTCGACCAGGTCTTCCAGACAGGAGACCACCGTGCTTTGGGGAGTGACGAAATCGAAGGGCGCTTCTTCCCATCCCTGTCGCCGCCCCACCTTGGCCCCTGGGGGACGCCATTGCACACCGGCTCCATTGTTGATCGAACGGATCGCCCCCTCATCGCCCAGCACCTCAAATTCCCACCCGCCCGCCGGCACGCTCCAGGCTTCGACGCCGTTGGCAAATTCCAGCTGAAAGGTGGCCAGCGGATCGCGGTCGATCTGCTCGCCGACAATTTCCAAACCGCGCGGCAACAATTCACCCCGCACCGCCTTTATAGGAGGGTCGCCCAGCAGAAAAGAAAGCGTATCGATGGAATGGATATGACCGTGCATCAGGCTCGAAGCCGCATAGTGCACCGCAGCTTTAGGCGTGCCGATATCGCCCCGGGCCACGGCCTGTCTGACAATATCGTAGCGATTGTCGAAACGCCGCAGAACTCCAGTATTGTACACCGTGCCGGCGGCCAGACAGGCGTCTTTCAAATCGTCGGCCGCGTCCATAGACGAAGCCATCGCCTTTTCCATATAGACCATGGGCACCCCCAATTCGGCCAGGGCAATCCCCAATTCGGCGTGTGAATCGCCTCTAAAACCGGCATCTGGGGCCTGGTTGGCCGGCTTCAATAAGCCCGACGCGGTGGTGCATACGGCGACCAGGTCGGGCCGAGCCTCCTGTACCATCTGGCGAAAATCCTCGTAAACCGCCGCAACGCCCCACTTTTGCTGAAACGCAGTCCGTCTCTCTTCCAGTAGATCGGCCCCGGCGACTACCTCCAGGCGCTGGCTGGCCTGGCTGGCGGCGGCCACGGCGTAGGGCAGATCGCCGTGCCCCTCTTCGTCGATAGTGCTGCCCATGCGGCCCAGGCCGATAATGCCCACGCGATACGTCTTCATAGCCCTTTCCTCCCGATAGAGAATGATCTAACCACCGCTCTGCCACCGGCGACGGCGCCTCGCCGCCTAAGAAGCCGTATTGACCGTGCAGAATATCTGTCCATTTTCCCCCTCGTGTCCAGTCCCCACCGATTCCTTTGCCGATAAACGACAACGCCCCGCCCCGGATCCCAGGGCGGGGCGCTGCTGCCAACCCCGGTACTGCTACTGAATTCGAATCTAACTGAGAAGAAATTCGGCACCCTCCCGGGCCCCGGCCACTCGGCATGCCAGATTGCCGTAGGCGGCCACAAGGGTATCTATAGCCTCGTCGTCGCGGTCGGGATGGTGGTGAAAAAACAATAGCTGCCCGACTTCGGCGCGCCGGGCAACTTCCACGGCGTCGCGGTCACTGGCGTGCCCCAAACCGCGGACGCGCTCGTATTCGGCCTCTGTATAGTGGGCGTCGTGGACCAGCAAATCGGCGCCCCGGGCCAAGTCAACGGCCTGCTGGCGGTGCCCCGGGTCGAGGTATTCAATAGTAGGCAGATAAGCCAGGCAAACGCCCTCTTCTTCAAAGCGAAAACCCAAACAGGTATGGCCGCGCTGGTGGGTTATCTGCAGGACGCGGACCCGAACCGAGCCAATATTGAAGTCGCCGGCGCCAATTTCGCGGTTTTCCACCGTGGCCCCGAAGGCATCGTCGAAAAAATTGGGCACCGGACAATAGGTAGAATCGACCTGGGCCCGCATGGCCTGATCAAATGTGAGCCCGGCGCTGCCGGCACCATACAGGGTGATATGATTGCCGGCAATGAGCACGGGGCCGAAAAAGGGGATGCCCTGGATATGGTCCCAGTGGAGATGACTCACCAGCAGATGGGCCCGACCTCGGCCCTGGCCAAAATCCGTTTCCATCAGGCTTTGGCCCAGCCCAGGCAAACCAGTCCCCCCATCCAAGATCAATAGGCTGCCGTCGGCGCTCTCTACGGCCATGCAGGACGTATTGCCCCCGTACTTGGTAAAGGTCGGACTCGCCATGGCGACAGTCCCCCGCGTCCCCCAAACCTTTATCCGCACAACCAATCCTCTCTCACAGAGCCAGTTGCACTCCTTCTGCAGCCGCCAGCATTTCAGGTCCTTCCTGACCCAAGGCGCGAAAATCGGCCACCAGCTGGTCCATTTCCCCATCGCTGCGCTGCGGCGCATGATGGAAGAAGGTGACGCACCGGGCCTCTACTTCCCGCCCCAATCGCAAGGCGTCCTCGGCACTGCTGTGACCAAAATCGGCCCGATACTCCTGTGGCAAGAAAAAAGTATCACAAACGATCAGATCTCCTCTGTGAGCCAGATCACGGACGTTGTCCCGCAGGCGCTGGCGGTATTCCCGACTGTCGGGCATTTCGTCCCCCAGCAGGTCATCGGTAACCAGATCGGTATCGCAAATATAGGCAAATGCGGTCCCCTGGTGCACCACCCGGTAGCCGCCCGCCACGCCGGGGTGGTTGAGCCGCCGGCATTCGATATCGACATCGCCGATGCACCAGGACTGGCCGTCGGTCAATTCGACGAATTCAACCTGGGCCGGGACCGAATCGAGAGGAACCGGGTAAAAAGGCTGCTGCTGTTGGGCCCGGAAGACCTCTTCTAGAGAGCAGTCGCCGCGCTTAAGTCCGTAAATCCGGAGACGCGTATTGTCGCGGTAGAGCGGCGCAAAATGCGGCAGTCCCTGGATATGGTCCCAATGGGTATGGCTCAACAACAGGTGGATATCCTCGACACCGCGTTCCACCAATGCCTGCCCGGCGGCGCGGATACCCGTGCCGGCATCGACCAATACGCATTGGCCGCCCGCCTCCAGCTCTATACACGGGGTATTGCCGCCGTAGCGCAGGCAATCGGCGCGGGCCACTGGGTACGAACCACGCACTCCCCAAAATACGACTTGCATATTCCTCCTGGCCTCGACGGCGCCCGGGGTATCCGGACGGAGGGCGGTAGCCGGTTGGCTCACATCCCGCGGATGCGCGGCCTGCTACAGACAGGCGGGTTACGGAATTTACTATATTATAAAGTACAGATCTAAATTACAAGAGTACTGAGCCAAATCACAAAAGCAGATTTTCGCCGCAGCAATAGGCCCAACAGGCGACTTGGCTTTGGGCCTCCCGACTGTCAATGACCGGCGAGCCAGGGACCCATATTTACAAGCCGGTACGAGTTTGTTATATATTAACCATTCTGCTTTTCGATCATTTATCGGCGAATTCGGACAATTCTGTCCTGACCTTGCCGAACATAGGAAAATATGACCTCAGCCGCTAAAGAGCCCAAATCTACTTCGCGCGAATATATCTCTTCCTTGCTCATCGCCGTCGGTCTGGCCCTGCTCATCCGCACGGCCGTGGTGCAAGCCTTCTACATCCCCTCCGGCTCCATGGAAGATACGCTCCTGGTGGGCGACTATCTGCTGGCCAACAAATTCGTCTACGGGGCGCCCATCGATATTATCGGCACCAATATCACCCTGTTCCGGCTACCGGCCCTGCGCCAGCCGGCCCCCGGCGATATCGTCATATTCAAGTCGCCCGATGACCCCGATCGCGATCTCATCAAGCGCTGTGTCGCCAGCGGCGGTCAGGTCGTTAAAATCGTCGATAAGCAACTCTTTGTAGACGATGTCCCCTGGGCCGATCCGCCGCGCTCCAAATACGTCGATGCTATGATCCACCCCTCCACCATGAGTCCGCGCGACAATTTTGGTCCCTATGAAGTCCCAAAAGACCATTTTTTCATGATGGGGGATAACCGCGACAACAGCCACGACAGTCGCTTCTGGCTATCCATTCCCAAGGATTTGGTCAAAGGCAAGGCCATGCTCATCTACTGGTCCTGGGATTCACAACGCCGCGGTCCCTATTATACGGGCCTGGCCTCGTTGCCCAAAGTCGTGGGCTCTTTCCTGTGGAATTTCCCCTCCCGGGTGCGCTTCGAACGCCCGGGCGACGTGATCTACTGATCCCTTCTCCCCAATCCAAGAAGGGCCCCATGAACAGAGATAAGACACACCGCGAATACGGCGAGCGGCCGCAGCGAACCGGCTCGTACAGCGACGACGACGACACCGCCAACGAAGAGGCCGAAGCCCTGCAGTTGGTCGACCAATTGCTCGCCGTAGCGCCCGACAAGGACCCGTCCCGGCCCCTGCTCTACCGCCTGCGGCGCCAGCTTATGGAACGCGAAATCGCCTTTCAGGAGGCCCGCCACGCCCTGGTGGAAGTAGAAGCGGCTCTCGAAAAGGTGACGGCCCCGGCCAATCGCATTGGTATCTACCTGGGTTCGCCCAAAGAAAACCTGGCCACCATCTTTGTCGGCGGCGCCGAATACTACGCCAATATCGACCCCCGGGTAGACGTCGACCGTCTCCATGTGGGGGCTCGGGTACTGGTCAACGAAGCCTATGCCGTGGTCGGCGATTTGGGCCCCGGCCCGGCTGGTCCGGTGGGCCGTATCTCCGATTTGCTAGAAGAAGGGCGCCTGCGCATCGGCCAAGAGCACGGTATGCAGGACGCCGTTGTCGAACGGGCCGACCACCTCGGCGACACGCAGCTGAAAGTAGGCGACGAAGTGCGTCTCGACCCCAATTTCAAAGTGGCCCTGGAACACCTCCAGAGCAAGGAGAGCAAAGAGCATTTCCTCGAGGATATTCCGCCCACCCCCTGGACCAGTATAGGGGGCCAGGAAGAGGCTATCCAGGCCATCCGCGACACCATAGAACTGCCGGCCCTGCACCCCGAATTATTCCAAAAATTTCAGTATTCCACCCCCAAAGGCTTCCTCCTCTACGGCCCGCCCGGATGCGGCAAAACCCTTATCGGCAAAGCCACCGCCTACAATCTGGTACAGCATCTACGCCAAGAGGACGGACTCGACCTCAAAGAATACTTTATGCATATCAAGGGCCCCGAGCTGCTCAATATGTGGTTGGGCGAAACCGAGCGCATGGTGCGGGAGGTCTTTGCCCAGGCCCGCGCCAAACGCAAGGAAGGTTATCTGCCCTTCATTTTTATAGACGAGGCCGAATCAATCCTGGGTACCCGGCGCTCGACCCGGACCCACAATATATCCAATACAGTAGTCCCCATGTTCTGCACCGAGATGGACGGTATTGAATCGCTGCAGGACGTCGTCCTCATCCTGGCCTCCAACCGCCACGATCTGATTGATCCGGCCATCCTGCGCCCCGGCCGCATCGACCGCAAAATTAAGGTCGAGCGCCCCAACCGCGACGCCGTGCGGGCCATCCTCGATATCTACCTCGATGCTGAACTGCCCCTGGCCCCCGGCCTGCTGGCCGACCACGAGGGCCCCGACCAGGCGCGCCGTGCCCTAATCGAGGCCGGGGTGGAGGCTATTTTCGCCCGCAACGACCAGACCCGCTTTCTCGAAGTGGCCCTGCGCAGCGGCCGCCAGGAAACGCTCCATTGGGGCGACCTGGTCAGCGGTGCCTTCGTCGCCTCCATCGTCCAGCGGGCCAAGGAGCACGCCATTAAACGCGCCATCGCCAGCCCCGAGGACGAAAACGGCCTTGACCTGGCCGATCTGGCCGCCGCGGTCAAAGCCGAATTCGGCGAAAACGAGGTTTTTCCGCCCACCGACAGTGTCGAGGATTGGCTTAAATTGCTCGATTACGAACCCGAAAACGTCGTCCGCGTGGCCCCTGTCAGTGGGCGCGAAAAAAACGAGCCCGGCCCCCATCCCGGCAACGTCGTCTAAGCGCCTCCTATGCAAAGATTATTCGGCTTGGAGACGGAGTACGGCATACAGGTCCACGGCGTCGACGATATGGATGTGGTCGTCGAATCGATGGAGCTGATCCGCTGTTATTCGCACGACGAATTTACCGCCCGCTGGGATTACAGTCTGGAAAACCCGCGCCTTGATATGCGCGGTTTTGAAGTCGATCGCCTGCGCAACGACGAAGACGAGACCATCCACCTGCAAAAGGACCGCCAGCGCCAGATCCCCCTTTCCGAGCTCAAGAGCGACCTGATCATTGGCAACGGCGCCCGCCTCTACAACGACCACACCCACCCCGAATATTCGACCAGCGAATGCAACGGTCTATTCGACCTGATAGAACAGGACCGCGCCGGCGAGGGCATCCTGTTGCACTGCGCCCGACGCCGCAGCGCCAACCGGGGCGGCGGCACCGTGCGGCTCTACAAGAACAACACCGATTTTGAAGGCCATAGCTACGGTTGCCACGAGAACTACCTCATCGACCGCCAGTTGCCCTTCCAAAAGGTCATCGACGGCCTGCTGCCCTTCCTGGTCACCCGCCAACTTTTTGCCGGGGCCGGCAAAGTCGGTATTGAGCAGGACCGCCCCGACCGGCCCGTCCCCTACCAGCTTTCGCAGCGCGCCGATTTCTTCGAGACCATCGCCAGCGTCGACACCATGCAGCGGCGACCGCTGGTCAATACCCGCGACGAGCCCCACGCCGAGGCCACCCGCCACCGCCGCCTGCACCTGATTGTCGGCGATGCCAATATGTCGGAATACGCCACCGCCCTGAAAGTGGGCACCGCCCTTTTGTTCCTCGACCTGCTGGAAGCCGGCCAACTGCCCGAGTGGACCCTGGCCGATCCCATCGCCGCCCTCAAGAGCCTGTCGCGCACCCCCGCCGGGCCCTGGCCGGTGGCCCTGGAAGGCGGCGGCCACGTCGCCGCCCTGGATATCCAAGGCGACTATCTCGAACGGGCCCGCCGCCTGACCCAAGGCCGCGACCCGGAAACCGACTGGGTTTTGCACAACTGGGCCGACTGTCTCGACAAATTGGGCCGCAATCCCGAGGAATTGGTGGGGCGCTGCGATTGGGTGACAAAAAAATGGCTCCTCGACCTGTTCGCCGCCGACGAGGGCCTCGACTGGGACAAACCCGAGGATTTGGCCTGGTTGCAAAGCCAGGACCTGGAATACCACAATATCGATCCCGACGAGGGGCTCTACCTACTGCTGGAACAACAAGGCCAGGTAGACCGTCTCACCGAACCAGAGGACGTCCTCCGCGCCATGACCCAGCCACCGGCCGATACCCGAGCCTGGTTCCGCAGTCAATGCGTGGCCAAATTTGGAGCCGCCGTCAAAAGCCTCAACTGGGACAGCCTCGAACTGGAATCCGACGGCGGCCTGACCGTGGTCGATCTCAAGACCTGTGTGGACGTCGCCACGGCCAGGCATTATAATCAGATTCTGCAGCGCTCCGCCACGGTGGCGGAATTACTGGCCGCCTTGCCCCCAGCCCCTGAGAGCCAATAGCCGGGGATCCACGGCCACCATCGCCCTCAACCAGGAGAAGCGCCATGAACAATGCCCATCTGACCCAGTTCCGGGACCGCCTCCCCCGCCCCGTTAAACCAACGGATAGCGGCGACCAAGGAACCGACGACGGTCCGCGGCGCCCCAAGGTCGAACGCCCCAATACCAACGACGTGCTCAAGCGCATGCGCAAGGTCGATCCCGACCAGGCGCGGCGCTACCGTCAGCGCACCGGTGAATAGCATGGAGGGAGGTGACTTCCTCGATCTGCTCCAGGCCCGCTCGCCCCAACCTCCAGTGGCCCCTTTGGCCGTAGCCCCCGGCCCAGTCCATGAGGGCGTAGAGGGCACGACCATCCTGGCCCTGCGCTATCGCGACGGGGTACTGGTGGCCGGGGACCGCCGCGCCACCATGGGCAATACGGTGGTATACGACCGCGCCGACAAGGTGCTGAGCATCGACGACGATGCCGTGATGGCTCTGTCCGGCTCGCCCGCCGTGGCCTACGAGATCGCCCGCACCCTGGAAATCTCCTTCCAGCACTTCCGCCGCACCCAGTTGCAGGAACTAAGCCTAGATGGCAAATTGCGCTCGCTGTCGCGGCTGCTGCGCGAAAATATCTCTATGGCCATGCAGGGCATCGGTGCCGTAATACCTATCTTCTCCGCCTTTGACCAGCTCCAAAGCGTCGGCAAAATCTATTTTTACGACCTGTTGGGAGCGCAATTTGAATCGGTTGATTTCTGCACCACCGGCTCGGGTTCGCCGGGCATTCGCGGCGCCCTGTATTATCTCGACCGCTGGGGCGAACAGCCCCTGGCTCAATTGGAAGAGGCCGACAGCCTGGCCCTGGTGCTAAAAATGTTAGAGACCGCCGCCGAATACGATACCGCCACCGGGGGCTTTAAGGCCAGCGCCCGCATCTATCCGCAGATATTGCGCATAACCGCCAACGGTATAGACGCCCTGCCCGAAGAGGCCATGGCCCCCTTCTACCAGGCCCAAACCAGCCGCTCCACCTGAGTCGGCCGCCCCTTTTGCAACCGCTAGCCCACTGGAAACGATAGCCGGCCCCCATGTTAGAAGATCCCTACCGCTTTGTCGAAGCCGTCAAGAACCGGCGCGAATACCTGGCCGACCAGTTGCAGCAAGCCAGCCCCGTCGTCGGCCTGCCCTACGCCGAGGGTCTGCTGCTGCTGACCACGACGCCGGGCCCCCGCAAGCTTTTCGAGATATACAACCAGGTCGCCTTCGCGGCGGTCGGCCATCCGGCCGATATGGAAAAATTGCGCAAAGCCGTTATCGACTTGGCCCATCTCGATGCCTTCAACCTGTCGCCCCAGGACGTCTCGCTGCAGCGCATGGTGAGTCAGGGGCTGGGGCCGCTAATGAAAGACGCCTTTGACGAAATCTTCCGCTCGCCCTTTATCGCCCGCGCCCTACTAGCCGAGCTCGACCCGCCCACCGGGCAGGAATGCTTCTATACCGTTGACGCCGACGGCTCCTTCGGCAGCAGCCGAACCTGCGCCGCCGTTTCCGGCACCCCCCAATCCCAAACCGCCATCCTGCAATACCTGGAAAACAACGATACCGCCGCCCTGCCCTTGGAGCCAGCCCTGGAACGGGCCCTCAAAGCCTGGGGCATGGGCCGTATCGCCCTCGACCGGGAAGAGGGAACCCCGCCCGACGAGCCAGCGTTGAAGGACTATCTGGCCCAGACTTTGCCTGGGATGCGTCTGGAAGCCGCCGTCCTCGACCGCGGCCGACCGACTAAATCTAAATTCTGCCTGCTCGACGCCCCGGTCCTGGACCAGGCGCTGGCCCCCTATTCGTCCGGCGAAAGCCAATGAGAAACCGTATTTTCGGTATCGAAACGGAATTTGGCTGCCTGCCGCCCGATTCCGACCCTTTTCTCAGCCCCGATTTCATTTCGGTCAAGACCAAGGATTGCGTCTTCTATCAGGGGGGCCTGGGGATTCTCGATATTCATTACAGAGGACGGGACGAACCCCCCGGCAACGGTGGCTTTCTCTTTAACGGCGGTCGCCTCTATATCGATATGGGCCACCTCGAATACGCCACCCCCGAGTGTAATTCGCTGTTTGACCTGGTCACCGTCGACCGGGCCGGCGAGGTCATCGTACAACGCGCCCTCGAACAATTGGAATTGGCCGATTCGGCGGTCTTCTTCAAGAACAATATCGACCACTACACCGGGGCTACCTTCGGTTGCCACGAGAATTACCTGGTCCTGCGCGAGGTGCCCTTCGCCCATGTCGTGCTGCCGGCCATGTTGCCCTTTTTCGTCACCCGGCAGATCTTTGCCGGCAGCGGCCGGGTCGGCTGCCACACCGATATTTTCGAATACGGCCAGGGCGAAGAAGAGCATGTCGATTACCAGATTTCCCAGCGGGCCGACCATATCGTCACCGAATTCTACCAATGGATCCAGTTTAGCCGCGCCATTATCAATACCCGCGACGAGCCCCTGGCCGATTGGGGCAAGTACCGTCGCCTGCACCTGCTGGTCGGCGATTCGAATATGTCCGAATACGCCACCGCCCTCAAAGTAGGCACAACAGCCCTATTGATCGAATTATTGGAGGAAGGTATCGTCCCCGATTTTACCCTCCTCGACGCAGTCCAAGCCACCCGCGACATTTCCCGCGATTTGAACTTCAAATGGGAAGTCCAAAGCGAGGACGGCAGCTATACCACCGCCGTCGAAATCCAATATCAATATCTCGAATTGGCCGAGAAGCACCTGCGCGGCAAGGACGAGGAAGGCGATTGGGTCCTCGATGAGTGGCGCTTCGTTCTCGACGGCCTGGCCCACGATCCCATGAGCCTGGTCGATCGGGTCGATTGGGTCGCCAAGAAATGGCTGCTGCAGAGCTTTATCGAGGCCGAAAACCTGGAGTGGAACGACCCCTGGATTCAGAGTCTCGATCTGGAATACCACAATCTCAACCCGGCCAAAGGACTCTATTTCGACCTGCGCAACCGCGGCCTGATCAAACGGCTCATCGACGATAAACATATCGAACGGGCCATCGCCACCCCGCCCCGCGACACCCGCGCCTGGGCCCGCTCCCAAGTCATGCGCTCCCTCGAAGGGCGCAAGACCCGCTACGCCATTGAGTGGGATTCGATCTACGTCCACGACGACGAGGAACAATACCTCAGTCTAGATGACCCCTTCCATACCTACGACGAGGAGAGCCAGGCTTTCATTCTTGATTGCCAGCCCACCGCCCCGCCCGACCCCAGCTGATTACACCCTTGATGAAATTTTACCTAGGCTTGCTGAGCGCCTTTTTGGTAGCCGTCCCTCTGGGCGCCGAACCTTTTGTCTGCGCCTGCGACCCCCAACCCGGGGGCGGGGCCGCCAAGCCGACGGTCGACTCCCGGGGCAGCCTGAGCGCCATGGTGATCTTTGCCAAATTCCGCGGCGAAGCCTCCGGCGATAACGAAGCCCCCTTCTGGGCCGACGATTTATTCAACGAAAATCTGCCCGGCAGTTTCGCCCATTTCTACCAGGAAGCCTCGCGCGGTCAACTGCGTCTCGACGGGGCCACCCTGGCCAAACGCTATTCGTCGCTGCAACCCGCCTCGGCCTATGTCGCCGAGGACGCCGGCACCCTGGGAAATTTCGGCCAATTCAACCTCGAAATCCTGCGCCAGGCCGATCCCGACGTCGATATGGGCCTATTCGACAACGACGGCCCCGACGGCCGGCCCAATTCCGGCGACGACGACGGCTACGTCGATATTCTCTTTATCAACCTGCTCACCGTCCCCGAGCGCTTTTTCATCGACCGGGCTTCGGGCCTGGCTTCCCTGGGCCTGGATACCGACTTCATCAGCGACGACCCGGCGGCCAACGGCGGCCAGATCCGCATCCGCAGCAAATTCACCGGTTTTGGCGGCACCACCCAGCGCGGCCACGTCTACAATTTCACTTCCGCCTCCATGACCCACGAATTCGGCCACGTGCTGGGTCTGCCCGATCTATTCGACCAGTCGGCCAATACATTCGACGAGGAAGGGCGCACCGTATTCGACCCTGTCCTCGACAGCGCCGGCATTGGCAAGTGGGGCCTGATGGGCCTGGGCACCCTGGGCTGGAACGAGGACAACGGTCCCAACGCCTTTTGCGCCTGGTCCCTCGAGCAATTGGGCTGGATTGGCCTTGATAACGCCAACCTGGTGACCGTCACCCAAAGCATGCGCGATGTAGTCATTGAAGATATCGACCAGGGCGGTCGAGTATACAAAATCCCGCTCAACGAGGACGAGTATTTCCTCCTTGAAAACAGGCAGCCTTCCGGCTCCTATTACGACCGCAATATCCCGGCCGGGGGGCTGTTGGTATGGCACGTCGATATGCGCGCCGACAACGACGAGGAACGCCATAAACAGGTAGACCTGATCTGCGCCGACGGCCTCTATACAGACCGCGGTTTCCCCGGCAACCGCGCCGACCCGGTCAACGGCGGCGACAACCTCGATTTTTGGTCGCGGGACGACCTCTACGCCAGTGCCACCAACGGCAATAAAGGCGATGCCACCGACCCCTTCGACGGCGAGCGCTTTACCCGTCTAGCCTATGATACCAACCCCGGTTTTAGCGCCCACACCGGCTTCAGCCGCAACCTGCCCCTGGGTTTCGCCCTGGAAAATATCCGCCGCGACGGCACCCGCATGATCGTCGATATTTTGCTTCGCCAGCCCCTGGCCGGCCATATCAGCGCCGATACCACCTGGTCGGGCACCGTCGATCTGGCCAGCGATATCGTCGTTGAGAAAGGCGCCACCCTGACCCTGGCGGCCGGCACCCAGATCCGTTTTGCCCTTCAGGACAACGGTTTTTCCGGCTTCGACACCCGACGCGTCGAATTGCTGGTATTCGGCCAGTTGAATATCGCCGGCACCCAGGCCAATCCGGTGCATCTGCGCTCGGCGGCCAGTCGCCCCCGGGGGCGCGATTGGTCGGGCCTGTTCCTGCTCTCGGGCCAAGCCCCCGATTTGACCCACATCGTTGTCGACCACGCCCTCAACGGCGTCGTCCGCAGCCATCTGCCGCCGGGCCAGACCCGCTGGTCCCAGGACCAACGCATTCCGTTTGACCTGGTAGTCCCGGCTAACGCCGAACTGATTGTAGAAGCCGGCACCCGCCTCGGCTTCACCAGCGGCGATATGGGCCGCAGCGGCCGTTCGCCGACCTATACCGAACTGATCGTCAAAGGCAGCATGGACATCGAAGGCCAGGCCGGGTCACCGGTCCTGTTGACCCTGGCGGCGGCCCGGGCCGATTCCATCTGGTACGGAGTCCGCCTGCGCGAAGGGGCCCGCTTCGCCGCCCAGCACGCTCATTTCGAACAAACCGCCTTCGCCCTGTCCGGTACCGTCCCCGCCGGGGCCCGCATCACTCTGGAAGACAGCCAGTTCCGCCGCGCCGCCGGCAATGCCCTCAACCTCACCGTCAACGGCCAATTACAGGTCGACCGCGGCACCTTCGAGCAAATCACCGGTCAGGCCATCAATATCGAAGGCAGCGGCCAGTTCAACCTGCGCCAGACCGTCATCCAGGACAACCGCGGCGAAGGCCTTTTCCTGGGCAACTGTTCCCTCGAAGCCATCGAATTATCCCTGCTCCGCAACGGCGCGGTTTCCGGGGCCAGCCAACGCTCGGGCCTGCAGGCGGTGGGCGGCAGCGGCCAGAAAATAGAGTTGTGGCAAAGCACCGTCGATGGCAACGGCCTCCACGGCCTCGACCTGGAGGCTTGGGAAGGCCAGGTCGAACTGCACGATAGCCAAGTGTCGAATAACCGGGGCCACGGTCTGGCCGCCAACGGTCTGGCGCGGCTGGTCTTTGAACAAGTAGTATTGGACCGCAACCGCGACGCCGGGGCGGTCGTCGTCGCCACGCCGGTGGAATTGTGGACTTCGACCTTCACCGGCAACCAGACCGGCCTGATCCTGCGGGAAAGCACCAGCGGCGTGATCGATATGGGCCAATTCAGCAATAATCCGGTGGGCCTGGAATTGCACCAGCTCGAACAATTGGTCGTGCGTTCAAGTCGTTTCGAACGAGGCAACCTAGGGCTGCTGTCCGATTCGTCGACCCCCGTCCTCCAACTCAACCAATTTAGCCGGAACGGCACCGGCATCCGCCTGGTCGGCAGCGCCCTGCCCCAGACCCTGAGCCGCAACACTTTTCGCGACCATGTCACCGCCATCGACAACCAGACAGCTCTGCCCTTGACCGCCCGGGAGAATTTCTGGGGCACCACCGACAGCACCGCCATTGCCGGCCAGATTGTCGGGGATGTCGACTGGACTCCCTTTCTCGACGCCGAGCCGCAGGCCACCGCCGTGGCCCAGGCGGCTCCAAGCCAAGTTTCTTTTGCCCTCCACTCGGCCGCGCCCAACCCCTTTAACGCGGCGACCCTGCTGCGCTTCTCCCTGCCCCAGGACGGGCCCACCCGGCTGGTGCTCTACAATATCCTCGGCCGCCCTGTGCGCCGCCTGTTGGACAACCACCTCAGCGCCGGAGAGCACCAACGGATTTGGGACGGGTCAGACGACGCCGGACGCCCTCTGGCCACCGGGGTCTACCTATACCAATTGCGCGCCGGAGCGCAAGCCGCCACTGGCCGCCTGCTGCTGTTGCGCTGACCGTGCCCTACGGCCTTCTCGCCCGCCGAATCTCCCTGGCAATTCTGCTGCTGGTCAATGCCGCCGGAACGCGGCAAAACCTGCTCGAAGTGTGGAATATCGACAGCGGCCAGACCAATCGCCTGGGAGGCCAGTACCATCCCTTCATGGCCGGCAGCTCACAGGCCACCGTGCACCTGGACGAGAACCAATTCAGAGGACCGGGGGGTCGCGCCCTCAAAATACGCTACCAGAAGGCCCAGGACGGCTATTGCGGCCTGTGGATGCACCTCTTTCCCACCGCCTCCGGGGCCGGTCCCTATCTCGACGCCTCTTCCCACCCTTTTCTCTCCTTCTGGGTCAAGGGCGAGCAGGGCGGCGAAGATTTCACCATTCAACTGGCCGACCCTGAATGGCTGGCCCGCGAGGACACCAAAGCCGCCGGCCGTATCAGCCGCTATCTGGGGGGACCGGTGACCACCAGCTGGCAGACAGTCATCGTGCCGCTGGCCGATTTTGACCTGCCCACATCCCAGCTTACCAACCTCGCCTTCAATTTCACGCAGCCCGGCAGCAGCATAGTATACCTGGACGATATCCACTTCAAACGTCTCGATCTGACGCCGGTGCCTTTCAGCAAATCCGTCGCTCCCCGGCGCCGCCCCGTCGCCTCGCCGCGGGCCCTGTGGGTATGGGAGGGCGCAACGCTACTGCGGGACACCGCAGCCCAGCGCGAATTGCTCGCCTTTTGCACCGACCACCGCATAAGCGAATTGTTCTTTCAGGTTCCCTACCAATATCTCCGTCAGGGGAGGCCCCGGGACCGCTGCCAGCTCAAGCACCAGCCCGCCCTGCGTGCCTTCCTGCGCCAGGCCCAGCGCTCGGGCGTGCGCGTCCACGCCCTGGACGGCGCCCCTGAATTCGCCCTGGAGGCCCATCACGGTCGGGTATTGGCCCTGGTCGAAGCCCTTATCCAATTTAATCGGAGCAATTCCGCCGACCAGCGCTTTGCCGGTCTCCACCTGGACAACGAGCCCTACCTGCTGCCCGGCTTTTCCAGTCCGCTGAAAGAGGATATCCTGCGCCAGTATCTCACCCTCAACGCCCAAGTCGCGGCGCGGATCCAGGCGGCCTCCACCGAAATGGCCTACGGAGTCGACATACCCTTCTGGTTCGACGAGTGGAATGGCAGTCAGGATTTTGACGGGCGGGTGGACTTCAACGGGCGGAACCAGGATATAGCCAAACATATTATCGACCTGGCCGACTACGTTACGGTAATGGACTACCGCAACGTGGCCACCGGGGCTGATGGCATGATTGCCCACGGCCAGGGCGAAATCGACTACGCCGCCAAAATCGGCAAAAAAGTCTACCTGGGGGTGGAGACCTTCCGCGACCAGTCGCTGCCCGTGTTCTTTGCCGCCCGCATCCCCCTGAAGGCCTGGCCCGCCTTTGTCCAGACCCACCGGCCCTTGCTGCTGCGCAGCGATTTCGCCTCCTTTCGCCTGCACCAAACGCGCGACCGCAGCTATCAATATCTGGGCCTGGGCCAATCCAGCGCCCAGGACTTCGACCAGGCCCTGATCGACCTGGGCCTGACCTTGGACTCCATCGACGATCCCTCCGGGCCCATGCCCCTACCCGCGGAGGACGCTCTAGACGGCTACCATACCTACCGCCCTTTCAGCTCCACTGTCAACGGCCATACTGTACAGGGCTTTACCGCCCGGGCCCAGATCCCGCGCAAAACCACTTTTGCCGGCCATAACAAAGCCTATCTGGAGGAAATACTGGCCGAAGTCGACCAGCATTTCTACTCCTATCACAGTTACGCCGGCATCGCCATCCACTACTACCAGACGTATAAAGCCCTGCCCGATTGAAGTCGGACAGGGCTTGGTTTTGACCCATTTGCGGTACTGATGTCCGCTTATTGAATCCTGTATATTTAATGGAATACCGTTGGTCCACCCAAAGGGCGTCTAGCTACTCCGGTCCACTGGGTATTAGGCCTCTATCTGCTGCTGCAGCAATTCCCCCACCAATTGCGGATTGGCCTTGCCGCGGGTGGCCTTCATCACCTGGCCCTTGAGAAAATTGATCGCCCCCTTGTTGCCGGCACGCACTTTCTCCACTACATCCGGATTGTCGGCAATCGCCTGGGCAACGTCCTCTTCTATAGCCGAGGTATCCGAAATCTGCTTCAGCCCGCGAATTTCCACCACCGGCCCCGGCAAGCCGCCTTCCTCCCACAGTACACCGAAAACTTCGGCGGCCCCGCGCCGATTGATGGTGCCCCCTTCGACCAGGCGGACCAATTGGGCCAGCGCCTCGGGTTTGACGCGGACTTCCTCAAGGGCTATTTCCTCTTCCTTGAGGCGGCGAAAAATCTCGCCGCGCACCCAGTGCCCCACCTGGCGCACGTCGACCCCGTCCTGGCATGCCGCCCCTTCGAAATAATCGGCCACCTCGCGGCTGTCGACCAACTCTTCGATATCCTGGGGCTCAAGACCGTATTCGGCGGCAAAACGCGCCGCCTTGGCCTCGGGCAATTCGGGCAACTGCTCTTCCACCCGCCCTATCCAGTCGGCCGACAAATTGATTTCGAGCAGATCCGGCTCGGGAAAATAGCGGTAGTCCTCCGAGGATTCCTTGCTGCGCTGCTGCCGCGTCACCCCGGCGCCTTCGTCCCACCCCATAGTCACCTGCAGGACCTGACCGCCCTGCTCGATAACCCCAATCTGGCGCTTCACTTCGTAGCCGATGGCATTGCGCACCGAACGGAACGAGTTGAGATTTTTAACCTCGACCTTGGTGCCGTATTGGGCCGCCCCTTCGGGCCGCACCGAGATATTGGCCTCGCAGCGCATGGCGCCTTTTTCCATATCACCGCTGGAGGCCTCTAAATAACGCACCAATTGGCGGATCTTGAGCAAATAGGCATAGGCCTCTTCGGCCGAGCGGATGGAAGAATCGGAGACGATCTCCATCAAGGGCACCCCAGCGCGGTTGAGATCGACCAGACTTGAACCGGCCACATGCACCAATTTGCCGGTGTCTTCCTCGAGATGGACCCGCTCGACGCCGATTTTCTTGGGGCCCTCCGCCCCTTCGATAAAGACCCAGCCGTCGAGGCACAAGGGCTTCTCGTATTGGGAGATCTGATAGCCTTTGGGCAAATCGGGATAGACGTAGTTCTTGCGGGCAAAAATATTGTGCGGCTGCACCTGGCAGTGCAACGCCATCCCCGTCATCACCGTCAACTCAACGGCCCGCTCATTGAGTACGGGCAGGGCCCCCGGCTGGGCCGAGCATACCGGACAAATATGCTGGTTGGCCGGCACCTGGAAATGGTCGGCCGGGCAGGGGCAGAAAATCTTCGATGCCGTCTGCAATTCGACGTGCACTTCCATGCCTATGACAGTCTCGTAACGCACGTACAACTCCTGGTAGAAGTATAAACAAGAGGCCGCGGAAGTCACCCCTGCGCGGCCTCTCGGTTGTCCTTAGGCCTACTCCATCAATTCAATCTTGATATTGTCGGGCCCATTGATAAAGACAATGCGCGAGCCGTCCTCCAGGGCCACCGGCCCAAACCAGATAGGGATGCCCTCTTTTTCCAAATGCGCCAGCGTAGCGTCGAAATCGCTGGTATTGAGGGCGAAATGGTCCAGGCCCTGGTAACGGCCCAATTCCATATCGGAGAATTCGCGGTCGGTGACGGTCACCTGGACCTCGCCGATATGGACGAAGACCCAATTGGCCCCGCCGCGCACGAAGGGCTCGCCGGCGGTGGCGCCAAAAACTTTCTGGTACCAGGCCACCGCCTCGGAGACGTCCTTGGTCTCGTGGTGGACATGATTAAGACTATAGGTGGGCATAGATTCCTCCAATTGGGTTGAAAGACGTTTCAGGATTGCGGTTTACGGCGCTGCTGGGCGTAGGTATCGGCGTGCAGGAACTGCTCCAGCACTACCCGCTGCCCTCCCAACGCATCCGAAATATTGGCCGCCAAGACGGCGGTATGGCTGTTCATGCTGCTGGCAAAGGTATTGCGCAGCGGCTGGTCGCTGCGTTGTTGCACGGCGGCGATAAAAGCCCGGCCAATTTCCAGCGTCGTATCGCCCCGCTCCACCCCGGCCAACGGGTGCCGCAAGGCGTCCGCCTCTATCGGTCCGGGCGGCGGATGGGGTCCGTCGTAATAATAGGCCACCGGCCCATCGCCCTCGATCTTGAGATGGCCCCTGTCCCAGATGATATCCTGGTACGAATCGCCGTAATACGTCTTGCGCAAACGGCTCATGAGCAGATTGGCCACGGCGCCGGATTCAAATCCGAAGGTCACCGAATAGCCGTAGGGATTGTCGCCGCCGTCTTCAATATCGTCGGCATCGCGGTGAATATAGCGGGCTTCGGTCCAGGCCACATCGCCGCCCCAATAGCGCATCAGATCGAGCGGGTGGATACCCGCCTCCACCACCGTCGAGCCCGACCAGGCGAAATTGGCCGCCCAGATGCGGTTGTCGGGGCCGCCGACCGCCTCGGTGGGGGTATGCTTGACGGAATGGGATTCAAGCGTTCCGTTGGTCACTTGGGTCATCATCACCAGGCGCTTGTCGGCGAGGAATTCTTTCATCGCCGTATGCCAACCGTCGTGGCGCTGCTGAAACCCCACCGTGGCCACCACCCCCGCCCGCTCGATGGCTTGTTCCATCTCCACGGCCTCATCGAGGTACAGGCTGACCGGTTTTTCGACAAATAAGTGGATACCCGCCTGAGCGGCGCGGATAACCTCGCCGTCGTGGCGGCCGGGCGGGATGCAAAAATAAATCGCGTCGAGCCCACCGGCCGCCAGCATATCGTCAAAGCGGGTATAGAGGCCGACCCCCTCCTGCCGATAGTCCTCGACATAGCGGCGGATCTTGTCCTCGACTAGATTGTCCGCGAACGGATCGCACAGGGCCACTACCTGGGCCTCGTCTATCCGCCATAACGCCTTGAGGTGCTGCAAACCCCGCTGGCCGACTCCGATCAATCCAACCTTCACCTTCTCTGCCACGTCGTATCTCCCTATTATTTATGCTTGTCGTCAACGGGCCAGGGGTCTATTTTCACCCCATCAAATACCCGCGGACCAATCCTATGAACGACAATCCCCCCCAGCCCTTCACCGACCCCGAATGGGAGAATGTATTTGCCCGGGCCAAACCCGCCACACCGCTGGCGGAAATTTTAGCCCGCATCCCCATCTTTAGTCTGCTGAGCAGGCGGGAACTGCAAAAGCTGGTCAAAATAGTCCATATCCGCCGCTTCCTGGCCGGCGAGACCGTGGTCCAGCGCGCTGTCGAGCAATCGGGTTTTTACCTGATCCGCTCGGGTTCGGTGCATATTCTCTATCCCCGTCCCGGCCGGCAGGAGACGATAAGCCACACCCTAGGGGCGGGCCAGTTACTGGGCGATTACGGCCTCCTCGACAGCACCCCGCGCACCACCACCGCCGTTGCCGCGGCCCCCAGTCAGCTCATTGGCTTCTTTAAACCCGATCTAATGAACATCCTGGTGACCAACCCCATTATGGGCTGCAAAATCCTCTTGCGCCTGAGCGAGGAAATGGCCACCAGTCTGGCCCGCGACTACGCCGCCCTGCAACGATTGGAACACCCCGCTGGCGACCAGGCCCGCCTGGCCGACGACCCCACCCTTTCCTGATTTTTCCTCAAGCTTTGTCCAGGGCCGCCTCGATACCGCGCAAATAGGCCAGACTGGCGGCGGCAATGGTACGCGGATCGGGATCGAATTCAAATACTTCGACCGAGACGTAGCGCTGGTAGTCCAATCTCTTGAGGGTTTCGATAACACCGACAAAATCGGTCTGGCCAAAACCCGGGCCGCGTTTATTGGCGTCGTTGACGTGGACGTGATAGAGCAAATCGCCCGATTCCTCCAACAGCTGCGGCACCGGCACGGCCTCGGACGAGCCGCTGCAGACATCGACCATAGTGCGAAAATGCGGGTGATCCACTTCGGCCACCAATTGGCGCGCCTCGGCCGCGGTCCGCAAAATATTGGTCTGCTCCGGGCTCAGTGGTTCAATGCACAGGTAGACGCCGCGCTCCTGGGCCAGGGAGACGCAATCCTCGAAAACGCCCCGGGTACGCTTCCAGGTCTCATCGAAATCCCAGCCCTCCTGCACATTGCGCTGCTGCGGCGAGCCGATAATCATCACCTCGCCGCCAATATCGCCGCAAAAATTGATCAGCGCCTTGAAATAATCGCGGGTGCGGTTGCGAATGGCGTCGTCGGGGTGGTTCATGTACAGCCCTTCGGGGCTGATCAGCAGCCAGTGCAGGCCAATAATGTCAATCCCGGTGCGCTCGGCCGCCCGGACGATTTCACGCCGCCGACTGGCGGGGATATCCTCCACCGAAGGGGCCATAGTGAAGGGGGCGATCTCGACCCCATCGTAGCCTATTTCAGCGGCGTATTCAAAGACCTCCTCGACGCTCCAACCTTCAAAATATTCGTTGCACGTACCGTATTTCATGGGGCAGCCCGCTTTCACCTGGCCATAATAATGAATTAATTTTCGCTCGAACGATTCTAAGGGCTTGACTGCTTTTCGTCAAGGATCTGGCCACCGCCTTTTGCCGTGGCGGCAGGTTGTTTATGTTTGGGGCGATCAACAGTCCTTCCAGCACCACGCCACGAGCTTAGGCCGCCATGAACAAAGATCCGATCACCCCCTACAAAGACGTCGAAATCGACGATCTACCGCGCGATTTGCGTTTCCGACCCTGCCGCAATACCGCCCCTACTACCCTCACCCCGGCGCAGATCGAGGCCTTCAACAGCCACGGCTACCTGAAAGACCTGCCCGCTTTCGCGGGGTCGGACATAGACGACCTGCGCCACTATTTCGACGCCTTGCTCGCCGGGGTATTGGCCACCGGCGGCGATAGCTATTCCATCAATAGCGCCCACCTCAAATACGGCCGCGTCTACGACCTGCTCACGCATCCTCTGCTAGTCGCCTACGCCAGCGATATCCTGGGCGCCGATATCATTGGTTGGGGCGCCCACTTCTTTTGCAAAATGCCCCGCGACCCCAAGCGCGTCTCCTGGCACCAGGACGCCAGCTACTGGCCCATGACGCCCTCCAAAACGGTCACCCTGTGGCTGGCCATCGACCAGGCCGATACCGACAACGCCTGTATGCGCTTTATTCCCGGCTCCCACCGCCACGGCCACCTGACCTACCACCTGAGCGAAGAGGACGAGAATAACGTCCTGTTCCAGACCGTGCCCCAAGCCGAACAATACGGCGACCCGGTCGATGTCGAATTGCGCCCCGGCACCCTGTCTCTGCACTCGGACCTATTGCTGCACGGCTCCCAGGCCAACTTTTCGGACCGCCGCCGCTGCGGTCTCACCCTGCGCTATTGCACCGCCGATGTACGGGCTTTACAGGGCTGGCATCTCAAGGGAGTCGTGGTGGCGGGGGAGGACCGCCGCGGCCACTGGGCGAATCCGCCGCGGCCCGAAGACGATTGACAGGCTAGTCGGCCGGAATCAGGGTGCGGCGTTATTGCCCGTTTGCGCCGGCCCAATCTTCACGGCTATCCCCCCTTTAGCATTAGTCTTAGTCTCCCACCCCGGGGGGACCGGCATATTTGTTGCTGCAGGGCTAAGCCACAGAAGCAAAGGCGATTAACGCCGCCAGCACAACAAAGATACGGACCATTTTCTTCCTCCTTATCGAGCGCGACGCTGTAATGTTATGATGTACAATTTATCTATGGTTTTGAAAAGGATAAATCAACTTCTGTTTCGCCCCCTGCCCACCCTGTTTCTCAAGGGTAACGGTCTGCGCCGTTTCTCCCCGGCAATCCCGACCTGGCATATTTCTTGCGATAGCCCCGGCCTGGAGAAGGGATTGCCATGCCGGGACGCTACCTATATATCGCCTTTCTATCGCTCCTTTGCGGTGCTACTGCCGCAGCGGCCCAGGACCTAGACAATTTCCCCCCCGGAGAAGACGCCGCCCATCTCGAAGCCATCCAGGCCGACCGCCCCAGCCCGCACCAATGGCACGCCCGCTGGCGGTTGCAGCGGCCCGTTGCCGGGACCGACGCCATGCGTTTCTACCAACGACTAGAATGGACCGCCCCAGTCCGCCTGCGCCTTTTCCTACTAACAGAAAAAGACCCGCACGAACCAGCCTGGAACGATTTCACCGCCCTCCACGCGATCTATAACCGCCCCGATTCGGGTCTGCAAATCGCCCTGGGTGACCTGCGCCCCGGCTTCGCCCAAGGCCTGGTCATGGCCCGGGCCCCGAGGCGCGGCGGTATCCCCACCCTAACGCTGCGCCGCGACAGTCCCCAACTGGGTCATCGTTCCAGCAGCGAATTCCCCACTTTGCGCGGCCTGGGCCTGCGTCGCCAGACACCCAAGGGGACCCTTGTCCTATGGCTGGGCCGCAACCGCCTCGACGCTCGCCTCGACACTATGGGCCGGGCCATTTCCCTGCCTACCAGCGGCCTCCACGCCAGCCCCGGCCAGCGCGCCAGCCGCCACCGCCTGCGCGCCTGGGTGGGCGGCGGGCGTTGGCACCGCCAAAGCCCCGGCTTGAACTTGGGCGCCACCCTGGTGGCCACCCACTTCGACCGCCTCGTCGATCTGCGCCGCCCCGGAAAAAACCCCTGGGCCCTACACGGACGTGGCCAATGGCAATGGGGCCTGGACCTGCGTACTCCTTGGCTGGCCGGCGAACTAAGCGGCGACCAGCGCAACAACCTGGCGCTTCTAATCGCCGCCCGCACGGACCTGGGCCCCAACCGCCTGGAGAGCCTGCTGCGCTACTACGCCCCCGGCTTCCACAGTCTCTACGGCGGCAGTTCCAGCGCCACCGGTATGCGCAACGAATTGGGTTACCTGATCGCTCTGGCCGGCGGCGGCAGTGGCCGCAGCTGGCGCTTATTCACCGATTTATACCGCCGCCTCCAACCCACCAGTACGGAGCCCCTCCCGGGCCTCAACCAGACCACCGGCGCCCAACTGGACCAGTCCTGGAAGCGGCGCTGGCGCCTGCAACTGGCCTACCAGGACCGCCACCGAGCCCGCTGGCTCAACCGCCGTGCCATCTCCCAACGGGACCAGCGCCTGCGCCTCGACCTGCAGCGGCAAACCCAGCCCCTGCGTCTGCAATGGCGCCTGGAGGGCCGCGCCGTCCAGACTACCGTTGAAGCCCCCGAATACGGCCTGCTGCTGTCAGGGCAGGGCACCTATCAACATGCCACTACCCAGCTCACCCTGCACCTGAGCCGCTACCGCACCGCTTCCTATCAAAGCCGCATCTACGAATTCGAGCGCTCACTGCCCGGCAGCCTCAGCCTGCGGCCTCTCTACGGCCGGGGCTGGCGCTTCAACGTCGCCGCCCAGCACCGCCTCGGCTCCTGGACCGCAAGCCTCCACTACCGCTATCAGCAGGGCCCTTATTGCAGTCTCCAAATCGACTGGAATCCCTCTCCTTGATCCCCTCGATATCGGTTGACAAAGCCTGGGGGCTTAGATACTTTCCAAGTTCCACTCCCTCTTACCCGCCAAAGCCCCATGAGCTCAGAGCCGGCCGCCGCGCCCGATCTGCAGGAACGCCTCAGACGCCTCAATCAGATTGGTGCCGCCCTCTCTGTAGAGCGCGACCTCGACGCCCTCCTCGACCGCATCCTGTTGGAGTCCCGCCGCTTTACCAGCGCCGAGGCCGGCACTCTGTTCCTGGTCGAAGAGGACCACCTCCGATTCGTCATTGCCCAAAACGACGGCCTACAGCACCCAACCCGCGACCTGGGCATGCCCGCCGTCCCCAAAGACAAAGAGAGCGCCTCGGGCTACGTCGCCCTCACCGGCCAATTGCTGAATATAAAAGACGTCTACTGCGACGAGCGCCACCATTTTGTCGCACCGCGCCGCTACGACCAGCTCACCGGCTACCGCACCCGCTCCATGCTGGTGGTGCCCATGCGCAACCACGAGGACCAAATCATCGGGGTCCTGCAACTGATCAACGCCCTGGGCCCAGACCGCCGCATTATCCCCTTCCCCTCCACCGATGAACCACTGATCGAATCGCTGGCCTCACAGGCAGCGGTGGCAATCAATAACGTCCGCCTGATCCAGGAAACTGAAAATCTATTTGGGGCGTTCGTACAAGTAATGGCCACCGCCATCGACGAGCGCTTTCCCCACACCGGGGGCCATATTCGCCGGGTCACCGAAATGGCCATGGTCCTGGCCCGGGCGGTCGATCAATGCAGCACTGGGCCGTTGGCCGACGTTCGCTTCAGCACGGAGGAATTCGAAGAATTGCGCCTGGCCAGTTGGCTGCACGATATCGGCAAAATCTCGACCCCCGAATGGCTGATAGAAAAGGCGACCAAGTTGACCGCTGTCAACGACGACATAGCAGTGATCCGCCTGCGTTTTGCCCTGGCTCGGCGCAGTCTGCAGGTCCAGGCCCTGGAAGCCCGGCTGGAGGCCCGCGTAAAAGGCGGCCCCGATCCTGACCCAGACCAGCACAGCCAACACCAATTGGCCGCCCTCGACGCCATGCTAAAAAAAATAGAAGAAGCCAATATACCGACCGAGGATATCGACCCGGAACTGCTCGCCAGCTTAAAGGAAGTCCAGGCCACCACCTTCGACGACGGCAGCGGGCTAAAAAATAATTTGCTAACCAACGACGAATTGGCGCGTCTATCTATACGCAGGGGCAATCTCACCCCGCAAGAACGGGCTAAAATTCAGGATCACGCCGCCGTTGGTATACGTCTGCTAGAACAGATCCCCTTTACCCGCAAACTGGCCCGCGTGCCGGCCATTGCCGGGGCCCACCACGAACGCCTCGACGGCAGCGGCTACCCGTGCGGCACAAGCGGGCAAGACCTGGGTATCCGGGCCCGCATTCTGGCCCTGGTGGATATTTTCGAATCCCTCAGCGCCGACGACCGCCCCTACCGGGCCCGACCGCTGAGCGGCGAGCAGGTACTCGATATTTTGCGGCAAGAAGTCGAGCGAGGCGGCATTGACCAGGATCTATTCGAACTCTTCGTCGCCCGCCGCCTCGACCGCCAACTGGCCGCCATCAAAGCGCGCACGGCCGCCAATAGCCCTGAAAGTCCCGAGCCGTCTTTAGAATAAGGAACGCAATTTGCCCAACCGAAGTGCAGTCGCCATACCCCGTTTTTACCCCCAACTCTGCGCCCTCCTCATCGCCGGCTCGCTCTTGCTGCCCACCCTCGCCGCGGCCCTAATTTGCGGCCAGGGTCACTTGCCCGACCAAGCCGCCAAAGCGACCGGACCCGACCAGGCTCCCACCCGCATCACCCCTTTCAGCAGCGTCAAAGCGCTGGTCATCTTCGCCCGCTTTCAGGACGAAAATTCGGGCAATACCAGCGCCCCCGCCTTCTCCGAGCAGATTTTCGATCCCGATATACCGGGTAGCATGAGCCATTTTTATCGCGAGATGTCGCGCGGCCAATTCGAAATAACCGGCACCGTATTACCGCGTTGGTATACCTCCCCCGGTCCGGCCGTCGACTATGTGGCCGAACCAGGAAAGCGAGGCAATTACGGCCTCTTTGCAAACCGCATTCTGCAAGCAGTAGACGCCGATATCGACCTGGGCCTGTACGACGACGACGGCCCCGACGGCCTGCCCAATTCGGGCGATGACGACGGTTTTGTCGACTTCATCTTCATCAATACCCTGACCACCCCCCAGAACTTTATCGTCGGCGGCGCCACCGGAATCGCCAACTTAGGGCTCGGCACGTCGTACGTATCCGGCGACCCGGCGGTCAACGGCGGTTTTATCCGCGTCCGCAGCAACCAGGAGAACATCGCCGGGGGCACCCTGCAACGGGGCCATACCTTTGCCCTGGCGGTGGGCAGCATGGCCCACGAATTGGGCCATATCCTGGGCCTGCCCGATCTCTTCGACACCGAATTCATCCAGGACCGGGGCACCAATCCCAACCCGGCCGAGGATTCGGCCGGCATTGGCTATTGGGGACTCATGGCTCACGGTACCCGAGGGTGGAACGAAATCGACGGACCCAACCCCTTCTGCGCCTGGAGTCTGGCTCAATTGGGCTGGCTAGGAACCAATAATACCAAACTGCTCACCCTGGAAGAGGACCTGCCCGACGCCGTTTTCGAGGACGTCAACGCCGGCGGTCTGGTCTACCGCATCCCCACTACCCTCCCCAAGCAGTATTTCCTTGTCGAACGCCGCACCCCCGGCAACAGTTTTTACGAGCGCAATCTACCCGGCGACGGCCTGCTGATCTGGCAGATAGACGACAACCGCAGCAGCAATAACGACGAATCCTTCAAGCTGGTCGATCTGGTCTCGGCCGACGGCCGCTACCAAGACGCCGGCTTCCCTCTGGGCACCGAGCCGGCCCCTTATACCGGCCGCGACAACCTCGACTTCTGGGCCCACGACGGAGGCTACACCGCCGCCTTCGGCGGCAATCTGGGCGATGCCACCGACCTATTCGACGGCCGCACCGCCACCGATTTCTCGGTTATTTCCAATCCCGCCGCCAATACCGGCATAAGCGTCGGCAATATCCGCCGCCAGGGCGGTTTGATGCGGGCCAGTCTGCGCCGTTTCGACCCCCGCCGCGCCGGCCCTGTCCCGCCCCAGACTACCTGGCAAGACACGATCGAGATTGTCGGCGATGTCACCGTTGAGGCCGGATCCGTCCTAATAGTGGCCCCCGGCACGGTAGTGCGCTTCGGGCCCGATTTGACCGGACGGGGCTTGGATCCCCTGCGCACCGAACTGATCGTGGCAGGCCAGTTGCTGTCGGGCATCACCAACCGCACCCCGGTCCATTTCACCTCGGCCCAGGCCAACCCCCGCCCCGGCGACTGGCTGGGAATCCGCCTTACCGCCTTTGGTCAGCTGGATATCGATGGGGCCCTCATAGAATACGCCCAGAGCGGCATTTCCGCCGACGAGGTCCGACGCACCCAGCGCCTGCAGGAAATGACCATTAGCCAGACGGCGGCAGAGGGGATCCACCTGGAAAATATCAGCGAGGAAGTTATTCTCTCGGGCGTCGAGATCACCCGCTCGGGCGGCCACGGCGCTTTCCTGGAAGGCCGCGGCCACGCCCGCATCTACGGCGGCCGCTTTGCCGACAACGCCGGCACCGGCCTGGAGGCCAATACCTCCCTCGTCGAATGCCTGGACACTGAATTTATCGACAACGGCCTCAATCGGGAGGAGGCGGCCGGACTGGTCCTGGGCCAGCGCATTCGCGGCCGCGTCTCCCGCAACCAGTTCAGCGGCGGCGCCGGCCTGCACGGCCGCGAGACCGGCGTCGTCCAGGTAAGCGAAAATATCTTTACCGACAATACGGTCGCCCTGCGGGCCACCAGTGCCCGCATGCATATAACCGACAATACATTTCGCAACAGCCAGCTCGTCTTCCAAATCAGCGGCCTGGCCCTTCCTCCCGTCCTCAACCTCAACCGGATCGAAGACGCCCAGCGCCTGGTGGAAAACACCTCCAGCATCGAACTTGGCGCCACCAACAACTGGTGGGGCAGCCCCGACGGGGCCGGGATAGAGGCGCGTATCGAAGGCCTGGTGCAATGGCGCCCTTTCCTCAATTTCGACCCTATTTTCCCGACCCGGTTCGCCCTGCAAAAAAACTACCCCAATCCCTTCAACGCCAGCACCGTAATCGATTATTCCATCGGCATTAATACCCCCATCGTCGCCGGCGCCTCCGAGCAGATCCTCGAAATCCGCACCGTCACCGGCACCCTGGTGCGCCGTCTGGTGCGGCAGGCCGCCGCCCCCGGCTTTTATTCGGCGGTCTGGGACGGCCGCAACGACCAGGGCGAGGCCGTGGCCAGCGGGGTCTATTACTACCAGCTCACGGTCGGTCCATTCGTCGATTTGAAGCGCCTGCTGTTCCTCAAATAGCCCCACCGGCAAAACCACTTATAGATCGCATAAGCAGGGCTTATTTGCCATGGCCGGCGGCATGTTTATATTTGGAAGAATTTAGAGTTTCGGCGCCCACCCCAAACGACAAGGACCTGGCCTCTTGAGCAAAGGTATCGTCGTCCTCGATTTCGGCGGCCAATACGCCCATCTCATAGCCAACCGCATTCGCCGTCTCAACGTCTACGCCGAGATCCGTTCCCCGGCCGCCCCCGTCGACCAGCTACAGGGAGCGGCCGGCCTCGTTCTATCGGGCGGGCCGGCCTCGGTGTACGACCCCCACCAGCCGGCCTACGATCCAGAGCTGTTCGATCTAGACCTGCCCATCCTGGGCTTGTGCTACGGCCACCAACTGCTGTGCCAACGATTGGGCGGACGCGTCGAGCCGGGTCAGACCATGGAATTTGGCGCCGCCACCCTGCAAGTAGAGCGGCCCCAGGCCATACTCGATGGCCTGGAAGCGGAAGAGCCGGTGTGGATGAGCCACCGCGACAGCGTCGTCGAATTGCCCGACGGCTTCATCACCCTGGGCTCCACCCCCGACTGCCCCGCCGCCGCCATCGGCCACCAAAGCCGGCCCCTGTACGGCCTGCAGTTCCATCCGGAAGTGACCCATACCCGCGCCGGGATGCAAATCCTCGACAATTTCCTCACCCAGTGCCAGGCCCCGCGCGACTGGACCATGGAGCACTATATCGACGAAACCATGACCCGCATCCAGCAACAGACCGCCGGGCGCAAGGTATTCCTGCTGGTCAGCGGCGGCGTCGATTCCACTGTATCGTTTCTGCTCCTCAACCGCGCCCTGGGCGAGGACCGAGTATTGGGCCTGCATATCGACAACGGCTTCATGCGCGCCAACGAGACCGCTCTGGTCGAACGCCTGATGCGCGAATCGGGCTTCCACAATTTGCACGTGGTCGACGCCAGCGACGACTTTTTGCGCGCTGTGGAAGGCCTTTCCGAGCCCGAGGAAAAACGCCACCGCATCGGCGCCGAATTCATCCACGTGCGCGACCGCGCTCTGGCCGATATGCAGCTGGATCCAGAGGAATGGCTGCTGGGCCAGGGTACCCTGTACACCGATACGATAGAATCGGGTGGCACCCAGAACGCGGCCCTGATCAAGACGCACCACAACCGCGTCGCCGTCATTGAGCAGTTGCTGGCCGAAGGCAAGGTAGTGGAACCCCTCGATCAGCTCTACAAGGACGAAGTGCGCCTGCTGGGCGAAAAACTGGGCTTGCCGCCCCATCTAGTCTGGCGCCACCCCTTTCCCGGCCCCGGCCTGGGCGTGCGCGTTTTGTGCACCGACGGTCAGGCCGATAGCGGCGATCTGACCGCCACCAGCCAGGCCCAGGCCCTGGCCGCCCCCTACAGCCTCAGCGCCGCCCTTTTGCCCTTGCAGAGCGTCGGGGTCCAGGGCGACTCGCGCACCTACGCCCATCCGGCGGCGGTAGCCGGTGCGGCCACCTGGGACCAGTTGGAAACCCTGTCCACCGCCCTGACCAACGAGCTGCCCCAGATCAACCGGGTCATCTACCAGCTGGCGCCCGCCCAGCGGCCCCCCCAGCAGCTCAAACCCAGCTACCTGACCCGCCCCCGCCTCGACCTGTTGCGCCGCGCCGACGCCCTGGCCATGGACGCCCTTGAGCGCGGCGGCTTTATGCAGCAAGTCACACAAATGCCCACGGTACTGGTGCCGTTGTCTTCCGACGGCGAGCAGGAAAGCATTGTCCTGCGCCCCATTTCCACCGACGACTTCATGACCGCCAGCTTCACAAAATTGCCGCGCGACTTCGTCGATGAGCTGGCGACGCAATTGCTAGCCCTCGACGGCATTGAGGCGGTATTCTACGACGTCACCAATAAACCCCCCGGGACAGTAGAGTGGGAATAGCCGCAACCCAGACACGCCTTACCAACTCCCCAATGGCGGCCATTGGGGAGTTTTTTTGTGCATCCAGAAAAAAAAGCATTGGGGGGTGTAATAGTTTGGAGACTTGGACCACTAACTGGATGTGATTATTTCGTGGTTGATCCCCAAGTCCCGAGTGGAGCTATCGTGAGCAGCGACTTTTACCAATCGTCCATCCTGCCCTACGCCGCGATCATCATCAAGATCTGCCGGGCCTACACCAATACGCAGGAAGATTTTGAGGATTACTACCAGGAAGTCTGTCTGCAAATCTGGCGTAGCAGGGATAATTTCCACGACCGGTCCGAGTGGTCGACCTGGATCTACCGACTATCGCTGAACGTTTGTCTGACCCTGCTCAAGAAAAAAAAGAATAAGCACCAGAATTTCGCCTCGGATTATCTGCCGGCCGTAGCCACCCAAGAAAACAGCGCCTTTGCCGATGAGGAAATAAATCGCCTGTACGACGCCATCAGGCAACTTTCCGAAGTCGATAGAGGGGTAATCTTGCTCTACTTGGAAGAAAAATCCTACCGAGAAATTGCCGAAATAACAGGCACCAACCCCAACAATATTGGCGTCCGCATCAAACGGATAAAAGAACGCTTAAGGAGACTACTCTGATATGGAAAAATCCATCGAGAAAATCTGGCGTGAAGGTTTCGTCGACGACGACGCCTTAATCGCCCCCACAATCAACGATCTCTACAACCAAAAATCGGCCGATCTAATCGATACCATGACGCGGATGTTCCGCCTCAATCTTATTTTTATCGTGGTCTTCGCCACCGCGCTCCTGCCGGTTTCTTTCGCCGTTGATCTGGCCTATTTGGGCGCCGGAATATTCGCCCTGCTGATGGGCCTGGTCCTGGTCGGCAAAAAAAATATGGCCGGACTCGAACAGATCGATAAAAGCGTCAGTAGCTACCAATACCTCAAAGCCTTTGACGGCTGGCTCAAGGAAACCACCGCCATCTTCACCCGCATCTACCGCTTTTTTTACCCGGCCTTTTTTCTAACGGTTGTTCTGGGTCTGTGGTTTTCGCCCTTGCGAGAGAAGATCCTGAACGAAGTGCAAGGCAATTTGCCCGAAATCTATTTCCTGTACGGCGTGCCTGTATTCTGGCTGCTGGGAGCTTTGGTCATCGCCGGCTTATTGGGCATTTTCGGTGGCGCCATTTATAAAGTGGACAAGAACATAGTCTACGGTCGGGTGATGAAGAAACTGGACGAAATACTAGCGGATATGGAAGAATTGCGACGCTAATTTGGCCACTTGGTCACTCAGGACTATTGCAGAGGCATTAGCCCTAGAGCAGGTCTGTTAATGAAACACTGTTTATCGAGCACTTTGGGTGGGGTGGCTGGAAGGCGGACCGTGTGTCTGAGGGGTCGAAGACCCCGAGTTTAGGTCCGCCTGGAAGCCGCCCCACCCAAAGTGCGACCAAAAGCCTCGTTACTATGCCATCGCCGGCCTAATCAACCAAAAAGTACTTATTCTTGCCCCGACGTATCACCACGTATTTGCCGTGCAGCCCCTCGCTCTTGCGCACCTGGTGCTGCAAATCCTGGCAACGCTCGCCGTTGAGATAAACGGCGCCGCTCTGGATATCCTGCCGGGCCTGCCGCTTCGACGGCGACACCCCGGCCTCCACCAGCAAATCGATTAACCCGCGCTCGCCGTCCTCCAGCTTAAACGACGGCACGTCGCCAAAGCCCTGCTCTATTTCGTCCTCCTCCAGATCGCGCAATTCCCCCGAAAACAGGGCCCGAGAAATCTTCTCGGCCTTACCCGTGGCCTCCATTCCGTGTACCAACCTCGTCACATCCTGGGCCAAACGCCGCTGCGCCTCGCGCTTGTGCGGCTCGTCGCGGGTGGCCGCCTCCAACGCTTCGATCTCCTCCCGTTCCAAAAAGCAGAAAATCTTGAGATAATAGACCACCTTGGCGTCCTCGGCGTTGATCCAGAACTGATAGAATTGGTACGGCGAGGTACGGTTGGGGTCTAACCATATGGTACCCGCTTCAGTCTTGCCAAATTTGGTGCCGTCGGCCTTGGTCACCAACGGACAGGTCAAACCGAAGGCCTTGCCCCCGACCGAGCGGCGGATCAGATCGGTGCCGGCGGTAATATTGCCCCACTGGTCCGAGCCGCCGGTCTGCAATTGGCAGCCGTGACTCTGGTACAATTGCAGAAAATCGAAGGCCTGCAGCACCATATAACTAAATTCGGTGTACGAAATACCCGTCTCCAGACGCGACGATACCGACTCCTTGGCCAACATATAGGGCACCGAAAAGTGCTTGCCGACATCACGCATAAAATCAATCGCTTTGACGGCCCCCAGCCAGTCGTAATTATTCACCATTTCGGCGGCATAAGGTCCGGGGGAAAAATCCAAGAAAGGCTCCAATTGCGCTTTTATCTTCTCGGCCCATTCGGCCACCGTATCCGCGGCGTTGAGCTGGCGCTCTTCGGTCTTGCCGCCCGGATCGCCAATAAGGCCCGTGCCGCCGCCAGCCAGGGCGATGGGCTTGTGGCCCGCTAACTGGAAGCGCCGCAACAATAAGATGGTCACCAAATTGCCAATGGTCAGACTGTCGGCCGTCGGGTCAAAGCCGTTGTACAGAGTTATAGGTCCCTCCTGCAAACGCTGAGCCAACCCCTCGCCGTCGGTGACCTGGTAGAGCAGGCCCCTAAATTCCAAATCCTCCAGCAGATTCATTTCCCTCTCCTTTACCGGCATAAAAAAAAGCCCCTGATCCAAAGATCAGGGGCTGTAACGAGTTATACTGGACGCACCGCTAGGGTCTGCGCGCCAGCCCCTGAAAGGCCGTGGCGTAATAATAATACCCGTAATAGCACTGCGTGAACATAGTTTGCATAATCGCCTTCCCATTGGGCTGCAATAGCCTACAATATAACCGCCCCCCAGCGCCCCGTCAACCAGCCGCCGCATCCAACAAAAGGGTCAACAAAATCTGATTGGCGCCCGCCGTCGAGCCGCTTTCGTCCTTGATATAAAGCCCCGGGTTTTGAGCAACAACCAACTCTTGTTCGGGAAAAACAGTTAAATAATGCCCCCCGGCGCCGCTGGCGGTAAAACCGCTGCGCGGCAAACCGGGCCACAATTTGCCGTGGCTATTGGTCCAAAAACCGCACCCGTACTGCCACTCGTCTTCGGGACAATGGGCCAAAATCGCCCCTTCCACGGCCGTGGATTCAGCCAACCAATCGGTCGGGATCACCTGCTTGTCGCCCCAGCGCCCACCGTTGCACCACAACCACCCCAAACGCAACCAGTCCAGCGGCTGGGTGTGGATCTGACAATAATAGCCGAATACGGGCAGATTGGCGCCCTCTTGCAAAGAAAAATTGGTCGCGGTGTAGGACCAATCGGCGCCGATTGGAGCCGCCAGTTTGTCGGCCACCAGCCGGGCAAAGCCGGGCCCGCCTTCCGGGTCGGCGACATCGTACAGCCCGTACGCTTTGGCCACGGCGTGAGTCAGGATATTCATCCCGTAGGTCTGGTAGTGGAATACCCGGCCCGGCTCTTCGTCCGGTTTCATATAGCCCGAGGTATTGGAAATTAGCTGCCTAAAAGTAATAGCCTCGTCTTTAGCAAAAGCATAGCGCCCTTCTTTGGGCCCCCGCCCCTGGGGCACATCCATCATTTCGGGAAAATAATCCACCACCGGTGCATCGACCGAAGGTAATACCCCCTCGGCCACGGCTATCCCCAACACATTGGAGTAAATCGATTTGGCCGCCGAGGCAATAGGCCGGTGCACCTCGGCCTCCAAGCTCTGGTACCATTCAAATACCAACCGGCCCCGATGCACAATGGCCAACCGGTAGGCCCCTTCGCCGCTGGTCGCCAGCCAGTCCCGCACCCGCTCCAATTTGGCCGCCGACCAGCCGGCTTCAGCCGCACTGAGCCGCTCCCACTGGTCCGCCGGAAATAGGTCCGTCGTCATAACTGCCTCCCTTATAGGTCAACGCACTGCCCCGCTCAATGCACCGTCTGCAACCCCTCCAGCGCAGCGCTATTGAGCATCTCATCGGCCCCTGGATCCACCCGGCAGGCATGGGTCACCTCGTAGCCTCCCAGAGGATAGGCCGAGCGCGTCGGTACATAACCAATAGAGCCGTTGGTATAAGCGGCGAAAAACGTATCGGCAAAGGGCGATTGCCCCTTGACCGCCAGGCCGTTGTCGGCAAAGATTTCCCCCGGGGCCGTGGCCAAACCCAGCTCGCCCAAACGCCAGGTCTGCACTTCGGCTCCCACCGACTCCAACGGCTTGTCCTGCTCCCAGCTGGCCAGCGCCTCTACAACGCCGTCGCGGCGGTGCCGGGCCCACCACAACGATCCGGCACTGGCGCCCTCATCTTCTTCCATGCGACCGATCTGGGCGCTCAATTCATCGCGCAATGCGGTCGCTGTCGCTGCCGAGCCATACCGATAGCGCGGCAACTCGATGCCTTTATGCCATACGGCCAGCCCAGCCGCCGGCTCAGTGGCAATCGTTTCCCACACCTCTACCGCCTGGCAGCCCAGCCGCACCCCCAAACTGCGTGCCGGCTCGTATGCATCTTCCATGCGGATCGGGTTGACATCGCCGCAGGCGCCCTGGATAAAGAGGCAGGGCACCCCAGTCAGCTGTTCCACCACCTGGCGCATCGCGCCGGGAAAATCGGCCGACAAGCGCTGCATACGGCTGCCCTGGCTCACTGGATGGCAAGCCGCATTCACCAGGGTCGCCAGCGGTGCGCCGGATTCGTCCTCCAGCCGCGCCACGCCCACCTGGCGGTCGACCGAGCCGTCCGGATTCTGTCCCAATACCATGCGGCCGTCGAGCTTCTGTTCGCGTCGGTTAATGCCAATCCCGGTCTCGCCCCAGCCCACCCCCAGCCGTCCCGGCTGCAAGGCGTCCCAAGCCTGACGCGCTAACCCGGCCAGGACGTATTCGAGGTGGGTCCGATAAGTCGCTATCACCCCTTCTTCGCCGCGGTCAATGCTGGGCCCGTAATGGGTGTGGCTGCAGGACAGGGCAATGGCAAAGGGAGGCACGCCGGTTGCCGCCTGAATGGCCCGACGAAATTGGCTCACCGTAGCGGCCTGCAATTGCAGCAGATCGAGGCCAATCCACACCCCTTTGACCAGGCCGCACTGGGCCGCCAGTGCCGTAGCCGTCAATGGATCGCGGTAGGCGGAGGCCGGTCCCCGTCCGGCAAAGCCCACCAGGGGTATGCCCAGGGGTGGAATGATATCGGCGCGGGCAATGCCCAGGTGCAGTTGGTCGACCATTTTTCATCCCTTTCCAAAGTCTTTCAGTAGCGACTTGGCTTTTGCAGATTATCCTTCTATGCCCTATTATTATCTACCAATGCGGGGCCAGCGTAAAGCCGCCGGCCCCGCACCCACATTCGGGCGATTAGCTCAGTTGGTCAGAGCGCCTGCCTTACAAGCAGGAAGTCACTGGTTCAAGTCCAGTATCGCCCACCATAAGGACCGAAAATCCCAGGCATATTTGCCTGGGATTTTCTGCGTGTAGATAAAACGAGGGGCGATCTGCAATCGTTACAGATTGTCTATCCTCGGTTAGTTGAATAGACACAAATCCCAATACGCCATCCTTCTCAAGGCCTGGTCACGGTGCCGTCGGGGCGCCGTGCGCTCTCTGCCCGAAGACGCGTATCTGTTAGTGGGTACCTGGCAGCCAACTGCTCGTTGATATCCACCCCCAAACCGGGTTTACCGTTGGGCCACATATAACCACCACGTACTTCCGGTACACCGGGGAATACCTCCTTCAAGATCTCATTGGTATTCAGGTAACAGGAAGCCTCCTGGACACCAAAATTCCACACATTCATGTCCAGCATAAGGTTGGCCGCATGCCCGACAGGCGAGACATCGGCCGAGCCGTGCCAGGCGGTGCGGACGTTGAAGGCTTCGCACAATGCCGCCAGCTTGCGTGCGGGCGTCAGCCCGCCGATCGTCGAAATATGCAGCCGCAGGAAGTCGATCAGCCGGTCCTTGATCACCGGGATTACCTCGCGGGGATTGCTGTACAGCTCGCCCATGGCCATCGGTGTGCTCGTCTGCTCGCGGACCAGGCGGAAATAGTCGTTGTCCTCCGGCGCAAAAAGGTCCTCCAGGAAATATGGCTTGAACGGCTCCACGTCCTTGGCCAGGGCCAGCCCCTGGATAGGCGGCATGGGCGATTTGACATCGAAAAGAACCTCCGGGTTCGGGCCATGGGCAGAGCGGAACTGCTCGAAAGCCTGGACTATGTTGCGGCAGATAGACGTCGCCTCAATAATACTGCCTTTGTCAATCGAGGCCTTTGGGGTAATGACAGTCCGCTGATAGTACGGCCGCTCCCCCTCCGCCATCGCACTTGCCCAGCCGATCTTGATGTGATGGAAACCTTGTTGCAAAAGCGCCCGGGTGTGCTCTTCGTACTCCACCCGGTCCCGTCCTTGGGGGATTACATACACCGCCGCAGCCTCCCTGGACTTGCCGCCGAACAATTCGTATAGCGGCATCCCCGCCGCTTTGCCTTTGATATCCCACAGGGCCTGGTCCACACCGCTGAGGGCATTGTTGAGGACGGGGCCATTGCGCCAATAGGAGGACATATGGCACGATTGCCATATATCTTCGATTTCGCCCGGGTCTTTGCCGACAAGAAAGGGCTTCAGATAATCGTCCACGGCAGCGGCCACTGCTGTCGGTCGAGTGCAAAAAGAGGCGCATCCCAGACCGTAGAGTTCCGGCTCATCGGTCTCCACCTTGACGACGGTGAGAGTGCGGGCCCCCGGTGGATGGGTGATAATTGTCCGCACATCACGGATCTGCAAATCGCTCATCGTTTCCTCCCGGTTACTGTTTGTGGCCCCGAGTGATCCGGAACCGCCTCTTTGGGCCCATTGGCGGTGACTTTGGCCCGCAAGTATGCCTTTTGTCTTTTGTCTTCTGCCCCACCACGCTTCCTGTTTGGAATACGCATGCAGGCAACTAAAACCCAACTCGAGAGCCGGGCGATTACCGGCGATGCACTCGACCTGGGTTACGGCGCCCCACCAGGGGCGGGCCTATCGGACTTTCCCCCGCCTGGTCGAAACCGTACCTTCATGTCCAAATTTAGGGCGTTGGCATGAAATCGACAGACTCCGCCGGCCCTGATGAATATCAATCAGGGCCGGGGAAGAGACTATAGTGACACCAGCCCAGAAGAGGCTTACCCGGCTCAGGACAATCTGGTCACCAGCTTTTCGGTACCCCCGATCGACAACGAAGTAACTGGGGAAAACAACTGCTAGCCGCTGGCCTGCAAAAGCGTCTGAGTGCCCAGACAACCTCACCTTCCACCCTCTAGAATCCACCGAGGTTTGATATGGTCGACACCTTCACCGTGACTCACTGGAACGAGGCGACGCACGCCCACGAACCCTCAATCCTTACCGTAGAGCAGGACTTCGCCTTCGACGCGCTCGGGTTCGTCGTACTACCACAGCTCCTCAGCCCGACCGAGCTGTCCGCCTGCCGTTCCAGCAGCGATGAACTGGACGACCTCTGCAGCGAGGACGGCACCGTCGGGCGCTACCTGCACGAACTGTGCGGCGCCGGCTTTCGCCAGGACGGCCCTGCCAGGCACGTCCCTGCCGCCGCCGGCGGGCACGACGAGGCCCCCCTGCCTCTGGAAGGCGGGGTAGACACGCTGGAACGGGCCTATATCAACCTAACTGGATGGAATGGCCACAACGCCGACGGCGCTTCGCTATCGCGGGTCGGCGGCGCCTGGGAAGAGATCCGCATCCGGCAGTGCCAGGGGCTGGTGGTGGCCATCGCCCTGACAGACTCGGCAGACGGCCAGGGCCCGCTGGTGGTGGTGCCCTCCTCGCATAAAAGCGGGCTGCCTGCCCCGCCGCTTCCTTCCTCCAGCCCCTTGGCCGAGCGCCCAGCGCTGGCGGCGGGCGACGTGCTGCTGTGCGCCGCCAGTACCCTGCACGGGGTCTGCCCAGAGGGTGCTGGCGGCGAGCTACTGGTGGCAAATTTCATCTCGCGCACGGCGCGGCCACAGGTGCCAGCGGACCAACAGGACAAGCCGTCCCTGCCCGCTTGGGCGGAAGAGCTGGGCGAGGCCGAGCAAACCGTGCTGGCCGGCAGCGACTCGCGTCGATTGCTGCTATCTGACGGCACGGCCACCTGGCTTAGCTCTGCCGACGACGCCAACACGGCGCAAAGGACCTCCTCGCCCCTTGCGTTCGAACCCGGTGACGACCACGCCGAACGCTGGGCCTTTGATACCCACGGCTACCTGCTGGTTGAGGACGTCATGGACAATGCTTGGATCGAAGCGGCCCTGGCGGGCATCGACGCCCACCTCGACCGCATGGTGTACCGAGGTCGAGGCGACCAGCTCGACGGCGACGTGACCCTTGCCGACATCCCTGGAGCCCCAACCATCTCGGGTACGGGCCGGCCGGACCTGAGGGGCTTGTTTGAGCTACCGGCCCCGCATAATGCGCCGTTCCTTAAAATGCTGGCCCATCCAGCCGTCATCCAGCGCCTCAACTGGATGATTGGAGCAGGCTACAGGGTAAGCCAGAACACAGCCCTGTGCCATGTCAAAGGATCGAGCGGCCAGATGCTGCACGCAGGGAATGCCAACCCGACCAGCATTGGCAAGCACTACCAAATGGTGAACGGACGCGCCCACACCAGGTCGGGCATCAACGTCGCTTGGCAGCTCACCGACGTCGGGTCCGGCGATGGCGGCTTTGTCGTCGTGCCGGGCAGTCACAAATCGTGCTACCCCTTGCCGCAATCGGTGCGGGTTTGCAACCAGCGCGCGCCGATCCGCCACATTCCAATGCAGCGCGGGTCTGTTCTCTTCTTTTTAGCGGGGGCTGTCTGTCACGGGGCGTACCGCTGGGAGGCCGAGTCACCGAGGCGGACAGCGCTCTTGACCTACGCACACGACGGCCAGCGCCCTTTTGCTTGGCCCTCGAGCAAAGCGTGAGTGCCAAACGCCCAATACCGGCGCCGCCGAGCGCTTCTACCAACACGACGTCAAGGTAATCGTCACTTACAATTGCGTGCGCGGCGTCTTCACCAGCGCAACTCCAATGGCGTAGCCGCACAAATGATTATAGACTTTCATCGGTTCACCTCTGGCAGACGCGAATCTCCAACTCTTCCATATAGGGCATACCCCACGGCCGTTCTGCCGCACTCAACTTTTCCAGCGTCAATCCCAGCGCGTTAGCGCCCGCCAGTCCTGCACATTGCTCTAAATTCGCCGTGAACAATACGGCCGGCAGCTCTTCGTCCGCCTCAACCTCGGAATCGACATGCAAAGGCTCGTCGTTGAGATCGAAACGGAAAAGGTCCTCCGGCAAGGCACCCAGAATGCGCCAGCGCATAAGGCCCTGCAACCTGTCGCCCGACCGCTCGCCGTCGGCGCATAAAAAGCGATAGCGCAACCGCTGTCCCTGTGCTTTAACGCTGAAACAGACGATCTGGGTCGGCCAGCCCGTGGGGCCCTGCAAAAGCGCGTTGACCGGATAATTTCGCACCGGCAAGGTTTCGCGTTTGTAGATCGGCAAGAAATGGTAACTGCGCGGTGCCGCCCACACTTTTTCGGGTGTGTCGACCGCTTCGATCCACGCCATCATGTCTTCTTGGAATTTCTTCCGGTCGCGCCCCGTCTCGCCGGGTTTATGCTGGTCTCCCAGATTGCAGCAGATATTCCACAAGCCAATGCCGTCGGCGCCAAAGCCGTAAATATTGGCCGCGGCCCCACGCGCCTCTTCGGGCATAAGCACCATGCCGCCGTAACTGGGGTTGTTCTTGTACGCGGCCGTCGTGCGGCCGCGCGCATGCGGTTTACCGCTCCAACCGCCGGCCATCATATTGCCCATGCGGACGTGGTGGGTGCAGTCGGCGGGCCGGCAGAATTGGGCGAATTCGGTCACCGGCAATTGCGGGTTGGTGCAGTTGAAATCGCACTGGATCAAAAAATCGACCCCACTTTCTTCGACCCAGTGCTTGGGCTCCAACCCGGCCAGCAAATTGAGGTATAGCGATTCGAGCACCTGTACCCCCAACGCGAAACGCCGCCCGCGCGCTTGCCCGACTTCGTCCAGCATCTGTCTCACTTGGCCGACGAACTGGGTCATCAGCGGCGCCTTGGCCGGCGCCTCGTTGCGGGGGAAGAACTTGGCCCAGCGGGTAAAATCCAGTTCGATGCCGTCAATATCGTAATTTTCGGCCAATTCGCGCAGGATGGCCAACCGGTGCTGCCGCACTTGGGGCAGCGAATAATCCAGCGCCCGCTCGGGCACGCCGTCGTCGCGGCGGATGACCCATTCGGGGTGGTCGATAAGAACTTGGGATATCTGCGGGTCACGGGGGTCGGGGAACAAGCCGTGGGTATCGTTCATACGCACCCCGGCTATAAACTCAACGCCGTGGCGCCGCGCCTGGGCCGCGACCACGTGCAATACATCGGTATCCTGGGCGTGTAATTCGGCAATGGTGGCCGCCGCCCGATTGGGCGGATTGGCAAAACGCTCGCCGTATACCTCGCCAACTTTAGTCCGGTGCATGCAGATATCGGGGAAGCAAATGCACCAGACATAGGTGTCTATATTGAGCCATTTTAGCGGTTTGTCCACCCAAGCCGCCAAATCGGTGGCCGCCTGGCCCGGACGGGTCTCGCTAACGCCCTGGCTGTCGTCGTTATAGATTAATCTGCGCATCTAATTACCTCTCAAGAGGGTCGCATGTCCCTCAACGCGTCTGCGTAAATCGATCGGGCTCGAATAGTTCACCCAGTGTGCGGGCAATGCCGGCGCGGGTCACTGCTTTGCCACTGCTGTGCAAGTCTAGGTATTTTTCCGTCAGGACCTTGGCCAGAACCGCCCGATACCGCTTCCACTTCGGCACCAAATTCTCCATGACCCGGGCATCCGAATTAAAGGCGAGAAATCGGGCCCCCGTCATCTCCAGACGCATGCGCAGGTCGGCCTCTACCAAGCCGGGGTGAAAATTGAACCACCAGTGCCCAACGACCATAACATTGTCGAAGTGGCAGGTCATAACGCTGGCGTCGTACTGGTTGGCGTTGTGCAGCGGTGTGATAAAGAACGCGTTTTGCGGATGTTGTTGGATTAGCCGCTGATAAGGGTCCATAGCGCACATACCGACACCGTCGCCGGCATCGCCCCAAGAAGGCGACAATTGCCGGATAGGGCCGGGCATCATAAAAAAAGGTAGCTTCAATTCGGCCAGGACAGGCAGCACAGCGCGCTGCAGGATAGCCCCCTCTTGGGTCTCGATATCGTCGATTCGGCAGGTGGGCGGAAACGAACAGGCCCCGTAGACGACATCGTGAAGCTTGCCGTGCCAATCAGTAAGAAAACGGCGAATCTCCGCTACCGAGCCAGCAGATGCGGGATTGTCGTCTACCCCGTAGCCCCAGGCTTGCAATTTGGCCACCGCCCGGGGATAGTGCAAAACAAGCTCGTCGAGGCGAAAGGCGGAGTAATAGCGCGGGTCCCAATCGCCGTCTTCGTAATAAGCTCTCTCGTCGTCATTGAAAACGTCCTGGGTGCCGACGATACGCTTCACACCGGCCAGCTCCATACAACGTTGCTGAATCGTTTCCGGGTCGTTGTCGGCATAAAACTCGCGCGCTTGTGCAAGCGTCTCGGCATTGGGATCCAGCCCGAGTTCCCGCATGGCCACTACGACACCATGGCAGCCCTCGTCGAAGCCATCGGAAGGCGGGTCGACAAACAGTTCCTGCCAGATGAAATCGCCTTGCTTTTGACGGTTCCAGCGACTGAATTCCTCTGGAGCGACATGCCCCCCAGCGAACAGTTTTCGCCGCACGTAGTGATAGGTCAGTAGACAATCGACGCCATGCAGAGACAGTAAAGGACCGGCCAGGGGACTAAATAGATGGGTATGCCAATCATCGACAATCAGCTTCTGAGGGGCGACTTCCTCCTCAACTACAGCAGCAATATCTGCGGCGGTAAGTGGACTGTCGCTGGGCAAAGCACTCATAGACCGGTATCCTCATCCAAGAAAGTTATCGGGTTATATCAATTTGCATCAGGGTATCCAGATTTTCTATATCGTAGTCGCCAGGAAACCACCGTCAACGACGATATCCGTACCGGTGACGAAACTACTGGCTTTATGTGCGGCCAGGAATACGGCCGCTCCGACTAGCTCTTCGGGGTCGCCGTAGCGCTCCATTGGCGTATGCCCTAGAATCTGACCGCCGCGCTCGGTCGGACTGCCGTCTTCATTGAACAACAGCCGCCGGTTCTGCTCGGCGGGGAAAAATCCGGGCGTGATCGCATTGACGCGCACCCCGCCCGGGGCCCACTCGCGGGCTAGAAAACGCGTCATACTGAGCACCGCGGCCTTGGCAGCCGAATAGGCGACAACCCGCGACACCGGCAATTGGGCCGCGGCCGAGGCGATATTGATGATACTGCCCCGGCCCCGGGCCACCATCCCGGGCCCAAATTCCTGACACGGCAGCAGCGCCCCGCCCGCCAGATTGAGATCGAAGCAGGCATTCCAATCCGGCAACGCAATCCCTTCAAATTTCAACTCGTCGGAAAGGGTCACAGAGGGCATATTGCCGCCCGCCGCGTTAACCAGGACCGTAACCGCCCCGTAATGGGCCTCGATCTGCTCCCTGGCTTTCCCCAGCGACGCCCGGTCGGTGGCATCGCATGCGAAAAAGGCGCCTTCTCCCTTTCCCGCAGTCTCGATCTCCTGCGCTCTGGCCTCGCCGCGCTCCTGGCTGCGTCCCAACACGGCAACGCGGGCCCCGGCCTGTGCCAGACCGCTGGCAATGGCCCCGCCCAATACGCCGGTACCGCCAATGACGACGGCGATATCCTCTTGCAGATTAAACATGCTTTATCATCTCCCTGTAAATGCTTTCTTTTTGCCGATCGCTACAAAACTATCCAACAAGGCGCGGTACGGCCCTCCGCCCCTTACAATGGGCTCGTATAAATGGACGCCAACCATATCCTCAGAGGCCCGGCTTACGAGGCGAGAAACATCTCTCCCGTGAAGGGCCGTGGCTCCGTCGGACGCTCATAGCGAATATGGCTGGGCGTTTGCTCCAGGGCCGCGGCCCATTGGTCGCGCCAGTCTTCGTAAGCCGTCTCCGAGCCGGGATCGCGCCGACTGCGAGCCACCAGACTGGGCCATTCCGGTCGCGGCGAGGGTTCACCCGTTTGCTGATAGCGCAAATCCATGCTCCAGCGCACCGCGTCGGTATTGTTGGGCCCCGAGCCGTGCGGCGTCAACTTATGCATAATTAGCACGTCGCCCTTTTTCATGGGCAGGTCGATCCGCTCGGTTTGCGGCAGGTCTTTGCCGTATGCCCAGTAGACCATGCGCTGTTGATGGATGCGGGGCTGGACCTGCAGACAGCCGTTCTCCGGGGTCGCATCGACCAAAGGGATCCAGACCGTGACCTGCAAGATGCCCTGCGCTTGCTGGGTGGTGAACACCGCATCCTGATGAAAGGCGACGTCCGTCGACGGCATCTTGGGACGGACATGCGAAACGGCATTGCAGGTGATTTCCGGCCCGATAAAGGCCTCGATCAGATCGACCAGATTCTGGTTGCGCAAAAAATCGAAGGTGCCCTGTCGACGGGTGACACCAAAATCGGGGCACCCATCTATCTCGGGGCACTCGTCTGCCAGCCGGGCCAGGCGCCGTGAGAAGGGTTCATTTTCGTAGAGTTTGCCTATTTTTTTTTGTCGGTACAGATCTCGGGCAATTTCATCGACGATACTATTGTGGTCCTGGATAAGGGGTTCCAGATCGTCGTCGGTGAGTCCTCCGGCAAAAATGACATAGCCTTCTTGCCGATAAAAATCGAGCTGTTCGTCGGTGACCTTCATACTAGTACCCGGTAATAGGTGTCTACTTTTTAATCTCGACCAACCAAGCGATAGCGTTCAGGTCGCCGAAGACGACCTGGTTGGGACCAATCCCACACTCGCTCAGGTTGGATAACATACTTTCTTGCGTCCACCTGACAGACCAAAAACCTTCCGCCGTCGCCACAAATCGCGACCCGGGAGGCGTCACAACGTGCTGGCCCGTGTTCTCGTAGTAATCGATCTGGGTGGCCTCTGCCTCAGGCACGTCCTTGTATATGGTGAGAAATATGCTGCCGCCGCTTTTTAGGGCTTGATAAAAACGAGACACAACGCCAATGAACTGTGGGTTCCCATCGAGATAGGCGTCACTGTAAAAACCAAGGTCCTCTGATTGGTCCCTAAAATTGCCCGGGGTGAAATACAGGCAGAGGACAACGTCGTAAAACTCGTCTTGAAGTTCAACCTTGTCGACGTCTCCCACGAAGACCTGTGCATGGTCGATATTCTCTTTTTTCCACAAGGCCCGTGCGGTATCAGCAATAGCCGGCGAGAGTTCAAAACCATGATACAACAGCGCAGACGGAGCCAACAGCACAGCATGATAGCCATTGCCGCAGCCAATATCCGCAATCTTGTATGGACCAGGCCGGAGTTGTTGGTTGAGTATTCGGTCTTGTCTCTCCCGGGCCTGTCTTAAAAGTTCGGGACAATAGGACGACTCGAGCGTTTTCTTTACCGCTTCGTTTTCAGATTCACGCGATATATTACCCACTTATTCCTCCTGAGACGTGCTATGTTCCAACTTAAGTGGTTTCATTCGGATGCTCCCAGCGCCCGGCTCAATCTCCAAGATCGGCGGCAGATCGAGCAAGAAGTAACCGTGCACCGTACTGCGCTTGGGTTTAATCGTCTAGCTCGCCATATACTTCCTCTATATCCGATTATTCACTCAGGGTATTTCTCGCGGATCTCAGCCTTGATCAGTTCCGCCAAGGGGCGGGATCCGAAGGGTTCAAGAGGTTTTCCATTGACGAAAAAACCCGGCGTCTTGCGCACCCCTAACGCCTCGGCATCGGCCAGGTCCTGTTCCAACAGCGATGTGATATGGGGATCGTTCATATCCGCTTTGACGCGCTCAATGTCGAGCCCCACTTCAGTCAGCAACGGCCAAACTTGGCTAAGGACCACCCGGTGGTGCACGGTCCAGGTAGCCTGGCGCCGATAGAGCAACTCCAACGTTTCCCAGAATTTTCCCTGCTTCCTCGCCGCTTCCAGGATACGGGCGACCCCGTCAGCCCCTTCGTGAAAGGGGGCATAGCGAATGACAAATTTAATTTGCCCCGGAAAGGCATCCATCGCCTGCTTGATAAACGGCGAGAAAGACGCACAGGTCTCACAGGCAGGATCGGTGAATTTGACGATATAGACCTTGGCGTCGTCGCTTCCCAGCACAGGCGAATGAGGCCGGACAAACGTCGAGGCCTGCTCTTGGGCCATAAAACCGAGCTCTGCTGCTCGCCGGTCTTTGTAATACTTGGCGCCCAGAAAGAAAGCCACAATCAGGACCAGGGCCGTTGCCGCAAATAAGATCCGCTTCATGCCAAGTTTCTCCTCTTCAGGACAATCAGAATGGACATCAGGGTGGTGAATGAAATCAGTGACAGGACAGGGATCGATACAAAACCGAATAAGTCCAGGTATTCCTCGGTACAGGATATCCCCTTGCCGCAGGGCTGCATGCCGGCGGGAATCAATTCGGTGTAAAGCAGACAGTGGTAAACGGCCAAGAGCCAACCAAAGGCCGTCAATGGCAAGGCATATTTAATGACGTGCCGGTCAAAGGGAAAGAGCCCACGGGCAAGGATAATAACCAGCGGGAACAGACATATCCGCTGGTACCAACACAGAACGCAGGGAGCGAATTCCATGACATAACTGAAAAACAGGCTGCCCAAAGTCGAGACAAAAGCAATAAACCAGGCGAAGAAGAGGAGGGTCCATTCTGGATCTGTTCCCCACCTAGAAATCGGGGGGCCTCCATCCTCCAGCTCGGATATAGGTCGCTTGGGGGTTGTCATCGGTGACGGTAGATCCGGCCCATCATTGCTCTCGTTTTCTGGCTTGTATTTTGACCGTTTTGAGCGCCTTCAGAACATGCGGTGAGGGAAAATATCGGCTAATACCCCCTTTGCGGCATTGAGCAAATGCTAATATAGACTGTTATAGTTAGGGGGGGCAAATTGACTTTATTGTAGTGCTGGAATCATGCCCGGAGCAGACCGTGGCCGTCATATCGGACAGTGTGTAGGACGGGCCAACGATGCCGCGGTTGCTATTTGGCCAAAGAAATAGCGTTGAGTATCTTTGTGACCCGGTCCATCCCGCCGTTTTTCTTGGGAAGGCATCGGCGACTTGGCGGGGAGCCATCAAAAACGAATCGAAAAGAGGGGGTATTATGAGCGCAAAACGACCCAATATTCTGTATATAATGACCGACGACCACGGCACTGGCGGCCTGAGCTGCTATGGCAGTAAGATCAATACAACGCCCAACCTGGACCGCATTGCCCAGGGCGGCATGCGGCTGGACAATTGCTATGTGACCTATTCCCTCTGTTCGCCGAGCCGGGCAACCATTTTGACCGGAAAATACGCCCATGTCAATGGGCAAACATCCATTGGCGGCCATATTTTTGATGGCTCCCAGCCGACCTTTCCCAAACTATTGCAGGAATCGGGTTATCAGACCGCCATGATCGGCAAGTGGCATTTGCACAGCATGCCCACCGGTTTTGATCACTACAGCGTGATGTGGAATCAGGGACGCTATTTTGATCCCGATTTTATTGAAGAGAGTGAATGCGGCCCCGTATGGAAAAAGACAAAAGGATATTCGACCGATATCGTGGTCGATAAATGCCTCGATTGGCTGACAGGACGAGAAGCAGACAAGCCCTTTATGTTGCTCTGCCATTTCAAATCGCCCCATTACAATTGGGAGCCCGACGACAAGCATAAGGATATGTACAAGGACGAGGTCATCCCCCAGCCCGAAACCTTTAACCACCAATACGATGAAAACGGCCCAACAGAAGATTTGCAGGTAAAACTGGAGACGGTGCACGAACAATGGAAAATCACCCATTGGGATCCCATGCCCCAGGGCTTGTCCATGCAGGAGCAAAAGGAGCGCAATTTCCAGCTTTTTATTAAAGACTACCTGCGCTGCGTCGCCTCGGTCGACGATAATGTCGGGCGCCTGCTGGATTATCTAGATGCAGAGGGTCTGGCAGACGATACCGTAGTGGTGTATACATCGGACAACGGGATGTTTCAAGGGGAACACGGCTGGGTCGATAAGAAGATGATGTACGAGGAGAGCCTGCGGGTGCCGTTTTTGGTGCGCTATCCGCAAGCCATAGAGGCCGCTACGCATTCGACGGAACTGGTGACCAACTGCGATTATGCACCCACTATTTTAGACTACGCCGGGGTCGATATCCCCGAAGATATTCAGGGTAAAAGCCTGGTACCGGTATTCGGCGGAGAAACGCCGGACGACTGGCGTGGCGCCTTTTACTATCAGCACTGGGACACCGGCCCCAACGGCCAGCTGGCCAACTGCGGCGTGCGGACAAAAGACCACAAGCTGATCTGGTATCATCACAATTGCGACCATTATCAGCTATTTGATGTCAACAACGACCCGCTTGAAATCAACGACATCCACGGCGACCCTGCCTACGCCGAAATTGCCGCCGATATGAAAGCCTTACTGGCCCAGGAGCGCGCCAATGTCGGACTGACCGATGCATTGGAGGCGCGTATATTTAACGGCGAAGGCGGCGCAGAAGCACGCCGTGAAATGCAAGCCATCCCCCAAAGAGTAACCGAGAATACCCAACGACTAGCTCAGAATACAGGCCAATAAGGGGGGACCAAATGCCGACTAATCTGCTCTATATCTGCTCCGACCAGCACAACCGGGCCATGACCGGCTGCTACGGCCATCCCGAAGACGTCACGCCCCACCTCGATACTCTGGCAGCCCGCGGCACCCGCTTCACCAACGCCTATACCAATTCGCCGATCTGCATGCCCGCCCGGGCGGCGCTGGCGACGGGGCGCTATGTGCACCAGATTGGCTGCTGGGACAATGCCCACGCCTATACCGGGGCCCCAGACAGCTGGCACCACCGCCTGCGCCAGCAGGGTCATCGCGTCGATTCAATTGGCAAGCTGCATTTTCGCGCCGGCGACGACCACGGTTTCAGCCAGGCCCATTTCCCCCTGTACCGGAAGGGCCCGGGCGATATCGGCTCTTGCGCCCGGGCCGCCATGGAAAAGCGCACTCTGCGCATCGATCTCGATGCCGCCGGTCCCGGCGATTCCTCGTATCTACGCTACGACCGCCGCAACGTCGACCACGCCTGTCAGTGGATCGACCAGCGCGCCGCCGACGACGGGGACAAACCCTGGGCGCTATTCCTCGGCATTGGCAGTCCGCACACCCCTTTCATCGCGCCACCAGAATTTTACCGACGTTTCGATCCCGATCGCGTGCCTTTGCCCCCGGCTTGGCGCCAGCAGGACTGGCCCCGCCACCCGGCCCTCGACTTCCTGCGCGACCGCCTCAGCCTTGACGAGCCTTTTGCCGAAGAGGTGGTGCGCAAAGCCAATGCCACCTACCTGGGACTCTGCGCCTTCGTCGACCACCAGGTGGGCCTCGTCCTGGCCGCCCTCGAAGCCAGCGGCCAAGGCGACAATACGACCGTTGTCTACACCACCGACCACGGCGAGTCGATGGGCGCCCGGGGCGTCGTCGGCAAATTCACCATGTACGACGAGTCGGCTGCGGTACCACTGGTAATGGCCGGCCCCGACGTGCCCGCCGACCATATCTGCCAGACGCCGGTATCCCTGGTCGACTCATTCCAGACCGCCTTGCAGGCAACCGGCGCAGCGCCAGCACCAGCCGATTCACAACTGCCCGGGGCATCGTGGATCGACATCGCCAACGCCGAGGATACCGACCGCACAGTGCTGAGTGAATACCATTCGCTGGCCGTCCGCCACGCCGTCTTCATGCTGCGCAACCGCAATCACAAATACGTCCACTACCACAACGATCCGCCCCACTTATTCGCCGCCGAAGACACGGACGAACTCCACAACTTGGCGCCGGATCCGGCCCATGCTGCCACCCTCGGCCATATGCAGGCCCAGTTGCAGCAGATCCTCGACCCTGAAAAAGTGGACCAGACGGCCAAGGCCGACCAGCAATCGTATGCCGCCCAGCACCCCTTGAAACCGTCGGTGCCTGCGCCGGGCCCCAATATCACCTATACCATGATCCCACCCGAATTGGACCCGGGCCTGGCCTACGACCCGGCCATCCAATCTCCGGATTGGCGGCCGACCCGGGACTTGCCCGACGACTGGCAGGAAGTCTAACTATTTGAGGATTGATCATAATTCAAGTGGCTCGTCGGTGGACGGCTGGTCGAGGGCGACGAGTCTGACGCTCATTCTCGGCCTACGGCCTCCGAGGCCACTGCGCCCGCCCGCTTCGCGGGCACCCGGGCTTGTGGAATCCGCTTTCAGCCTCATCGCCCTCGACCAGCCTTGGCACAAGTCTCAGTAGAACAAAAAATTAGACGAATAGCTAGTTACGACCAGCTCTCAACTATTTGAAGATGAATGTGAGTTGTCTTACCGAGGCAACACGGCGGACGCTCAAAAAAATACGGCCTAACAATCACAGCTTAGCACATAGCGCGCCCGTGACATCAGGCGCCTATGTCACTCCCAGCCCTTCCCATTCAAGCCAGGGGTCGCTCAATACGGCGGTCATATGCTGCATCTGGTCGGTGTGGTGCTCACCGGGCCGGTACTGCGTGTGGCGGCGGTGTTTGACCCGAAAAAAGACCATCTTGCGCGGCTCCTTGCCGGCGTGGCGGCTCTCGCCGTGGCAGGCGAGATAGTGCGCCAGTACGACATCGCCCGTGTGCAGCAGTTGCTGCGTGCCCGAGGGCCACCAGCCCCCATCGACATAGCGCGGTGAATCGCCCATGGCCCGGGTCGGCGGAGGGATCATGCGGGCCTTCAGGTGCGGCCGTTGGCCCCGCGAAGAGTTGCTGCCTTCTTCCCGGTGCCAGGGCTCCAGCGGCCAGTCCGGCCCTCCCGGGCCGAGGGGCCCGCCAGCGGCCGCCTGTTGCGCAAAAAAGGCGGCATTGGCCGTATGGGAGCCGCGCAGCACCGCAAAATTGCCACAGTCCGGCTCATTCTGGTCGTTCAGCGCCACCCCGACCAGGCAGGAGAAACTGATAATCGGTGCCTCGCGGTCGGGATCGCCTTTGTGCGGCCCCGGATGGATCGCAATCCCGTCCATATGGCCGTTCCAGTCCGAGGGCGACGGCGTCGGGCCACCCATATACCTATCGAGCTGCTCCGGCGGTGTGGGATGGCGCACGGCAATCTGCGCGCCCGTGACCGGCTGGGTATCGCCGCCGAGCAATTCCTGCAACAAGGCGCCCAGCGGCGAGCTGTGGTACAGCGCCTGCACCGGCTCCGAACCACCGGCATTCTCTGTCTCGGCCGCCTCAATTGCCTCAACCGCCGCACGACACAGCTCCAGGGATACCAACTTGGACAGGACGACCACGCCGTCCTCGACAAAGGCGCGGCGTTTTGCCGGCGTCATAATGAGGGCGTTTCGCATCTGTATCTCCTCGCCCCTCTCGCGGCAGTCCTTGCTCACGACAATTCGGCCACGGTATAGCGCCTAATGGCCTCCTCGTCCAGCTCCACACCCAAACCCGGCCCCACCGGCGCGGCAGCACGGCCGTTGACTACCAGCGGCTGGGCCAACAGCGAGTGCTCGTGGGTAAAATTGCCGCTGATATCGGAACCGAAAGTGCAGTTGGGCGCCGCCAGGGCAGCATGCAGACGGAAGACATCGAACAGGCCCAGGTCGACATTGGAGGCCATCCATACCGGCAGGCCGCCGTCCTCACCGATGCGCGCCATGTGCCCGAACATCCAATCCGAAGGACCAATATTGAACGCATCAGCCGCCCCCAAATGCACGACCTCGATGGCCTCGCGCGGCGTTTGTAGATGCGGCGCAATCGGTATCGAGGTCTCCTCCTTCAGGCGGCGATAAAGGTTAAAGTCATCGCGCGGAATGGGATCTTCGAAGACGACGTTGCGGCCTTCTAGTTGCCGGGCCAACTCAAGGGTATTCTCCACGGTGTAGAAACGGCGGTTGGGATCGACGACGACGCGCAAATCGGGCGCTGCCTCCAAAATGGCGATAACGCGGTCGACGATATCGCCGTCTTCCCAGCGACACTTGAACTTGAGGCCGGTAAAGCCCTGCTCCACGGCGGTGCGGGCGGCGGCGGCCGAATCTTCGGGGCCCATCCGGGCAATCCAGTAATCGACCTCAATAGACGGCTGCGCCAAGCCGCCGAAAATCCGGTAGAGGGGTTGGTCTAGAGCCTTGCCGATCAGATCCAGGAGCGCCATCTGCCAGCCCCCACCCACGACCTGGCGCGGCTCAAAGCTAAGCGGGTCTCGCCCCAACCAGTCGGGCGGCGCGTCGTCCCGGCGCCCGTAGTAGGGGCCGCTCATACCCAGACCAGTAACCCCCTGGTCGGTGCGCAGACGCAACAGATCCTGACAGCGCGTAGCAATCGAGTCGGGATAGGACTGGCGATCGAAGGGCTGGTCCGGAGGCGCGAACTCGCCGTACTCTGGCGGCGGCAAAATGCCGGGGCGAAAGGGAACGCGCAGGACGGTGCGCTCGAAGCCGGTGATCTTCATGGGGTCTCCTCAGATTTCGATTCAGCCAGGGAAAGCCGTTGAATAACTTTCCATCCGTCTGCGGTATTGCCTATTAACCCGCTTCGACGCCGTTCCATAACTGGCGCAGTCGCCGCAGGTTGTCTCTCATACGATCTCGCTCCCACAGCCAACCCCAGTGCGTTGCGATACGCTGTTGCGCAGCGATCAGCCACACTTGCCTGGCCACCGAGAACAGGGGCCTGTGGTCGATATCATCCAGCCCCAACGGACGCTCGCTCTGATAGCCCTTGACGAACGCATCCCAGACTTCGGCCCTTGAGTCTTCCTCTATGGAATCCCACAACGTTGCCAGGTCGTACCCTCTCAAACCGACGCCACAGTATTCAAAGTCGAACAGCCACGTTCGCCCGTCAGCAGTCGTAATCGTATTTCCACCGACCAGATCGCCGTGGCACAAACCGCGGTCCCATTTCCTAGCCGGGTCGTACAGTCTCTTCTGCGTCTCTTGGCAAGCTCGACCTAGGAAGTCCCGCTCTGACCCGTCGATCGGCAGCTGCTCAATCCAAGATTGATCCAGGTTCAGAGCCGGTACGGATATCTTGTCGGCTCCAGGGGGATCGGCCCCGTCACCCCATCGATGGAAGGCTCCGGTAGCCATGCCAATCCGAAACCCTTGATCGGGTGTTCGCAGAGGCATGTTCTCTTGCCCATTGATAAAGGGAAATACGACGCAGCAACGCCGACCTTCTGGTGCGGCAACTGAAAAGTACAGAGAGCCATCCCTTTGCGCGACCGCTGCACAGACGGTCAATCCACTCTTGGCCATCTGCGCCAGAAGGTCGGTCTCAATCTCGACACTCTCCGGCGTCCTCAGGACGGGCGAAACTCTCAGTGCGTAGCTGGCCCCATTGGCCTGCAGGAGAAATATATCGTTTGAGCCGCGACTGTAAAAGCGGATATACGCCGGTGTCGTCAGCCGGGTAGAGCCCGCCGCCAACTCATACCGTTGCGCAACCTCCGCGGCCAGGTACTCAGCACTCAGAAGTGAGTAGCTAACTTTAGTCTCGTACTCCACTCAGTCCCCGATGAGACAATCAGGTTCGCCGTCCAGAGGAGACCTGGTCACCGCACGGCCCCGTGCGGCAGCACGGCGTGGACGCCGCGGGTGCCGTTGACGATCTGGGTAATCCGTAGATCGACGACCAGACTCGCCAGAGCCAGGGCTTCCTTGCGGTTCATGCCGTGCTGCTCGACCATCAGGTCGAGCATGCCAGACAGCGCCTTATTCGTCGCTTCGTTCAGATCCTTGTCGAGGCCCAGGGTGAGCCAGCCCTCCGCCGTCCGCGCCCGCGGCGTCGCCACCTGCATCTCATGCAGCTCAAAGCTCAGCTGCACCCGCTCCATGGGGCATTCGATGGCCACGCCGGAGACCTCGCCGTCTCCCTGCACCGCGTGACCATCCCCGGTGGAGAACAGTCCGCCTTCCACGGCGACCGGCAGAAACAGCCGGGTACCGGCGACCAACTCCTTGCAGTCGAAATTGCCGCCGCACAGCCTGGGCGGTCCGGTGCCGTGGTCTCCAGGCTCGTTGGGCGGCATGCCCATAACCCCCATGAATGGCTTCAAAGCCAGCTTCTGGCCGGCGTCGCTCACGCCCGTCATGGTCTGCGCGTCGAGCTGCCACAGTTGCGGCAGCCAGCCCTCGTCGGTCCCCAGTTCCTCGCGCCAGCCGGCCCCGCTCCAACCCCAGGTGCCGGGCACGATATCGTCGATGCCAATCTCCAGCGTCATACCCGGTCGGGCGCCCTTCACTGCGACCGGACCGCAGAGGCAGTGGCCGTCGTCCTTGCCCTTCTGCCGCGGCTCAATATAGCGCGCCGAATTCTCGCCCGCCTTAGGCGGCGGTTCGAGGGCCCAGCCCGCCTCCAGGGTGCGAAAGCGCACCGTGTCGCCCGGCTCAATCTCTAGGATCGGCGGCAAATCGCGCGAGAAGTGGCCGTGCACCGTGCTGCGTTCGGGTTCAATCGTATGGTTCGCCATATAGTCCTCTCTCAGTTTGGTCAAGCGATTTATCCTGTTCCACCCGAAGCCCCGCCCGCGGCATCTCAGATCCCGCCAATGCGACGCGGCCCCCGGTCCATGGCTATCGTCGAGGCGTCAAAACTGCGCTTTATGAGGTCAGCGCGAATTTGCGCAAAGACAGGATTTTCCCACTGATTGTCAAATTCGCCGGGGTCCTCTTGCAGATCGTAGAGTTCGCCATAGTCGCGACCGTGGTAGACTATCAGTTTGTAGCGCGCATCTCGATACATCGTCCCCAGCGTGCCATCGGGCGCCTGCAGGGCGTCGTAGTATTCACAGCGGACGAAATCCCGGTGGTACTCCGGCGTACTGTTACCGGTAAGTATGGGTGCCAGCGATTTTCCGGTCATAGTCTCGGGAATCTCCTGGCCGCACAATTCCAGTAAAGTCGGCGCCTTGTCGCTCAACTCCACCAACGCATCCGAGCGCTGCCCCGCCTCAATATGGCCGGGCCAGGAGAAAATAAGCGGCACCCGCACCAGCCCCTCGTAAAAGCGGCAGCCCTTCTGGATAAGACCGTGGTCGCCCAGCGTCTCGCCGTGGTCGGAGGTGAAAATGACGATGGTATTTTCGCGCTGCCCACTGTCGTCCAGGGCCTGCAAAATCCGTCCCAACTGATCGTCGACCAGCTTGATCATCGCATAGTAGACCGATTGTAGCAGGCGGGCGTCGCTGGGGCCCCAGGGGGCGTCCTTCTCCTCCGAGTAATACCTGTTCTTCCAACCCAATTCCTCCGGATTGCGCCCCTTCGACTGGAAATCGGCAAAGGAGAGCCGCTCCTGCTCGGCCAGATCCGATTCGCGGAACAGCGGTCCGGGCATATCCGCCGGGTCAAAGAGGTCGCGGTATTCGCGCGGCGCGTTAAAGGGCGGATGCGGGTCGTAGATATTGACGCTGGCCAGCCACGGCGTATCGCGCTTCTCGTTCATAAACTCAATAGTCTTGTCGGCGCACCACGTCGTCTGATGATACTCCGTTGGCACCCCGTCCGGATCCGGCACCAGATCACCCAGGACCTTGCCCTTGGCCCGCACCCAGTCGGCATAGCCGTGGCCCACGGCCCAATCGTCGCGCGGGGCATGGCTGTATTCCCAATAGCGGTAGCCGTCGTCGGCGCGTGGCTCAATGCCCTGCGAAGCGCTGGCCAGGTGCAATTTGCCGATCAACCCGCAGTCGTAGCCGGCATCGGCGAAAGTGCGCGTCACCAGCTTGGGTCGGTCCGGGAAATATTCAAGGCCATTGCCATTGACGTGCACCGCGCTGGCGTACATGCCAGTGAGAAAGCTGGCCCGACTCGGGGTGCAAATCGGACTCTGACAATAGGCGTGGGTAAAGGTGGTCCCTGCGGCGACTAGGCTGTCGATATGAGGGGTTGATACGTGTTCGTTGCCCAGGGCGCCGATGGTATCATAGCGTTGCTGGTCCGTACAAATCCAGAGAATATTTGGTGTCATCGTTAAATCCCGTCGGTTTGTTATCTGATGGAAGATACAGTCCACAGCGGTTCGAAAGGTGAGATTATCCCACCCCATTTAAACCAGATGTTGGTCCTCTATCGTCTTAATCTCCCCAAGCCGCGAGACATAGGGATGAAGACCCAAAACCAGTATTGGAGAATTTGGGCTGTATCCACCCACAATGCAAGCTTTACGGCCGATCCGACCATGCCAATCTGACGGTGCGCAAAGCGATGGAGTCGGTGTACTCTACGGTAAACCCGAGATGCGTAGTATTGGTGTAAATTTTACACAGCGTCCTCATTTTATTGACAATATCCTGCTGATGCATTCGTTTTTATTGTCGAGTGCAATCGCATTATTCCCGCGACTCGATAGGGCATATTTCAGGACTGGAGGTCTGGCGTGGCGTCGAGTTCGACCGCTTTTTTCACAGGGCTTCTGTTGGCAGGGGCTGTATTCTTTTTAATAGGGCTCGCGTCCACCTCCTCTCATGCTCAGCCCAGGGGTGCGCCCGACCTGGAAGAGCAGGAGGTGCGCGTCTCCCCGGACGACGTGCCGGCCGGTGTCTGGCCATCCCCCTTTGCCGTTTCGCCAGAGCATCTGCTCAAGGTCTCCACGACAGAAATCAAATCCGCCCTGGTGCGGCAGTATCCGGATGTTGAATTCATCGACCTGCGGATAGTCGCCGTCAACGCAGACAGTGTGCTCTACGCCGCCGCAGAAACCCCGACCACCAGCGGCTGGGTCTCCTCTACAGAAACCTGGGTGTGGACCAGCCGGGACCGAGGTTTGACCTGGAATGAACTCCTGCACGAAGTTCCCCAGCAATTCTGCACCTACGCCGTATCTCTCCAGAGCGCTGCCCTGCATCCGGATGGAAGACGCGTATTCCTGGCCACCAGCCACGGCTTGTTCCTCGATGATGTGCCCGTTGCTACCCCACCGCAGACCAGCAGCATCAACGCCCTCCACATCTCTCCGAACGGCAATTTTCTGTATGCGGCCACCCGGACTTTGAGCATGGAGTGCGAATGGCCCATGTATGTGATCAGCGTCGATGGCCTGTACCGGGCACGTATAGGCGAGCAGTTGGAATGGGAGGATCTGACGAGCCCGTTAGTGCTTGACCTAGCGCCTCTTGCCGGCGTCGGGAGCGATCCCGACGACCCAGATGCCGTTTACCTGCTCAGCCAGTCTGGAACTATCTTCCGTCGTACGGTACTCAGTGCCGCGCAGCACGGCTGGGAAGCAGCCACTCCGGATGAAATCCCAGAGCACCTGAATTTCAAAACGGAATTGCCGGGGCCCCAGCAGTTCCTCCGCGTTCCCCACAGCTATCCGGCCGGCTTTGTTCCGGAGGATATCGACATACGCTGGGGTTGGGCCGGCTACCTGTTCGGACACGAAGGTAAAGTATTTGCCAGTTACAGCGGCTCGTTCTCCCACAGTTATCACCGCATCGTCATCCAAAGTCGGGACGGCGGGGTCACTTGGGACTATGCCTGGAGCAACTCCGGGTCCGGCTGGGGCCCAGGCGATCTGGAGTCGTCTGTGCTCCTGGCCGATGCGCAGGGGCTTCTCAGCGCACACGGCACTTCCATGACCGGGGTTAGAGGCAGGGTGTTGGATTCCTGGGCAGTGGACCCAATCGATCCCCTGACCGCCTTCGTAGCATTAGAAGGCCGCGGACTCGTGTACCGCACACGGGACAGTGGTGCCACCTGGGAACGCGTCGGTCAGGGGTTGCCGCCCACCCTCAAGGTGACTGGTGTACGGGTTGACTCCCTCGGCACGCTGTGGATAAACACCAATGCAGGCATATTCCGCCGCAGTATCGTCCTCCACGCTGCTCGCATCGCCAGCGTCGAGGCGACCCCCGAATTCGTCGCGCCAGGAGGGACGCTTGTCGTCGCAGCTCGGTGGTTGCCGGGGCCTGCATCCACGCCCCGCCCGGATTCGACGATAAGAGTATTAACACGATTCGGAGCAGAGGCTACCTGGGTCTCGATGCAAGACGACGGAACCGAACGGGACCTAGTAAAGGGCGATGGCGTGTATACGGCCGCCATTGCGGTTCCCCAAGACCAACCCTTCGGATACTACGGGGTATTCGTAAAAACAGAGAACCCGGAGCGTTCAGGGGACCGGGCCAGTTCTCGGGCCACCGTACAAGTCGTCCCGACGGACGATGTGATCATTTTCGCGGACCACCTGGCCGCGGACTGGCAATGGGATCCAGGAAATACCTCGTCCACCCAGTACGTGAAAAGCGGCAGCAAGTCCTTCCGGGTAGATAGCGAGTCCGCCTTCTCGTATTCGGGCGAGCCGTTTCATCCGTTCGGCCGGACCCTTTCCTTCTGGATGTTCTGCGAATCTGCCCCCTGCTCGCTGCAGGTGCAGGATGTCGTTCTGCCGGATTCTGGTATGACGCTATCCCCCGGCGCCTGGACGCACGTATCGATCCCCGCGGAACGTCTTCACACCCACCCTATAGTGGGGTACAATGCGGCCGGCCAGGAAGTGCACCCCGCACTGATCGCCGAACTCCGCTTCCGCAGTAGCAGTTCTGTATGGCTTGACGACGTGCATCTCAAAGGGGTGCGCCAAACAGATCCAACGGCCATCGCTACCGGGGCGCCGGCAACGACGCCCGCCCGCAGTCGGCTGCTGCCGGCCTATCCCAATCCGTTCAACGCGGCTACCGCTATTCCCTACGAGCTAGCCGTGTCTGGAGATGTCAAGCTCGTGCTGTACAACGTGCTGGGGCAGCCCGTACGCACACTGATCGATCGGACCCAGACAGCGGGGCTACACCGAGCGGTCTGGAGCGGCAGAGATGACAGCGGACAGCCGCTGGCTTCGGGGGTATACCTGTGTCGGTTGCATACTGAAGGGGGGAGGAATGCGCCAATACGGCTACTGCTGCTGCGGTGACGCAGCCAGGCCCTCGCGTTTGCAGCCGCGTGACGGCTGCCAGGAGTTTTAATAACGCTTCTAAAGCACTTCAAATCGCGCTTCGCCTTTTAAAGCACGATCAAAACTGACCGTTTTATCGCACCCGGACTTTTCGCCCAGACGCCCAATCACATAATCGGCAAAGTCGCCTCTGCCCTTTTTATAATCGCCCAGACCCTGCCAGAGCAGGTCTTTGTCAGCAAAACTAAAGGAGCGCGTCTGCAAAACGCCCTCTAACGCCTCGCCAATCTGCGCGCGGCTGTATCTATAGGCCCGATCGAGCACCCACACGAGTTCGCAGACGACGACATCGGCAATAAAAAAGACCTCGCCCGCATCCGATCCGGTCTCAATCTCTTTTGCCGCGCGCTTGGCTTGTGTCGCATCGTCCTGCACCAGATAGCGGACTAGGACATTGGTATCCAATCCCTTCACAGAGACTTTCCCGCGCCCTCGCGCACCGCGCGATCCATGTCTTCTAGCGATACTGCCTTCTTGGGCTTCGGCAGGATATTCTTTAGTTCCCGCACATCCCGGGTGGCCGGTCTGACGACCACTTCGCCATTGTCTTGGATTATAAAGTCCACACTGTCGCCCTGCTGCAAGCTCAGGTACTGCCGTATGGCTTGGGGAATGACCAGTTGTCCTTTGGAGGTTAGTTTGGCGACGGCCATCACACGCTCCCTTCGTTTATTCTTACTTTTTTGGAAAATCCAACTATATAGTAAGAACTTAGAACAACATTCAGCTTTTGCCAATCACCCAACTATAAAGGCCCTGTTCCCTTCCCCGGCATAGGTAACTTGACGACCTGCAAGAATCAGCAGACCATACCGCGCTTATCGCGGATATCCCAGTTGCCGGGGACGGCCCCGACCCAGCGCTCGTCGATGGCGTCGCCGGCCGGTTGGTATCTGGTGTCGGTGGAAATACGCAGGCGATTCGTCTGGTTGTCGTTGCCGATGTGCATGGTGTACATAGTGAAGATGAGCAGATCCCCCGAGCGGCTCAACACTCACCCGAGCGTGCAGATAACGACGCCTTGCAGCCTGCTCCAAGCTCTCGCTTCATTTCGTTTCGAGCTTCGGCGGCGGGGGCGGCGTTGGGCGACCTTGACTATCGAATACACCAATGCGATAATGACCAGGTGGATTGCCGCCGCCGTTGTACGAGTAATACTTAACGTCCGTACTCGGCAGGCCAAAGCTCCGGGTGACCGGGCGCCCTTCCTCATCCTCAGCCAGTTGCCACATGCGCAGCCACTTTCGCACCGCCCCTCCAGACTCGAGCTGCCCGACCGCCTCTATCTCATCGAGCTCGGAGGCAGACAGCCAGCGATACTCCGGTACCACGCCGTCTTCCCCCTCCAGCTCCGGTGCCGTGCTGGGCAGACGATGGCCATAGACCCGGCAGCGCCACTCTCCCCCCTCGCCGTCGGGGGCAGAGCCGGGCAGGTCCAACAGCCAGCTGAGCCACGGCAGCCGCAGGCCCAACTGCTGGTGAACCTGCGTGAGTACGGAACCCATCACGTTGCAGACGTCCAGTATACCGGCCGACTCGTCCTCTGCTGCTGCATACCTCGGCAACGCCCATCCCTCGGCGCCGTCACGCAGTACCAGCACGCGTTCATCGCGGTTTTCAATCAACAGCCGGGCCTGGTCAACGCCCCCCACCGGCTTGTCGCGCACGGCGGCGTACTGACCGTCGCCCCGGTGGTACGGCACCAGGTGCTTGACCTGGGGGCGCAGAAAATCGTGCACCGCAGAGGGGTAGATCGTCGGCCCGCAGGCGGGGGGCGACGATTGGGCGTGGAATTTCATATAGAGCCCGCAGCGGTCGCTAACCCCGTAGTTGGGACGGGCCTCGTGCCAGGTAAAACCGTGCATCAAGACGACGTCGCCTTTTTTCAGGGACGGATCGACAAAAACGGTATCGGCCGGCGGAGTGACCTGGGCCGCGTCCACCGGGTGCACGCGGCCGTCCGACGGCAATACTTTAGTCTTGAGGTGGGATCCGGGTGACACGCAAAGCGGGCCCGCCGCCTCGGTATAATCGACGAACGGGATCACGGCAAACATCCACTTCACAAAAGAGCCGACGCAGCGCCACGGCTTGTAGTCGAAGTGGGCACCGCTGCCGTGGACGAAGGGCTTTGCACCCACACCCGCCCCCGGTGGACGCATGATCGACCAGTATTGGGCCAGCGTCGCCGGCTCGCCGAAGAGGTCCTCGACCGCCGCCACAATGGCCGGGTGCGCCAGGCTCACGCCGGCAATCTCGGGGTGCTTCAGGAGGATCCGCGGCCCCATCGAATAGACGCCCGGCAACGGATAGGCCGAGCCTTCTTTAAACGCGTCGTACTCCCCGGCGGCAAAGGCGGCGCGGATCGGCCCGGCGAGGCGGTCGACTTCCGCCTCCGTCAGGGCGCCCCGGAGGACGTGGTATCCAGTAGTATCGAATTCTTTCTGCATAGCGTATACGGCTTTCTCCTTGGTGGTGGCAAAGGCGCACAGGCTGCTAAAGATCCTGCATCCGCCCGATCAATTCGCGCAGCACCAGGAATGAAGATTCGGCGCAATCGTGCGGCACGTTGGCGGCGTTGTCGTCGGCGGTGTGGTTGGCCGCCAGGGTGTCGTAGCCACGGCTATTGAAATTGATGCCGCGGATATGGGGGTTGATGCCGCGAAACGGCGCCGCATCATTCATCCAGCATTCGGCCTCATCGTAGATTGGTTGGGTGCTCAGGTTCAGATCGGCGTGAATACTTCGCACCACTTGCATCAGCTCTGGGTCTGTGGTGGTCGGCCATAGGTTGGGACCGTACGTCAGCGAATCCGAATTAATTATGAACTTCAGGTGGCGGGCCGTGCCCTCGGCCTGGCGCCGTTTGACATAGTGTTGGGCGCCCATACAGCCGTATTCTTCACTCCCTGTAATCAAAAAGGTCAGAGTGTTACGCCCCTGGCTGCCCGAAAAGGCATTGGCCAGCATCAGGGTGATAATGGCCGTTGCGGTATTGTCGTTGGCCCCTTCGGATAAAACAATCGAATCGGCATGGGCCATGCAGAGGATTTCCTCGCGGCTTTGGCCGGGGATGGTCCCTATTATATTGTAGGTGGGTACTTCGGGCGCGTGCACGACCCTAAGGCGCACCAGTACTGGCTCCCTGTTCTCGACCAATAGCTCGACGTACGGCACGTCGATAATACCGATGATAAAACGCGGCAACCCCAATACGTCGTCGCCCACCAGATACTGCGGTTCCACCCCCACATCACTGCTGACCGAAATATGCGCGGCGATCTGGCCGGTGGCTTCGTCGACAATGCCGTAGGGCACCCCCTCGACGTCGAGGCGTTTGATAATTCCCTTAAAACCGGCATCTGACGTGCCGCCGCAGTTTTCGGCCACGCCGACGGTCAAGCGCCGGGCCCGGTGGTTGATTTCGGGACGGGGCACCACGGCCCAAAAATCGAGGTAGCGGTCGCGGTAGACCGTCGGCACCGCCCGGGCCATTTCGGCATGGATAATCTGGGTGGCTTGCTCGTATTCTTTGCTGCCGGAAGGGTGCGGTCCCAAATCAGTGCACAGGGTCTTGAGCATACGGGCAAAGTAGGTTGCCCGGCGTTCGGGCGATTCGACCAGATGGCGGGTATTATCGGACATGGATCTTTCCCTTGGCTAGGCAAATGCCCCATTTTCGACGATAGGGGCCCGCCGATATAAGCGATAGGATTCTCAGCAAATGGAACTTCAGTGTCAAGGCCAGCCGCCTGGAAGAGGATAGCCAATGGCAAATCGTGTATATCTGGGGGATTTAATCCCGCTACGAAATTTCCTTAATTGATGACAGCTCACAAACAGCCTGTAAAAGGACAACTAAATGATAAGAGTTGAAAACTTACACAAGCGATTTAAAGACGTCATTGCAGTCGAAGACGTTTCGTTCGTGGCGAACGACGGAAAAATAACAGGTTTGCTCGGACCCAATGGGGCGGGAAAATCAACTACTTTGCGCATGATCTACGGGTTGCTCAAACCAGATAGGGGCCATGTACAAATTGACGGTATAGATATAGTGAAAGACACATTGGCGGCGCAGAGGCGCATTGGGGTTTTACCGGATTCTCACGGTTCTTATTTGCGGCTGACTTTGCGAGAGAACATGCGGTATTACGGCAAGCTGCATATGCTAGCCCCAGACAAAATCGAACACCGTATTTCAGGGCTAATAGATCTGCTGGATATGGACCATATTGCCGACCGATACGTCGAGGGTTTTTCCAACGGCGAGCGAATGAAATTGGCGCTGGCCCGCTCGATCATCCACGATCCCGCCAATCTTTTTTTAGACGAACCGACCAACGGCCTCGACGTGATGAGCGTCCGTACTGTCCGGGCATGGATCTCGGACCTAAAGCAACAAGGTAAATGCATTGTATTTTCGAGCCATGTGATGCAGGAGGTCGCCGCTCTATGCGACCATATCGTCATAATCGCAAAAGGGAGAATCGCCGCTCAAGGGTCGCCTGAAGAGTTAAAAGACAAGGCGGGAATGGAAGATATAGAAGATGCGTTTGTCGCTCTAATTGAGAAGTGATAATGAATAAAATAAAACTTTTTTTAACGCCTATATTTGTAATCTGTGCCAAGGAAATGCTCGACGGTTTTAGAGATCGGTATTCGACCATCTCAGTTCTTATAGGGCCGTTGATCGCGCCTTTAGTCATCGTATGGCTGTTCTCTATAGTAAGCGATAGCCAGCTCAAAACCGGGGACGATATCGAATTCCCCGTAATCGGCGCACAATACGCCGCAGAATTGATGGGCTGGATAAATGCGCAAGAAGGCGTGAAGACTATAGAAGGTCCAGAAGACCCGGCCGTCGCGGTAAAAAAAGGGGAGATAGATTTCGCGCTAATTATACCCGAAGATTTTGCTAAAAAGCTCGCAGCCGAACAAACCGTAGAGGTTCAGCTGGTTTCAGATCGCGCCAGGATTCAGGCCTTACCGACCCTAGGGCGAGTAGAAGATATACTACACAGCTATCAGGAGAATGTCGTAGTCCGTCGTTTGCAGGATCGCCGCGTTGACCCTGGGATAGTTGTCCCAATACAAATAGCCAATGTAGATGTAGGCAGGGCCCAAGGGGCTATCGGGCCACTTACTATCCTACTGCCCGGTTTTATAATGTTGGCCGCATTTATATGTGGGATGCACGTCGCAGTCGATGCTGTCGCGGGGGAGCGCGAAAGGCAATCCTTGGAGCCTTTGCTCACCCTCGGTTTGCCAAGGGCATCGATAATTATGGGGAAATGGTTATCGGTCGTCGTTCTTTCTTGCGCCGGAGTGTCTTTCACTGTACTAGGTGTTATTGCCGCATTATACTACGCACAAGCTGATTTCGAGCCGAGCTTGTATCTAGGCGTCTTGATAATGAGCCTTCCGGTCGCATTTTTAGCCCCTAGCCTCCAGATGATGGTGTCTGTAATCGCCCGGTCTTTTAAAGAGGCAGAAATCTATATCCTGTACTTATGGATTCTGCCTTTGCTCCCTTCCATTGGCGCTTTACTGTCAGACACTTTGAACAAAGAAATGTGGATGATGGCCATCCCGTTTTTTTCTCAGCACATACTAATCACTGATGCCCTAGCGCAGGGGTATGCGGACTGGTTTCGTTTTATGATTTCTTTGACTTCCACTTTTATCGCATGTGCATTCTTTTTAGCGTTGACGGCACGCCTATTTAAAGAAGAGAAATTGGTGTTTGGGTTTAGGTAAAAATACCCAGGTGAATTAATTAGCTCTGTTTAAGGCGAACGACGCTGATGCCGTAGATTATGAGGCGCGGGATCTGAAAGCGGACGCGGCCATCGGCGATTTCATAATCCAGGTCGAGAGTTTTTTTCATCTCCGGGTAACACCACTCGACGCGGTCAACGCGGTCGCCCTCTGCAAGCAACAGATCCACGCCGATGGGTCCCGTGGGAATGGGCGTCTCGATAACGGCGGCCTCGTCCTGTTGGTAGTTGATCCAGTGTACGGGGATTGCGTCGGTGTCGATTGCCCGCCAGGCCCGGGCACGGACCCACCAGGGCGCATCCGTACGCAACCAGTACCCCTCCTCGCACAAGCCTTCCAGGGCGGCGATAAGGGCCCGGCCCTCCGGCGCCTCGGACAAATGCGCGTAGACCGGCATCTCCGGCTCCCCTTCCATGGTCCGAATGGTTTTTACCTCCGGCTGCCAGTCCGTGCTTGCCCAGCGATAGACATTGTCCGCCGCTGTCGAGGTGAACAGCGGATCCACTTCCCGCCTGCCGCCATCGCCATCCAGTGTGCCGGTAGCCCCGGCGACCAAGAGCCCGCCGCCGCAGTCTACGTGCCGCTGAACAGCGGCTATCTCCTCGCTGGCGAGGCGCCGGATATCCGGCAGAATCAGCGTTGGAAATTCACTGGCCCGCTCGGCCAATTGGTCGTCAAAGAGGATATCGTAGAGGACGTGGGCATCCTCCAGCCACTCGGCGATCCGTTTCAGCGCGTCTAGATAATCGGCCTCCTGCACGCGCTCGGCCCGCCGCGGATAGACCAGGCCCACCTGCGCTATCGGACTGGCCGGATGCAGCAAATCCTCGTGCTCGGCGACAAAGCGCTGGTAGCGAATGATGGGGCCGTAGTAATCCTCGGGGGCGATTCCCGTTGCCTCCTCCTGTTCCGGGCGAGGCGGGCCGGCGTGGAAGCAGGGCGAGGCGCCGCCGTGGGCGGCCGCTTCGGCGGCCCAGACTCGCCAGCGGCGGTAATCGTACTTGTTGATGACGAAGGGACGGCCGCCACCGGCCGCGTGCATATGCCGGGCGTTGAGGCCCATATCGGCGATGAAGCCCTGCTCGATATCGCTGCCCCATCGGTACGGTCCCTGGCTGTACCAGATATAGTCCTCGCCCCGTCCCCACAGATCGGCCGGCAGGGCGGCGCGCTCGTCGTTCACCCGCATTCCGTACTTGTGATACCACTGGGCGGCCAGCAGCCCCGGACGCAGGGAGCGGCCGTAGTCGATAAAGATCTCGTCAAAGGCGGCCTTGCGGCGGCGGGCGGCGGCCTGTTCAAGGACGACCAAATAGCGGTGCTTCAATTGGTCCGGGGCCCCGGCCACCGGTTCGCGGACGTCGGCGGCGGCGGCGAAATCACCTGCGAACAAGCGATCCAATTCAGCACCGCTAAAAATCGGCCTCATATGCGTGCGGATAGCTTCGGCGCAGTAGCCACAGCCGCAAAAGCCCTCGTAATTGTGCGTCGTATTGAAGCCGTCGAGCCCCAGCTCAATGCCCTTGCGCACCATGGCCTTGAGGATTTGCAACCACACCGGGTTGGAAATGCAGCCGCGGTAACTGAAGTACGGACGCCCCTCAATGGCCCTTCGCGCCGGCTCGCCCGAGGGCTCGAGCGACATCGCCGCCAGGGCCGAATCCGCCGGTCGATCGCCCAGTATCGGCGGGGTCCACATCTGCTCCCAAACTTCACCGAACAGCCCCAACCCTGTTTCATGGTCGCCGTAGTGCATGGTCGAGGACAGCTGGCCAACCGCACGGGCGCCGGCCGCCTTGACCTGCGGGATCACCTCGGCGGCCAGCGCGAGATTATCCTCGATGCCCACCAGCGGCATCCCCGCCCACGAGCGGTCAATGCTTGGATCGCCGGCCAAGCCGTAGAAGTCAGGTCCGAAATTGCCCATCTGCACGACCTGCACCTTGCCCCGGCGCACATGCTCGACGACCTGCTCGGCGGTTGGCATTGTCCAGTACTCAATAAGTCGATTGAACCAGAAACCAGTATCCATCTGCAAGTTCACCTTGAGGTAACGGGGTTTTGGGCAATGCGCGGCATCCGGGGTCCCGACTATAGACACGGGTTAGTTTGCCGGACATACTAAGGCCGTAGCAAGCAAAAACGGCTGGGATCTCAAGGTGTATCCTCCGATCAGTTCTGGTGGGCCAACAGACGCAGCCAGTAGGCCTGGCTATAACAACCGGTAATTAGTACGCCTTGGGGAAACCTGTCAACACCCCACAAGAAAAGCCCTGCCCCTCCTTGCAAGCCCTTTGTGGATTGACTAATTTAGCCGCGCCAAATATCACCGGCCCGTCGCTTAGCACGACCTTGAGTCCCTCCAATAAAGACAGGCCCACCCATGATGACCCCTCAACAGCGCTACTTCCTCGACCTGACCGGCTCGCACAAAGCCCACTTCGACCGGCCGCCGGATATGTTCTACCCGGGGGCTTACGATAACGAAGACTACGTCGCCGACACCGTGCCCCCAGGGGTGCACAATATCTGCGCCCGCGCCGGCGCTGTCGTCGTTATGCCCGAGCACCTGATGCACGGGGCCCTCAACTGGAAGCCCACCGACCGCGACCGCCGCTTCCTTATTTTGCGCTACAACGTCCAGCATATGCTCACCGGCCAGCGCCGCCCCTTCCCCGGGGCCGTCCGCCAACGCCTCGATCCCGAGACCATCGACCTGCTCGAACTGGCGCCTTATTTCGAGGTCAAGGATATCGTCAAAAAGCTCGGAGAAAGCCACTGATGCGGGGACATCAGGCTGATGCCAGCGGAAATGCCCTCGTACTCACCTGTGATCGGGCCGCCCCCAATCTATACCAACTCCTCACTGCTCTCCTGGAAGCCGAGCCGTCCAAAGGGTGTCCAAACGGCTCGTTATTTTTGTAGCCACCAATTGAACGGGACCTGGCCAGGCTCGGTCCCACATCATGAGGTCCATTATGGGGATTTACTTCGATCTGGGCCGTCCGGTAGTCGGCGGCTGGTTTCAGGGTGGCTGGGTCTCGCACGACCCGGTGCGCGATATTGACCTGCTCTGGGGCGCGGAATTGGGCCAGGAAGGGGCCGTTCTATTCGGCATCGATGTCGACAGCGGCCACGTTGTTGAAGAGCATCGCATTGGCTGCCGCGAGTTCAACGTCAAAGTCGATCCGCAGACCGGCGTATTGTGGGCGGCCACCAACCACGGTCTCTTCCAACCTGGCCATCTGCTGCTGTCGTGGAGTCCGCAGACGCGTCAACTCACCTCGCACGGTTTCCCCCCCGTCAGCGGCCAGCGTTTCGCCGGCGAGCCCTTATTGGCCAGCGACGGTCGAATTTACATTGGCTCGCACCCGCATGGACATTTGAGCAGCTTCGACCCCAGCCTGGGCACCTGGACCGACTACGGCTGCCTGGCGCCCGAACCGATCATCGCCGGACAGCATATCTGGTGTTATCCGCAACAAGAAACCGAGAGCGGCGAAATTATCTGCGGGATCACCCGCGACCCGGGCGCCATCGTCGCCTTGGCCCCACGCAGCGGCAAGACGCGCATTCTCGACGAATCCCCACCGGCCCCCGCCAAAGAGACGCCGGCCAGAGACATCAAGCCCCAATTCTACCTAGCCGCAGACTACTCGGTCGACGGCGAGCAACGCCAGAGCGACTACCAAGCGAAAGTGGCCACCGATATCGTCGGTCTCAATACCGGGCCCGACGGCAAGATCTACGGCAGCACCATCATCTCCATGCATATGTTCTGCTTTGATCCGGAAAGCCGCCGACTTGAGGATCTGGGTCGGGCCGGCTGGAGCAGCGGCGAGATCTACGACGTTATCGCCTGCGGCGACAAGGTCTATCTGGGCAGCTATGGAGGCGGTTATTGGGCCGTATACGACCCCGCCAAACCCTGGGACCCGCAGCCGGAGAAGGACGGAATTTCAGCGACGGCCAACCCGCGCAACTTCGGCCAGCTTGGCCAGGACATGAACCGACCCTTCGAATACGCCCTGGGACCGGACGGCCGCATCTATATCGCCTGCCGCGCCAACTACCGCATCCCCGGAGGCGGCCTGGCCCGCTTCGATCCCGCCTCCGAAGAAATACACGTTTTCAGGGATCAGGAGCAGAGCGTCCAGAGCGTCGCGGCCGACCAGCGCTTCGTCTACGGCGGCACCAGCATTTCGGGCGGACGCGGTTGCATTGAAACCACCACCGAGGGCAAGCTTTTCGTCTTCGAGGTCGAGACCCAGCGCCGCCTTTTCGAATGCATTCCCGTGCCAGCCGCCGAGGCAGTAACCTCGCTGGCGGTCAGCAGCCGCAGCGGCCTCGTTTATGGCAGTGTCAGCACGGGTCAATTATTCGCCTTTGATGTCGACCAACGCCAGGTGGTCAAGCATTGGCCAATGCGCTCCTTGGGCACCCCGCTGATGGGCGTGCCTGAGACCTACGGCATCATCCATCTCACCTGCGGGCACGACGGCGATATCTACGGTGTTACCCAAAATGATGTCTTCAAACTGGATGTCAGTACCGATCGGCTGCACTATCTCGACCAGCCGCCCATAACCGACCTCTATCAAATTGTCGAGGGCAGACCCGGAATCTTCTATATCGGTGCCCGGGGTCATTTGCTCGAATACCACCTGAAGGATACGCCCCATTACCGTTAGACTGGGGTCGCTTTTTGCCGCTGTAGAGGTGATCAGCCAGGAAGAGTGCCCAAAAGCCCTTCCGCCTCGTCGGCGAAGCCGATCAGGAATCGCAGCAATTGGCCCCGCCGCGCCATATTCTCCTCGATCGACCGATCACCCCAAAGCTCAATAACTCTTGGACGTGCCCGCTCGTCGAGCCCTCCTCTTAAAATGGACTTGAGCTCGCCCAGGCCGTTGAACAAAACAGCTGCGGTCACATACCCCAAACGCAGCGCCCGCGGATCCCCCCGCCAGCCAACATCGCGCAACCCCGCTAGATACTCGGCAAAGACGATATCGGCAAGCTCTTGCACCTGGCCCATAGCAAAATCTCGGAGACTGCGAAAAGAAACCGAAAGCTGGGCGATTTCAACACCGAGGGCGCCAATGCCCATGGAGCCCCAATCAATCAATACCGTCTGCTCCGCCCCATCTGTGTTTCGCGACAACATATTCGAGCGCTGCGCATCCAAGTGGCAGAGCGCCCTTGGCATGCGGTATAGAGCACGCAAAAGTATGTGCCGCCGCCCCCACAGACGTACGATGCCCGCGGCGACATCGGGGGGAAAAGCACAGGCTATCAGAGGATGGTCTCTGACGCTGTGTAGCTGGGCTATGATCTCATAGGTCGGATTCCAGTTGAGATTGGGCTTCCTATTCAGCCAAGGTAAGTCTGCAACTACGCCCTCTGCCAAGTGGGTTCCATTGAAATGCCCAAGGTGGCGGGCGGCCACTCCATAGCGGGCCATAGGCCAGCGTGGCCCAATTTCGTCTACAACCTCCTCCAGCCAGAGCCAATAATCGCCGTTTGGCTGCTCCGATACCCCATAGCACTGAGGGATCGCCAGGCCATGCGGCAAATCGTCTAGCAGACCTGATTCATAGGCCAGCCGTTCGCGTTGGAGACCGTCGCTCTGAATCTTGAGCATGAGCGACCATGTCCGCCTCTGGCCCTGGACGCGAGCACTTCCTGTAAAACGAAACACGCCACGCCCTGGCCCGCCGGTGCGACGCTCGCTGGCGAACTGGCGGCGCGCACGACCGACTGATTGGGCGAGTGGATCATGGCCCTCCTTCTCCGCACGGCCCTCAGATCCATCGTCGGCCCTGGCCAACCCTATCTGGTCGCTGCCGGCGCCAATATGGACCTGAATAGGATGGCATCGCCAGTCGTTGACCTCGGCGCCCTCGCTGTTGAGCGCCCGCCGGACTAACGGGGTCAATGTGGCTTTGTCAATCGCTTCTATTGCTTCCTGGCGGTCGCTCAAGGCCTATAAACCTCTGTAGGTGCAGGCGTCACCTGCAGGATATCACGTATTGAGGAACCTTTCATCTGAATAGTCCTAACACCCAGGTCCCGACATGCGTGTAGACATACAGACCAGCTAACCAAATCGGATAGAACACTATCGCTGTCACGACCCAGATAAGGATAAATTCCGGATAGCTATAATCAAGGATTTTGGGCACCCTCTTTAGGCTCTTGGCTATAAGGAATGCAAGCACCCAACAACTAAAGAGGGCTAGGGCCCCCAATCCGGCTGCGTAAACCAATGGTACCGTTAGAATGGAAAAAACGACGGCCCAACAGAACGCTATTGCAAAATACCTGAAAAGTTTATTTAGCCCCCCTATCTCGGGCATATTACGTCGCCATCCTCCAGTTGGCTGTCCACTGCTGCTGTGCCTCAGGGAATAGATCAGCTATACGGGCTGTTGTGTCAAATCATTGCGTTGGCACCTATTCAACCAACGGTATACCTTTCTGTTGGGAATGGCGATAGAAGAATTGCTACTGACCGTGGAAGCAGCCCCAACCAAAGGGCGTCCAGTTATTTCGTTAATTTTGCAGACAATAATAGACCGAGGAAATATACATGCCCCAACGCCCTAAAGTGCTAATTACCGGAGGCGCAGGCCTCATAGGTTCCATCCTGATCGACAAGCTGTCTGACCAATACGAATTTTCTTCGTTCGATCTAAAGCAGGCCGCCGGCGTGCCGTCGATTGTCGGGGACCTACACGATTTTTCTGCCGTCGAGACCGCCATCGCCGGCCATGACGCGGTCATCCATCTGGCGGCGGACACCCGGGTGGAAGCAGATTGGGAATCGACCCTGAAGAACAACTTCATCTCCACCTACAACGTATTTGAAGCGTCCAAGCGTAAGGGGGTGAAACGAGTCGTTTTTGCCAGTTCGCAACACGCCACCGGCGGCTTTTATCTCGATGAACCCTGGAAACACATTGTCAATGGCGATTTCGACAAGCTGACGCACGGCCACTACGAACTCGTCGATGAGACCTGCCGCATTCGCCCCGACGGCTACTACGGGGCTTCAAAAGCCTATGGCGAGGCCCTGGGCAGCTACTATCTCGACTACCACCAACTGAGTTCCATCCACGTGCGCATCGGCTGGGTGATGGGCGGCAACGATCCGACCTTTTCGCCCTTTGCCCTGTCGCTGTGGCTCAGCCACCGGGATGCAGCACAGTTTTTCGGCTGCTGCCTGAAGACCAATGTGCCCTATGGCGTCTACTTCGCCACCTCGGACAATAAGTGGAAAATCTTTGATATCAGCCGGGCCCGGACGGAATTGGGTTATCAACCTGAAGACGGAGCCGGCCAGGAGTGGACATCGAGAAGATAGCTCCGCCCTCTACTTTGCCGTCAAACGCAGTAATAAGGAGCAGGAAGCAGACTTGGCTAGACCTCGGCGTAGATCTATAGCAAATTGTGCTCCGGGTCAAAGAAATAGACCGTCCGGTGGCCTCGCGGCTGATTGGTGGGTGGCTCCGCAATCTCGACGCCGCGGGCGACCAATTGCTCGTAGCAACTGTCGACCTCTTCAGGGGACACGCGGAAAGCGAGCTGGACACCCGGCGCATCAAGGCGAGGACCGCGGCCATCGTAGTCACGGGTTCGCTGGCGTAGTGAGAAGAGGGTGTTACCGGGACGAAAACTGAGCCCGGTATCACTCTCGCCGAGGACCTCGAATGGGAACAGCTCTCGATAGAACTGCTTCATGGCGTCGAGATCATCGACCAGCAGGATGGTGTAAGTCAGTTCATTGATCGGGTTCAACATAGATATTTCCTCACAGAGTTTATAAGTATAGGGAGCATAGGTAGCCGCCCAATCGGGGCTTCTTCCCCATTGGGCAGCGGATCGAAACATCACCGCTGCGACCTAGAACATGCGGCGCCAACGGCCTCACCCGCCCGCCCGGGTGTCGGCCGCCTGAAACAGTTCCTCGATAACCTGCGCCCGCCCCCCTAAGCCGGTCCAAACGCGCAACGCCTCTGCCCGCCAACCGGGATCGGCATGGATAAAGACCGACTCCTCTTCCAGACAGGCCCGCATTTCACCGGCGATCAGATCGAGATCCTCCTCTGAGTAGCCAGTGGTCCACCGAGGATATTGACCGTACGACCAGGTCGGATGCAAACTGCACTTGTGGGCGCGCGGCTCGCTGTAGGGCCGGTCGGCGAAGCCGCCCCCGCCAACGCCGTATTCTGCTTCAAAGTCCAGACAGGCCCGGCGCAACGGCTCGGCCACCTCAGGGGCCCGATCGATGAGGTTCACCTGTTCGCCGGGGTCATCGGCCAGATCAAAGAGCCACTCTTCGCCGCCATTGTACCAGTGGGTAAACTTGCAGCTGCCGCCAATCCCCGAGACATAGCGGCCGGCCCCTTGGCCATGATGACATACAATAGTCCGCTCGCCCCCTTCCGCGGCGACGGTGCGCAGACTTTGGCCCACCAGCGGGTGCTCCTGGGGAACATTCACCCCCGCCGCCTCCAGCGCGGTGGCCGCCACATCCCAGGTGGTGACCGGCGTATCGCAAATGCCCTGGGCCAATCCCGGCCCGCAGGCGATTATCGGAATATGGGCCGCGCCCTCGTGCGGCACCTGCTTTTGGAACCCGCCCTGGTCGCCCAGCATCTCGCCGTGGTCGGAGGTCAAGACAATGACCGTATCGTCCATCTGGCCACTTTCCTCCAGCGCATCCAGAATCCGGCCGATATGCGTATCGATAAGGGTCGTGGCGGCGAAATAGGCCTCGCGGACTCGCTGTAGCTGCACCCCGCTAACCATCTCCGGGGTCGACGGCATCTGCCGGGCGCAAAAGTCGGCGGCCGGTAATAGCTCGGGCAAGGGACGGTCCCGGTAGCGGTCGAGATACGTCTGCGGCACGTAGAACGGGGGGTGGGGCCCAACCCAGCTGGCAAAAATGAAAAAAGGCCGGTCGCGGTCGCGGCCAATCCAGTCGATGGCCTCATGGGCGACCCAGGCCGAACCGTGATGCTCTTCGGGTATGTTGGCGCGCTGTGGCACGTGGTAAAACAGGGGCCGCACGCCGTGCTGGCAGCGAATATGTCCATAGCCGACCCGCTCCAGATACTGCAGGTAGGCGTCGTTTTCCCGGCAGCTGGGCAATTCCTCCATATTCCGCATATGCGCCCAGCCGTGGTGCTCGCGCTCGGGATTGTGGTGCATCTTGCCGACGGCAACGGTTTGATAACCCGACTCTGTAAACATTTGCGGGACGGTGCGCAGCGCTCTGTTTTGCATCGTACTTGAACTGTTGCTCCAATAACCATGATGCCGGGCACTGACCCCGGTGAGCAAGTCGTGCCTTGCGGCCATACAGACCGGATTGGCGCTGTAGGCGCGGGTGAAGGCGGTACCCCGTTTTACCAAGCGGTCCATATTGGGGGTATCGACGTGTTCCCACCCCAGGGCGTTGATGGTATCAAAGCGCTGTTGGTCGGTGTGCAGGATTAAGATATTGGGCGCGGGCATGGGCGGCTCCTAAGGGGGCGTCGGTCTGGTCGAATGGCTAGCGGGCCGTGTCGTATTTAGTATCGATAAATACCACTATACGCCAGGCGGCCTGTACATTGGCGGGGCCGACGACCAGTTCATGAAGGGGGTAATCTCAAGTAGTATCGGCGTCTCTGTGAACCTGCCAAGAGCAGCATCGGGTATGCCGGGGGCTTTATGCGCTAGACCGGGATGGTCAAGGCCAGGCCGTCGAACTTCTGAAAGCCCTTGTCAAAACTCAGCACGCCCATGCCTGCCGCCACGGCAAAGGCGGCCAGATAGGCGTCTGACCACACCTTGGAGGAATGCGTCTGGTCCCTGGTGTAGTCGCGCCAGGTGGCTTCGAGGCCCTGGGGCTCGGCCAGGTAATACACGCGCTCGTCGGCCAGCAGTTCATCGTAGAGCGCCCATGCCTGAGCCATGGTCACCGCCTCGTCTGCAAATACGGCGGGGTTGGTTGCCAGTCGCAATAGGCCGTTTTGCGCAAGCCGACACATAGCACACGAGTCGGGCTCTGCCGCATCGAACCATCGCAGGGCTTGCGGGTGATGCTGGTGCGCCTCAAAAATCAGGGCCAGCCAAACGTTAATGTCGACCAGATGCACGCTGGTCTTCTGCTTCTATCGCCTCGGCTATTGCCTGGCCATCCAGCTTTACAGAGCCCGGTGACTTGGAGCGCACGAGGGGGAAACAGGCCCGCGTGGGGACTGTGCCCAAATTTCCGCTGGCCGCTACTTTGGTCTCCAGCGCTTCGGTGACAAATACCTTCAATGACTTGCCGGCGAGGGAAGCTGCAGCTTTGGCGCGGCGGAAAAGAGGATCAGGTATATCAATTGTAGTTCTCATAAAACATATAAAAACATAAATATGCTAATATGTCAATGCGATTGATTATTCATGTCGGTGGCAAAAGCCGTAAGCAGCGGCACTCGGAGTGCGCCGAGGAACCCCAGTTTAAAAACGGTCGGACTCCTTGGCGTACCACCGCCGCATCACCTCTTCGGCCGGTTTGTTCTGCGGGGTAAAGTCCCGGTCGTACGTCCCTCCGACCCGATGGTGCCGGGGGTACCACTTCCAGAAATAGACGCCGGCAAACCACGGTCGGTGCCAAAAGATCTGGAAAAACGCTTCGTACGCGCGGGCTTGGGTGAGCAGACCCGCCTCGGGGCCAACGGGCCAATCCGCGGGCTCCCACTCCCAGGGCCGCACCGTGGCATCGACTGTACTGTGATAGCCGATTTCAGTCACCAAAATCTGTTTTCCGTACTGGCGGTGGACCCGCTCAATAGAAGGCAAGTGGACTTGCCAGCCTTTTTTCAACTGCTCCACCGTCGGGCTTTTGGGCGCCTCCGTCTCGGTACCGATCTGTTCTGCCTGGGTAAGGGGGAAATAAGCCTGGAGACCGATAAAATCCAAGGCATCCCAAAATTCAAGTTGGTCGAATTCTTCGCCCCAATTGGCCGCGTAGACCAGCTGCCCCTTGTATTCCTGCCGGATGGCGCCAATCAGCTGTCGCCAGTCCTGGGGCCGCTCAACAGCGGAGATATGCAATTCGGTGCCAATACACAGAATTTCAATACCGAGCCGTTGCGCCAGCCTGGCGTAGTGCAGCATAAAAGCCCCGTAGCTATCGAACCATGCGCCCCAGGCCGCCTCGCTGTCCATGGCGATTTGCCCGCGCCATTTGCCGCCGCTCCGATCGCGCAGCCAGATATGCGGTTTCAGCACCGTCTTAATGCCGAATTTACGCGCTAACTGAGTGGTGGCGGCAATGCCCTGGTCGCTCTCGCCGTCCTGCGGCGGCCCATCCGGGCGCAGACCAATTTCCGTCGAGTTGAAGTGCTGCTGCCAACCAAAGGGGGTCTGCACAATCCAGTCAACGCCGTTTTCCACCAGCGGCACCATCTGGTATTCGTCCAGGTCCCGACCCGCCACCCAATTCACGCCCCGATGCAACCCCTTTTTCCCTACTGTCGAGGTGCGATAGTAGGTAGCCGGAATGATCCGCCGCGGGCGCAGGACTGGCCCCCTGGTCTCAGTGCCGCTTTTCACTTCCACCCGGGCCGCGGTGGGCTCCAGCAGTCTAAAGTCGTCTACCTCCAACCGATAATCGCCCGCCGGCAACGTCGCCGCGTAGGCCCCGGACGAGTCCGTGCCCAAGAGCAAATTCACCTGCGGGGTCTGGAAGGCTACCTTTGTGGGCGGAGTCTCTCCTTGGGTATCTGCCCAGGCCACCTGGCCCTGGACCCGCCCCAGTGCGGTATCGCCCCCCACCAAGAGCAGATCGCCCAGCCCCTGCCAGTGAATGCGCCCCCGGCGCCCAGGCCCCCACCGCATCCAGCCGGCGTCCCGGCGCGACCGCCCGCCAGCAGCGGCATCGATATCGTAGACCGAAATATTCAACCCCAGCACTCGGTTGGCCGCCAGCAATTTCCTGCCGCCACCCACCGAGCTAAAATCCAGCCGCCATTCGTATATATGCCTGCCACCAAACCGGCGCACGGCCAATTCAACCTGCGGCCCATTGGCCGCTTCGGGTCGCAATCGGTAGCGTCCGGTAGTGTAGCCCCAAATCCTATACAAATCGGGCGGCAGCCCATCGGCTCCGTGCCCTATGGCCACAGCAATCTCGCACGCATCCTGGAGCGGCCGCCGGGACGCTGTTTCGGGGCTGACAACGGTAGAATCGTCGGTTACTTCCACGGCTATGTACAGCGCTTGCCCCGGTATATCGTACCCCACCCGAAAAAAACCCTGGAAATCCGCCGGTCCCGTATAAGCGCTGGGCCAATCCACCTGAGCCAAAGCGTATTTAGACGAGGACTGGGGCCAATCCGCCAGCACACCATCGACACCGATCCCCGCCACTTCCGCCCCTACAGCCAGGGCCCCGTTGTGCGCCGCCACCGGACGCACCAAACCCACAACCAAAAGAGCGAGAAACACACCATATCTCAGCAACATCAAACGCACTCCGCTCTATCCCGTATGGGTCAGTAGACCAGGCGCACCAAGCGCTGCCGACGCTCTGTTTTCGCCTGGCTCTCGATTTCGGCTTCCACCAAATACAGCCCTGGAGGCAACAGCTTGCCCTGGCTATCCCGCCCCGACCAGGCATAGCGCCCCTCCTGCAGCAACACCGGCTGGACCACGGCCCGGCCGCTCAAGTCGCGGACGGTCAGCACTGGGGGCTGGCCCGTCTTGACGACCAGCAGACGAATCTCCAAGCGGTCGTTGCGGCCGTCCCCGTTGGGGGTAACAACGGCGCCGACCTCAAATTTTCGCATTAAACGGGTGGCCAAGGGAATCTCCGGCACCAGTACCGTCAGCGCCTCGGACTCGACCGAGCGGATCCCCTGACGAATACCCGGCCGCCCGCTGAAACCGACCCATGCAGCAAAGGCGGACACCGTTTGGGTCAAGCGCATCGGCAGGACAATTTCAACGACTTCCCGCTGCACCGCGCGGGGCAATTCAATGTGCAGCGAATCGCCCCGCACTTGCAACCGCCGCGGGGTGGCCACCTGGTCGCCAATGCGCAATTGGACCTCGTCTGCCAAGGGCGCCGGCAATACCACCACCAATTCGTCGTAGCCGACATCCCCGGGTCCGGGGACCCCCTCCAAGCGCAAGCGCAAGCGGCGCAGCGAATCGAGCCGCACGCTCCGCGGCGTAATCTGGCCGAAGACCCCGCCGCTGACCAGCGCCTCGTCAAAATCGAGGCTAATCGCCTGCAGCGATGGCGCCACCTGCGGGTCCTCGCTTAAAAGATGGGCCTGCAATTGCACAAAGCGGCGCGGCGACGGGGAGACAAACGGCGCCTCCCCCGACCGGTATACCGGGCTCCACTCGGACCAATCGGCCCCGGCTTGGGGGCGCTTTACCAAGGGCATTTTCTGCGAATTGGGCAATTTGAGCCACAATTTTTCGGGGATCTCCTCGCCGTTCTTACTGTAGAAAAAAATCTCCTCCTGCAGCGTGTCGCCGGTACGCGAACGCAATTCGATAGCCGTGCCCGGCGGGGTATTCCCTTCCCAGGCTATGCGCTTGAGGGTTTTGACCCTTTCCAAATCGATAAAGCCCGAGGTCATCTCCACCCGGGCCGGATAGCCGCCGCCGTAGAGGAAAACTTCGAGGAGGCTGAAGTCGAGATGGTAGAATTGCTCCGGAATTTCGTGGTGATAGAAAATGTAGCGCATTTTTCGGGGGGCAAAGGCAAAATCGAAGAGCCGCCGGCGCTCGGTGGCCGAGCCGCTGGCGCTATTGTCTACCCGGCTGAGCAGGGCGTAGTCGACCGGGCTTTGCACCTGCCCGGCATCGGCCAGGGTGGCCTGGCTCCCCTCCGAAGTCTGCAGCTCAAAGTATATCTGGCCGATATCGCGTCTCCAAGCGTCCTGCAGCTGGGGCGGTTCGGCTATTATCAGGCGGTCGACCCAGAATACGGCGCCCAAATCCCATTCAAACCAAGTGCCGCGCTCGCGCCAATCCCCCGACGGGGCGCCGTTGATCGACCAATAGCTATTGGCATCGCCGTCGGCCAACCCCACGATACTGCTGCCGTTGCGCCCCGATCGCAGGCCGCCGCCCCGCTCGACGGTACCCCGGGCGATATTCTCCCCCAGGGTCTCCACTTCTATATCGGCCAGAGCGGCTTCCGGCGTCTGCGCCAGGACCACGACGCGGATATATTGAATGGCTCTGTAGGGCAAATGCCCTTCCACCGGAGACACCAGATGCAGCCCCTCGGCCCCGTCCGCCTCCGGGGTCGATAGCTGGTATTCCACCACCTCCGACCGATTGGGCCGGCTGGTACTGCCCACCACATCGTATTGAAAGATATCCTGGTTGGAGTAGCGCCGTCGGCCGTCGCTGACCAACACACCAAATTGGCTGAGGGGCCGGGCCCCTTCCCTATTGGGAAAGCGCAAGCGGATTGTGCGCGCCTGCACCAGACGCCCCAAATCGATTTCAACGGCCCATTCGCTGAGCGAATCCTGCGCACTGGGCTGCCACCAGGTTTCCGGGTTGCCGTCTAGGATATGGTGCGCCTGTTCGGGGCGGCTGCCCGCCGCGTGGATGCCCCCCCAGACCTGCCGCTTGGCCGCATTGGGATGCCAGAATCGCGGCGCGCTCTCGACGGCGTCGAGGGCAGCCTGAAAGCGGCGCAAGCGCACGCCTCCCTCGTCCGCCAATTCGACCACGCCAACGGGGAAAGTCCAACTGGCCCACTGCTGTTGGCTATCGATGCGCAGCGTCCCGGCCGCTGCACTGACCGGTTGGCCCAGCAACCACAGGACAGGCACCAATAGCTTGACGAGCCGACACCCCATATCAGTACGCCACCGCAACAGCCAGTACCCGCTCAAAAACCCGCCGGTCGGTATCGACACGTGCCTTCAGCAGATAAAGGCCGGGCGGCACCAGAGCGCCGGCCCCGTCGCGGCCATCCCATTGCCAGCGGTAAATCCCCCGGCCCTGCGGCCCGTCGGCCAGTCGGCGCAGCGGCCGGCCCGAAAGATCGCAGACTTCCAACCGCATCGCCGCCGCCTCAATACCCAATAACGTGAGCCCCACCGCTACCCTATCGTTGACCCGGTCGCCGTTGGGTGTCAAGAGCGGCGAGGATACTTCCAACCCCGCCAGCACGTCGAGAGCCCCGGCGGCGGCAAAAATGCGGATATCATCGCCAGCCAACGCCTCGCTGGCATCGCCGGCTTCGACCGACTGCGGCAAATTTTCCCCGCCCCCGGCAAATACTTCGGCCAGGAAAGAGGCGCTGGCATTGAGCAACGTCGTGCGAAATACCAGCCGCAGTTGCTGTTCTCCGCTGACCTGTTCCATTTTGTTCGAGGGAAAGTACACGGTCATGGAGCCTTGCTCCAGCCGCACGCTGTCGGGCACGACCGGGCGTCGGGACGTGCCCACCTCCAGCCCAACGAACTGGGTCGGGGCAAAAGTCTGCAACCGAATGGCGTCGAAACCGGAGCGTCCTTGCGGCCCGAATTGGGCCCGCAAATGATAGACGAAATCCGTTTCGACCCCGGCGGCTACCTCCTGTTGGCCGCTCTCCAGGACGCCGACCTCACCAATAAGGCGCTGGACCAGGAGGGGCGAGTATTCAATGGCCAGCGAGTCTATCCGCCCAAAGGCCTTGAGATCGTCGCTCTCAACGGCAAATCGCACTTGCAGGTAACGGCGCCCGTCCGGCGAGCCCATGGCCTGTCCCGATCGCTGGTAAGGGGCCGACCAGGCACTCCAATTGCGCAGGTCGTCCTCGACCCCGGCCCGATCCCCGGGCCGCGCCCCTCTAAAGATCCTGGTAGTAGGGGCCTGCTGGTAGGTTTCCTCGTCTACTTGTTTGGGCTGATGGAAATCGTTGAGGATGAAGAAATTCTTTGGATTGGGGTCCCGCCCCGTCCGGGTTTCTAAGGTGAAATCGACCGGCGCCTCTGGAGCGGCGGCGATTTGGTCATTTTCCGGGATCTGGCGAAAACGCTCGAAATGCCAAAAAATACGCCCGAAATTCACCGCCGCAGGCAGTGGGATGACGACCGAACGATACTTGGCACGGGGCACAAAGCCCTCGCCGAAGACCTCGATCTCGCCCAGCAGGTATTTCTGGTCGATCAGGTCAAAGGCCAAACGCAGAAAGCGCACCACCTGCCCCGGAAAGCGGATATCGACGACGCGCTGGTCGTTGGCCAGGGTGCGGCCCAATACCGTTTCAAGGGGGTGCGCGTGAGTCTCGGTCCCCAGCAGCAGAAAATCCTCCGCATCGAGGGCCGCCGATACTTCGTAGGCCAGGGGGAAGCGCTGCTTCATCAGGCCCCCCTCCTCGTCGATGCCCCGATCGGGCGGAAAAAAACGCACCCGGCTCACCGGCAGCGGCAAACCAAAGTCAAAGGTGTAGACCCCGCGCTGGGTGCCCGTGGCGGTATGGACCACCCGAGTCACCGAATAGGCATCGCCGTCGATGAGCTCGTCGGGCCCGGAGCCACCGTAAGAATTGCTCCAAAAACGGGGATTGACCCCCAGCTCGAACCCTTCGCCCCCCAATTTGCCCAAAAACCAAGTATGACCCAGGATATTGGTCAAGCGGCCTTCCGCTGTGCGCGGCCCCACCAGGATATTCTGTTCCCCGACCAATTGCTGCGACCGCAGCCCTCCCGCCTCCCCGTCTCGCTCTAACCCCGCGACTTGCTCAGCGACCGTTTCCCAGGCCAAGTCGCCCCGGCCCAAGACCAAGGTCTGGACCTGGGCGGTGCAGGGGACGACTAAGAGAAGGGCGTAGGAAAAGGCCGCCGCTAACTCACGCCATTTCACAGATTTTATCTCCAATGGGGTATGCTATCTTGCCTGGGGCAGGGCATAGATCCACCAATAATCAATCCGTCTTTATCTCTCCCCAACTCACCGGCTCAACGGCAGAAGAGACGGCATCGCGGGCGTGGGCCTCCAGCAGTTCCAACCACCGGCCCCAGCCCTGGTCGTGCCCGTCTCGATTGGCCTGGGCCGCATTGGCCTCCTCGCCGCTGCGCATAAAACCGTGGCCGGCCCCTTCGTAGATAACCGGCGCAAAGAATTTACCGGCGCTTTCCATGGCCGCAGCGGTATTGGCCACCGTCGAAGTAACGCGGTTGTCGTTGCCCCCGTAAAACCCGTAAACGGGAAAATTGATCGCGGCGACGTCATCGGCGCTGGCTGGCCCCGTACCGTAAAAGACAAAGGCGGCGGCCAAATCCGGCTGCTGGGCGGCAAAGGCAAAGGTCTGGCTCCCCCAGCAAAAACCTCCTACCGAAACACCCTGTAAGGAACCAGTCAGCCCCCTCGCATGCAAGGCCACAGCGGCCAGATCAGCGGTAATTTGCTCCTCGGGCAGACTGGAGATGGCCTGGCGGGCCCGGATCGCTGACACTCATTCTCGCGCTGCGCGCTCCGAGGCCACTCCGCCCCGCCCACCTTCGGTGGGAAGCACGCGCAGCGTGCGGGTCGGGTGAAATCCGCTTTCAGCGATCCGGGCCCGAGACCTCTGCTAGGATAAGTATTGATGATACAGAAAATTAGACGGATCGCTAATTATGACAAAGTCCTATCCAAATTTACTCAAAAACTGACTGACCAGTCAGTTTTATTTTTCAAATAATATACTCCCAGGATATAATGGCGCAGTTCCCTTGCAATAAGTCGTCCCATGGAGCGTGTGGATAAAACAAGATTTGCGCTCTACCAAAGAGCAATCCCCTAGACGGAATTCGTCCGGGGATTGCTGGAAAAGGCGAACAAGTGGATCAATGGTGGCCGCTACATGCAAACGGCCGCTTTGCCGTTATAGATATCCCATCCCCCACAGCGGTCGCCGTATCCATGGGCAGCGTGATTTTCCACGGCAATTTCTCGTCTTATTTTTCGCTTGAGTGTTTATTTGTTCAACAACATTTTGCGGGTCTCGACCAACTGCCCGTCGGCGACCAGGCGGTAAAAATAGAGGCCGGCGGATAGCCCCGCCGAATCAAACCGGGTCCGATAATTTCCCGCCTCGTGAAAAGCGCTTACCGGAGCGGCTATCTCTTGACCGAGAGCATTGTAGATCTTCAGGTTCACTATGCTGGCCTGGCCCACACTATAGGCAATGGTCGTGGTGGGGTTGAACGGATTGGGATAGTTCTGTGCCAGTTCAAAGGTCAAAGCGTGGGCCCGGTCTTCGGCCTCAACAGCGGTGGCAATGGCCGCAGTTACCACCATCAGACCGCCGTTTTCGTCAAATGGATCCGACCATTTGCTGTCTGCATACACATTCGCACCGGTTAGGGTAGCCAGAAATGCGGCGACATTATTGCGTTGCTGCCGCCCTATCTCCAGATGCCAGCCGTTGCCGTTGATCACCAGGTCCTGATCGATGCGCGTATTGCCCTCGACTATCCGAATACGCTCATAGTGTTCGATCGCGCCATCGAGGGAATTAATGGCGCCGGTATGCATCAGACCGCCGTGCAAATTACCGCGGGCATCCACCATATCCCGCAGGGTGGGCACGCGCGTATTGTCAAAGTCCCTGCCGCCGCCCAGGCTTTCGGTAAAGCCATTATTCCCAGAGTCGAGTTTAATATCGAATTCGGGTGGATTATGACAGCCGGCACAGCCGAAGCCACCGGATCTGCGATTGCCCCTATCGTCAAAAACCGGTACCCCCAGAAACAATCCCTTACCGTTATTCTCTGCTCGAGTAAAATTTGGGAAGGGCGTATCGATATCGCCTGCCTGCACAAGCCCTTCATCAAACCGAGAGTCAAAGGATTGAATACTGCGAATGAACTGCGCTATGGCCAGTTGCATGCGCTCCTCGGTGATATCCGCATCGCCGTAGACGAAATCAAAGAGCATGGGGTAGTATTCCAGATCGGCCATTTTGGTCAGTAGCGAATCCAGCGCCGGATCGCCGTTGGTACCGCTAAAGCCCATCTCGGCGTGATCCTGAATCGGCATGGTGGCCTGCGCTTCCAGCGTGGCAGCGCGCTCGTCCCAGAAAAAACGTTCCTTGGCCGCAAAACGCGTATTGATAAGGCGCATCGAGTGCCGGCCGGTAGTGCCGTTGACGCCAGTACTGGCCCGCGCCGAATCGCTGAAAGCGTCCTGCTGATGATGACAGCTTGCGCAGGCAATCGTATTGTCCACCGACAACTGCTTATCGTAAAACAGCACCCGGCCCAATGTCGCGCCGGCATTGGTGAGCGGATTGTTGGCCGGAGTATTATCCTTGGTTATATAGGAGGGCACCGGTTGATTGGCGTAATTGGCCAGGTTGTTCAGATCCACAACACCCGTGTCCTGGGCATAGACAAATGGAGTCAGAACCAAAAGTGTTATCAGGACCCATCTCGGTAAAATATGATACATGCGAAACTCCTATTGGATGGATCCGATCATTGGCAAAAAATTCCCAGCACCTTTCCATGCTGCCGGCGCAACGCGTTCAGGGCCTGGTCGCGGAGCTGGCGCACCCGCTCGCGGGTCAGCCCTAAAAGTGCACCTATCCGCTCCAAAGTCATAGGCTCGTGTCCGTCCAGTCCGAAATACCAGCGCAGGACCTGGGCTTGGCGGGTCTCCAATTTATTCAAATAACCGCTCAACTTGTCGGCCAGATCGGCCTGATCGTAATGCTCTTCAGGAGATATTTCGTCGTCTTCGAAATAGGCCGACAGACTCTGATCCTCGTCGGGCTGCAGGGGTGCATCCAGATTAAAATCGCGTTGCCCCGCCTGCAGGGCCTTGCGGGTGCGCGTCCGGCTTATGCCGCTGCTGGAGGCCAGTTCGTCCAAGGTCGGCACGCGGCCCAATTGCTGGGTCAGTTGGCCGCGTTGCTGTTCGATTTTTCGCAGATCGTGTTTCTGGTTGAAGGGGGGACGGACCAGGCGCTTCTGTTCGGCCAAGGCCCGGTACATTGCCTGGCGTATCCACCAGACCGCGTAGGTGATGAATTTATGACCGCGACGCTCGTCAAAGCGGTTTACCGCTTCCAACAGACCCAGATTGCCTTCGGCGACCAATTCCCCCAGTGGCAAACTGCTCTCGGCCAGTTCACTGGCCACACGGACCACAAAGCGGAGATTGGCCGTTACCAGCTCCTGCAGGGCCACCTCGTCGCCCTGGCGCACCCGGCGCACCAGGGCGGCTTCGGCTTTTTGATCGAGCGGCTGGAAATGCTTTATTTCTCGCCAATAGACCTGGAGCGGCCCGTTTATATCATTATCATACGCAGTATTCATGGTGAAAAAATCTCCTGTCGGCCAGGCTTAGTTGCAGGTTTGTCAAAACTTAGACCCTGCTAATTGGGCGATGTTTAAACTGGACTTTTGCAAAACGCGGTTAGTATGCATTAATTGGTGCAAAATGTAGTCATTCCCCACCCCCTGTCTCGGATTGGATGCCATGCCTGCCATTATCGGCTTTCCCACGGTGGTTGAAGAAGCG